>JGI12109J20283_10009627_pt1 | contig 20147 bp, 18 predicted proteins | sample ElkSlonscriptome_12_FD_20283 | JGI IMG/M metagenome (IMG submission 20283)
AGCGCATGCTGACGACGTCGGCGATGGTCAGGTTCCTGACCTCGCCCTCCGCCTGCCAGGATGCGGTCAGCTCGATGCGTTCGAGGCCGAAGCTCTGGTTCGTCACCGTGCAGATCCAGTTGATGTTTCCCGTCTGGCCCGTGTCATTGGCCGCGTTGCCGAACCCCATGCCCTTGACCCGCTCAAGCTGGTCCTGGGCCACCATCACCGCCTGGGTGTAGCGATCCGTCTCGGTGACGTCCCGGCGCGCCCGGTGCTGGATGATCACCAGGGGCAGGATGCCCACCGACAGGATGAACAGGACGACCAGGATCTCCACAAGCGTGAAGCCGTCGCGATTTGCGGCGGGTCCCCTGCCCTGGCGGGCCTTCTTGAACAATTTGGTCATCATGGGATCTCCACCTCCACCATGCCCGTGGGCAGCAATTGTATTCGCCGCGCCAGGTTGTGATGGGCGAGATCGAAGGTCGTGGTATTGGCCATGCCCCAGGGGAAGAAATCCGCCGTCTGGGCCGCGCCCAGGGTGGCGCCTTCATCGAATTCCACGTCGCGCAATTCATCACCGGTCACCACGTTGGTCACCGTGTAGCCGTCGGTGGTGGTTGCGAAACGATGGATCTGGCCCGTGGAAATGGCCATGGCCCGGCTGAACTGCAGGTCCGCGGCCATCCTGTCCACCCGGGTATCCATCTGGTTGGCCCGTAGATAGCTGAACATGGCCGGACCGGAGACACCGGCCAAGAGGCCGATGACCAGGATCACCATCATGATCTCCACCATGGAGAATCCTGCCCTGTCCGGCAGATATTTCCTGGGACTCATCATCTCCGCTACCATCCTGTCTCCCTTGGTTACCGCACCGAATGCATACTTTTTCGTATTTCCGGTTTTCGGCACGGAAACCCCTGACCTTTAGCTGCAAAGGGCATGCCAGTGCAGAAGAAAGGTGCCGGGCCGCGACGGGGTACACGGGGAAACCGAAAGCCCCGTCCGGAAACCCCGGAGCGGGGTCCCGCAACGGGGCCGATGGCATTATGCATGGAAGGAAGAACGGGCCGTCAGCCCTCGAGCAGGGTGGCCCCTTCACGGTTCAGCAGCCGATTCAACTCCGCGTCCTTGAGACGCAGCACGGCGTGGCAGACATTCGGCTCGAAGGTCTGCTCCAGCACGCTGCCCGTGCGGTGAAACAGGCTCAGGCACTGCAGGTTGGCAATGGGGACGCTGACGGTGACGATGCGCTCGTCGCCGATCATGTGCGCGGTCACGGCCTCCCGCAGGGCGGCCCAGCCCTCGGCGCTCTTGGCCGAGAGGAATACCGCGTCGGGATAGCTGCGACCGAAGCGGTTGCGGAAGAGCTCCTCGTCCACCAGGTCCATCTTGTTGAAGACCATGAGGGTGGCCTTGTCCTCGGGCACCAGGTCGCGGAGCACCTCGTTCACCGAATCGATCTGGTGCTGCGGGTCCTCGCTGCCGGCATCCACCACGTGCACCATCAGGTCCGCGTCCTGCACCTCCTGCAGGGTGGCCCGGAAGCTCTCCACCAGGTGATGCGGCAGCCGGCGGATGAACCCGACCGTGTCCGTCAGCAGGAACCGGCGGCGTTCGTCCAGCTCCACCTTGCGCGTGGTCGCGTCCAGGGTCGCGAAGAGCTGGTCCTTCACGTAGACGCCCGCCCCGGTGATGCCGTTCATCAGCGTGCTCTTACCGGCGTTGGTGTACCCCACCAGGGCGGCCTTGAAGACACCGTCCCGACCGCGGGTCTGGGTCTGGCGATTGCTCTCGATATCCTTCAATTCCCTGCGCAGGGACGCGATGCGCCGGTTCAGCAGGCGCCGGTCCGTCTCCAGCTGCGTTTCACCGGGACCGCGCGTGCCGATGCCGCCGGCCTGCCGTTCCAGGTGCGACCACAGCCGCGTCAGGCGCGGCAGCAGGTACTGCAGCTGGGCCAGCTCCACCTGCAGGCGGGCCTGCCGTGTGCTGGCATGCGTGGCGAAGATATCCAGGATCAGCTCGGTCCGGTCCAGGACGTTCACCTCGAGGGTCTTCTCCAGGTTCTTGCCCTGGGCGGGGCTCAGGTCGTTGTCGAAGACGACCAGGTTGGCTTCCGTCTTCTCCACCAGCTCCTGCAACTCTTCCAGCTTGCCTTTACCCAGGAAGGTGGCGGGTGCGGGGCGGTGCCGGTTCTGTTCCACCCGGCCCACCACGTCGGCACCGGCGGTATCGACCAGGCGCTCCAGCTCGGGCAGGTCGGCTTCGCCGCCCAGGCCGCCGTCCCAGGCCAGCGGCAGGTTAACCCCGGCGATGACCGCCCGGTCGCGCGGCTTCTCGGTCTCGAATCCCTCGGTGGCGTCGTGACGGGTTCCCACGTGCTCAGATCCCCTCTTCGATTTCCAGGCTCCACTGTTCCCAGTCGGCCATGTGTTTCTCCAGTTCGGCCTCGATCTCGGTGCAGCGGCGCCCCAGTTCCATGCGGCGGTCGTTCTCCAGATCGGGCCGGGCCATCTGCGCGATGGCCGTCTCCTTCTCGTCCTCCAGCTCCAGGATGGACGCCTCCGCGGCGGCAATCCACTCCTGGCGGCGGCGCTGCTCGTTCTTGCTCAGGGGCGCGCGACCAGCCGTCGGGCCCTTCGGCCGCGGGGCCACGGGGGCCGCAGCCGCAGCCGGGCGTGGCGCGGCGGCCTCCTGCTGCTCGGCGCGTTCGCGGCGACGCTCCCGGCTGAACTCCTCGTAGTTGCCCAGGAAGACGCGCGTATCGGTGTCCGGCTCATCCGCCGGCGGGAAGACCACCAGCTTGTCCACGATCTTGTTCAGGAAACGCCGGTCGTGGCTGACCACGATCATGGTGCCGCTGTACTCGGCCAGGGCCGCTTCCAGGGACTCGCGGCTGCGGATATCCAGGTGGTTGGTTGGCTCATCCAGCAGCAGGGTATTGTGCCCCTCCTTGATGAGCCGCAGCAGGGCCAGACGGCCGCGCTCGCCGCCGCTGAGCCTTCCTACCTGCCGGTCGAAGAGATCCTCCCCGAAGCCGAAGGCTCCCAGGAAGGAACGCAGCTCGCCCAGGGTGGCGGTCGGGTCCACTGACATCATTTCCGCCAGGACGGTGTTGTGGTCCGAGACGCTCATCAGTTCCTGGTCATAATAACCCAGATCCACGTTGTGGCCCTGGATCACACGACCACCGTCGGGAATCACCCGGCCGGCCAGCATCTTCAACAGGGTGCTCTTGCCGCAGCCGTTGGGCCCGACGATACCGATGCGCTCCCCCCGGGAAACGTGCAGATCGAAGCCGCGCAGCAGCCGGCGCCCGGCGAACCCCTTGTCCAGATTCTCGATCTGGAAGACCGTGCCCCCGCTCTGGCGCACCGGCTGCAGCCGGAAGCGGTACAGGCCGGGTTCGGCGGTCGGCCTTTCGACCAGTTCCTCCTTGGCCAGCTGCTTGCGCCGGGCCTGGGCCTGCTTCGTCTTCTGCCCCTCGATGTTGCGGCGGATGTACTCCTCGGTCTGCTTGATCTTGCCCTGCTGGCGCTGCCAGGCGTTCATCTCCTGCTCGTAGCGCAGGGCGCTCTGCTCGTCGAAGAAGCTGTAGTTGCCGCTGTAGCTGACGATTCGCCCGCGGTCCAGATGCAAGGTGCGCGTGGTGACCCGGTCCAGGAAGTGCCGATCGTGCGAAACGATCACCGCCGCGGCCGGGTACTGGTCCAGGAAGCCCTCCAGCCACTCGCAGGATTCCAGGTCCAGGTGGTTGGTGGGCTCGTCCAGCAGCAGCAGATCCGCCCCGCTGAGCAGCGCCGCCGCCAGGGCCGCCCGCCGCCTCTCGCCGCCGCTGAGCCGGCCCACGGGCTGCTCCCAGGTGCCGGGCAACAGGCCCACCCCGCGCAGGGCCGTCTCCAGGCGGGCTTGCACCGTGTAACCGTCGAGGGCCTCGTACTCGGCCTGCAGCCGGCCCTGCTCCTCCACCAGGCGGTCATGGTCGCCGTCCGGGACGTTCTGCAGGCGATGGGCCAGGCTGGCCAGGTCCGATTCCAGGCCGCGCTCCCGGGCGAAGGCCAGGCCGGCCACCGTCTCCAGCAGGCGGGCCTGCTCGCCCGTGCCCTCGATCTGCAGGGAGCTTTCCTGGCGCAGCAGCCGCACCGTGGTCCGGCCCGCCACCTGGCGGGTGCCTCCCTGCAATTGCAGCTCACCGGCCACGGCCGCCAGCAGGGTGGTCTTGCCCGCCCCGTTGGCCCCCACCAGGGAGCACTTCACCCCCGGGTGCAACGCCAGGTTCAACCCACGCAGGATCTTTTCCCGTCCGTAATCGAACGTGGCGTTGTTGAGCGAGATCAGGGCCATTGAATGATTCCTTGTATCGCTGAGGGTACTGAACAGGGGAAACAAAATAGGCCGTATGGGTACCGACAGCCAAGAAAAAGGCCCTCCCCGACTCCGGGAGGGCCTTTTAGCTCTTCTCGATCCGGCTCTGCCAGCTCCTGGAGCTAGTTCACCAGATGGGGACTCTTGCGGTACTTCAACGGAGACAGTCCGCAGCGGTCCTTGAAGGTCCGGGAGAAATGCGCCAGGCTATTGAAGCCGCACTTCTTGCTGATGGCCTCGACACTCAGGTCGAAACGGCGCAGCAGACCCTTGGCATTATCGATGCGCACCTGGATCAGGTAGTCGCTGAAACTCATGCCGACTTCAGAACGGAACAGGTTCGAGAAATAACCGGGAGACAGGTTGACCATCTCGGCCATCTTGTCGCGGTTGATGTTCTCGTTGTAGTGCGCCAGCACGTAGCGGCAGGCGTACTCGGCCCGGTAGTCCTGAAGGTTGTGGGAGGCGTGAATCGTATTGCCGTCCTCGTCCACCAGGACGATTTCGGGCAGGTTCTCGCTCCACAGCTCCGCATCGGAGATGATGGGACCGGCCTCGGTTTCCATGGCCGTGCCGCCGGGTCCCGCAATGGTCTGGGACTCGCCGAAAGACACGTTCCCGCCGAAACTGGGAGCGGTCACACGGTTCAAGAACTCGGTCACGAAATGGGCTGTCTTGACCACGTTGGATTTCTGGGCCACCAGGACCGGGGCGTTCGTGATCGCCTGGTAACGGGACAGGACACTCCGCAGCGCATTGGGAGTTTCCGCCGCATAGACGAAAATGAACCCCGTGGTGGCCAGAACCTCCGTCGATTCCCCCTGCTGCAACCGGTGCATCAGGATCTGGGAACCGAACAGGGCCAGGCACAGCTCGGTCGGGTTGTGTTCAGCCTGTGGACACAGAAAGAGAATGCGTTGACTCTCTTCCCTGCCATGGACCATCTGCCTCGGATAAGTCGGAAACTCGATCACGAAGGAAGTCCATGGTTCCTGTAAGGCTTCCATTCTTTCTTCCACGTAAATACCCCCAAGCATTTGACACTCTTGGGCAGCGCAAAGTTGTGTACTTAACGACAAATTTTATTAGCTGACGTGAGATATAATACGATGCGGCCCTCACCCTTGTCCATCAAAAAACACAGGTTTTTTACATTTTTTTGTCTTCACGAAACAAGATCCGCTCTTTGCTTCGAAAAAATATCCCGAGAATGGAACCAAAAATAGGAGAGATGATATTCGGTTTCAAAAAATAGAAGGCCGGAGAAAAAACGAATAAAGATTACCGCAGGAAGACGAGCCGCCGCGTCACGCTGAACTCATCCAGCTGCAGCTTGCAGAAGTAGGTCCCGCTGGCCACCTTGCGGCCGGCGGCGTCGGTCCCGTCCCAGCTCGCGGTGTATTGACCAGGACCGTAGCTACCCTCACTCAGGGACACCAACTCCTGTCCGTTAACCCCGTATATTTTCACAGATACGGACGGCTGACCCCCGCTCCAGACCATGGGCGAGGCCTTGTCCCAGCCCGCCGGAACGCGCTCGATGCGCTCCCAGTCGAAGGTCTCTTCCAGGGTGCTGGGCACGGCAAACTCGATGGTGATGCGCTCCCGGAAGGGGTTGGGCCAGCCATCCAGCAGGGCGGGGGAAAGCATAAGGGGTTCCCGAGGCCGGTCCTCGGTGGCCAATGCGGAATCCTGCGCCCCCTCCACCACCGGACTGACGCTTTCCACATTCGGCTCCAGGTGCACCTCGCCGGTCACCCGGAAGAGGCGGCCATCCAGCCAGGTTCCCTGCAAAACGTGGGAATTTTTGTCCTCCAGGAAGTCAAAAAACCCTCCCGCAAAGCTCGGAAATGTGAAGACCAGACATCCGGAGGCCTCGTGGTCTGACGCCAAGCCTATATCACAAAACAGATTGGGACCCGAAAAGGCCCCGACACCCTGGAGATCGGGATGGTCCTGGCGCCAGGCCACCGTGGCCGGACGACCCTCGGCCGGCTCCCAGCGGATGGTCCGGGGTATGCCCAGCTCGATTCCGCCCAGGGAAAAGAGGTCCGGGTCCAGCAGCCCGCTGAGCCCCGGCCGCAGCTGGAGGGCCAGCTCCAGATACCCATCCGGCTGCAGGGAGGCCACAAAATCCACGGTCTTTTCCAGGCGGCAGCGCGCGCACAGGGGCGGAACGATCCATCGGGCCTGCCGGCCCGTGACCGGGTCCGTCACCCCGGCGTAGATGCGCCGGGCATCCATGAGGGTGCGGTTCAGCTGGAGCCAGCTGGCCGACCGGCAGACCACCAGAGCCAGGGGCTGTTCGCCCAGAGGCAGGCGCAGGGTGCCCCGCTCCAGCTGCGGGCCCAGATCCCGGAGGCCCGGACCATGGCGATCCGGGTTCAGCACCATGACCCCCAGCCAGCTCACATGGTCTTCTTGCTCGACAACCAGGGCGCTGGGTGCGGAGAAATCCCGGGCGCCCGGGGCCGTCCGCACCAGGCGGCTGATCAGGGCCACCCCCTGCAGATCCTGGGGCTGCCCCATCAAATCGTGCCCGCAACTGAAGACCTCGGCCTCCATCCAGGCCGAGCCACGGGTGTCCAGCTGGTAAGCCGGCCGATGCACCTCGCCCAGTTCATGGGTGGCCTGCAGGGTCATGAACAGGGCGTGGTGCAAGCGCGGCCCCTGCCAGTGCATGAATTCCAGCTGGCCCTCGCCGCGGCCCTGTTTCAGGTGCAGGGCGGTCATGCGGTCGCTGATGGCGGCGAAGTCCTCATCCCTGTGGCCGTCCTGATCGTTGTCCAGGCCGTCGAGAGGATCCTCGTCCACCCAGCCGTCCCCGTCGTCATCGGCCCGGTCGGAGAATCCGCGCTGGCCGCCTTCCTGACCCTCCCGGGCCGTGAAGAAGACCGCGCGCCGCTGCTGATCCGGGATGCGGCGGCGGCGGGTGTCGACCAGGTCATCCAGGGTGCCGCCCAGCAGGACCTGGCCCGTGAACGTATCGGTCAGGAGCAGGGATCCGTCCGCGAAGATTTCCAGGTTCAGACCCGGTCCCAGCCCGTAGGTGACGGGGGTTTCCGCCGCCCGGGCTGGCAGTGAGACCAGCAGGCACAGAGAGAGGAGCGCCGCCCCCCAGGCCAGAACCTGGAGCGCGGCGCCCAACCCGAAGGCATGGTGGGGGATCGCCGGAGCGATCCTCGAGTGCCGTTCATTCGTTAACATGATGCCTCATTGTAGGGGCGGTACCGGGCCGGAAGCAACCCGGAATACCCGCCGCATCTACCGACCCGCGCGATCCTCGGCCCACATGTCGGCCTTGCTGTCCTCGACCTGGGAAACGGGCCATTCCTCCACCAGGATCTCGTTGATGCACTGGGGGGTGTTGGGCCGGTCCCGGTTGTTGCGCGGGGTGGTCACGATGGCGTCCACGACCTCGATGCCGTCCACGACCTCGCCGAAGACCGTGTACTGGCCATCCAGGCTGGGGTAGTCCTGGTGCATGATGAAAAACTGGCTGCCGGCGCTGTTGGGGTCCTGGCTGCGGGCCATGGACAGGATGCCGCGCTTGTGGGGGATGTCGTTGAACTCGGCATCCACGTTGGTGCCCGGACCCAGGTAGCTGTAGCCTCCCATGCCGTCGTTGTTGGGATCCTCATCCTTGCTGTTGGGATCGCCGCCCTGGATCATGAAGCCGGGGATGACACGATGGAAGCACGTGCCCGTGTATAACCCGCTCTTGCTGTGCTCGATGAAGTTCTTCACGTGCTCGGGGCTGGTCTCGGGAAAGAAACGCACGGAGATGTCGCCCTGGTTGGTCTTGAGGATGACGACGGTCTCGGTGGCGCCGCTGTCGCGGGACTGTTCGGTCGTGGCATCCTTGGTGCTGCCGCCGCAACCCGCCGCCAGGGCGGCGGCCAGCAGGGCGATCAGGACGAAGGTCAGGTTTTTCATGCGGAACATGGAATTCTCCTGAGGTTGGGCTCGGGTTCATTGCCGGTACAACCCGCCGAAGATAATCCCGGCCGAACAAAATTGCACCCCGGAATACACACGCCGGCCCCCGCGAATGCATCCAGCGGAGGCCGGTTTGTTGGGTTCAGTTCTTGCGGATGCGCACGTTGCCGCTGAAGGAGTTGAGTTCCACCGTGGCCTCGCCGTTGCCGTTGACGAACTCCAGTTCCTTGCCCGGGGCGTACTTGCTGGTCTTGCGCGCCTTCTGGCCGAACTCGTTGTCGATGTTTCCGTTGAAGGTGGTGACCTCGAAGCTGGCATCCACCTTGCTGCCCACCGCGAAGCTGATGGAACCGCTGACCACGTCACAGGTGACATGCCCGCGGCCCAGCTTGTCGGCCCTCACGTCGATCTGGCCGGAGACGCTCTCCGCCGACAGCTCCAGCAGCTTGTCGCACACGACCCGGATGCCGCCCGAGACGGTCTCCACCTCGATCTCGGCCTCCCCGGCCTCGACCATCACGCCGCCGCTGATGCTGCCCAGTTCCATCTGCGGCGCGCCGCCCTCCACGGTGACCGATCCACTGACGGATTCGGCCTCCAGTTCGCGGCACTCGCCCTTGAATTCCACGGTTCCGCTGACACTCTCCAGCTCCACCTCGCCCTTCAGGTCCGAGGCCTTGATCCAGGCGCTGATGCACTCCACCTCCACGCGGCTGCCTTCCGGCACGTGAATGACCAGTTCGGCGCCGTCGTTCAGGTTGCGCTTGTTGCGGGGATACTCCACCTCGATCACGGACTTGCGCTTGCCCGTCTCGAACTTGAGTTCCTTCACGTCCTGCCCCAGGGTGCCTTCGACGTGGATCTCCTCCTTGTCCCAGCCCACCACGGTGATGGATCCGACGATGTTCTCGATCAGGACCGTGCCGTCGGCGGAGGCGTCGCTGCGGCGATCCACCTTCTCGGCCGCCTCGGCGAAGTTGCCCAGGACCAGGGCCAGCACCGCCAGCAAGGCGGGAATGATCAACGTGTTCTTTCTCATGATGGGACCTTCCTCTAGAGTGCCCTGCGGATGGTGGCCCGCAGCAGTTCCGCCCGGCTCTGGTGCGCCAGCACCGTCAACCGGGATAGTTTCAGATTCTCGGGTGCCAGGGTCCGGGCCGCTTCCAGCTCGCCGATGGTGTCGTTGATTGTCTGCAAAAGGTTGCCTGTCGCCGCGCTTGCCGGGGCCGTCACCCCGGCGACCTCCGTTCCCGTGGGCAGGGACTCTTCACCACCGGTGAAGTAGCCGCTGCCGATCAGCAGGATCAGCGCCGCCGCCACGGACGCCAGGCGCCACCAGCGATCCCGGTGGCGAAAGCGTCCGGCCGCGGGCCTGTCCTCCAGTCGCGCTTCGATCTCCGGCCAGAGATCACGGGGCGGGCTGATACCCTCGTCCCGCATCTTTCCGGCCAGCCGCTCGATCTGCCTGTCCATGTCAAGCTCCCTGGCTTTCGGCCCGTCTGTCCGCCAGTTGCAACCGGAGCAGGCGCCGGGCCCGGTGCAGCTGGGACTTCACGGTCCCTGTTTTCAATTCCAGCATTTTTGCGATCTCGTGGTGCTTGTAACCCTCGACGTCGTGCAGCACGAACACCGTCCGGGCCCCGAGGGGTAACGTCTGCACCGCTTTTTCCAGATCCAGGGCCGTCAGCAGGGGCACGATCCCGTCCCCGCCCGCTGCCGGGTCCGGCGTCTGGAGGGCCGCTTCTTCATGCAGACGCTCCCGGCGCTTGATCCGGCGGTATCTGTCCCGCCAGAGGTTCACGGTCACCCTGCCAAGCCAGGCGGCCAGGCTGCCCCTGCTGCCGAAGCTGTCCAGGGCCGTCCAGGCCTTGACAAAAACATCCTGGGTCAGGATCTCCGCCTTCTCGGGATCTGCCGTCAGACGCAGACCCAGGCCGTAGACCCGGGCCGCGTGACACCGGTAGATCTCCCCGAAAGCATCCCGATCCCCGGCCACCGCCCGCGCAACCAGGTCCTGCTCCGGGCAAACGCCGGCCTTGCCCCCCGCTGGAGTTCCACTGGATCGAGGTGTGTTTTCCGGCCAGGCACTCACCTTGCGGCCAGCCTTTCGGTTGCGGGTGTTTCCAATCGCGTCTTTGTATATGACGAACGCCGCCGACCCAGGGTTGTAAGGCGCATCACGATTTTTTATCCCTGAGAATTTCAGTGGTTGCGACTCAGAATCATTACCATTAGCTTGCCCGCCGTGGAACTCCTGCTGCCGGCTGGGAATTCGGGTTTTGCCCCCCCCCGCACGGCCGCCATGGATAAAGGGAAGGAACATCATGCCGACGGAGCCCCGAAAAGCCAACAAGGCCAAGGCCCGCCGCAGCACCCCCCAGAGACGCATCATCCTGGAGGAACTGCGCGGCATGAGCACCCATCCCACGGCCTCGGAACTCTACGAGTCCGTACGCCGGAGGTTGCCCCGCATCAGTCTGGGCACAGTCTACCGCAACCTGGAGGTCCTGCACCAGGACGGGCAGATCAACAAACTGACCCGAGCCGGCGGCGAAGCCCGCTTCGACGCCATACTGGAGAAACATCTGCACCTGCGCTGCCGCCGGTGCGGCGCCATCCATGACCTGCCGCAGGACAGCCTGGCCGGTCACCCCTTTTTCGACCCGCGGAGACTCGAGCCGTCTTCCGCGGAAACCGAGGGATTCCTCATCGAGGGATTCGAACTGGAGTATTCCGGGGTGTGCCCGGAATGCCGCAACCACAGTACCAAGGAGAATTGAAAAATGGACAACCTGGACTTTGATATCCTGCCCATGCCCCTGGTGACCACCGAGGCCCCCGAGTTCACCGCCACGGCCGTCATGCCGGACAATACCTTCAAGGAAGATTTCAGCCTGTCCGACTACCGGGGCAAGTACGTCCTGCTGTTTTTCTATCCCATGGACTTCACCTTCGTCTGCCCCTCCGAGATCATCGCCTACAACAAGGCTCTCGAGTCCTTCAAGAGCCGCGACTGCGAGGTCATCGGCGTCAGCACCGACAGCCAGTTCAGCCACTGGGCCTGGAAGAACACTCCCGTGGACAACGGCGGTATCGGCAACATCCAGTTCCCCCTGGTCGCGGACTTCCAGAAGACCATCAGCCAGGACTACGGCGTCCTGCTGGAGGGCGGCATGGCCCTGCGCGGCACCTTCCTGATCGACAAGGACGGCATCGTTCAGAGCGCCAACGTCAACGCCCTGGGCCTGGGCCGCAACGTGGATGAGAGCGTCCGTCTGCTGGACGCCCTGCAGCACCTGGAGGAGCACGGCGAGGTGTGCCCCGCCAACTGGAAGAAGGGCGAGGACGCCATGACTCCTTCCGCCGAGGGTGTGGCGAAGTACCTTTCGGATCACAAGTAGGGTCACAGAAGTTCGTATCGGCGATGTCCTCGGCCCTGCGGGCCTGCGGATTACGCCGAGACGGACTTTGTTCCCTGCACGATGTCGTGTGGAACGGGGCGCCTCCTTGCTTGGGGGCGCCCCGGGATTTTTTTTGAAAGGGGGGGGGTTACTTGATGAGGGCGACCTTGGTGACCAGTTGCTCGCCGTTGGCCTCGGCCACCACCAGGTAGGTGCCCGCCGCCAGGGCCCGCCCCACGGCGTCCACCCCGTTCCAGCTCAGGGAGTGGCTGCCCGCCGTCAGGGCGGTGTCAGCCAGCTGCCGGACCACGGCTCCGTGCAGATCGTGGACCTTGACCCTCACGTGCGCGTCTCGCGTCAGCTCGAAGTTGATGCTGGTGCGGGGGTTGAAGGGATTGGGGTGAGCCGCCAGACCGGCCACGGCCATGGCGGGCAGACTGCCCCCGACCGCCGAGGCGGCGCATCCGACGGGCATGGCGCCCAGCTGGCCGCATAGTTCCTGCACAGCCAGCAGGGGAGAATCCTTCCGCGGGGCGAAGCGCGCCGGATCACCGGGCTCCAGGGTGCAGTAGAGGGGGTCCACATCCAGGTTGCCCGGATCGTTCTTCTGGGCCTTGATTTCCAGCACCCAATCTCCGCCCGTGTTCCCGTAGATATCCGTGCAACTGATCTCCGACTGGGCCGCGTCCTGAAGGTGGAGGCTCTTGCCCTCGTTGAAGGAGATCACTGAAGCGGCAACCGAGGCGGTCGCCCCGCTCAGGAAGAGCCCGCCCCCCTGGGACATGGCCGTATTGCCGGCCAGGGTGCAGGTCTCCAGACTCAACCCGGAAGCCTCGAGGCTGGCCGCGGCCCCGCCGTTCTTGGCCTCGTTGTCGCACAGGGTGGTCTGCACGAGAACAGGGTGCGCCTCGTAGTCCGAGAAGACGGCGCCACCCAATCCCGGGGACCCGGCGGCCGTATTGCCATCCAGCACGCAGTTCTCCAGGCGGGGAGAACTCTGCGCCCGGCAACTGACGGCGCCCCCCCAGGCCGCGCTGTTTGCCTGGAACATGCTGGCCCCCACCGTGGGATCGGAGCCGTAGCTGCAATCGAGAGCCCCGCCCCCACCGGCGGCCACGTTCCCGATGAAGACGCAGTTCTCGATGCGCGGGCTGGCGTGGCTGCTGCGGATGGCCCCGCCATGGTCCTGGGCCTCGTTGTCCTCGAAGCGGCAGTCACGAATCAAGACATCCCCGTTGCTGCAGAGGATGGCCCCACCGCTGCCGTCGTAACTGGTCGGGCCCTGGGCCCGTCCCTTGCGGAAGGTCAGGTTCTCGATGGTGGGCATGGTGGTCTGGCTCTCGCAGGTGAGAATGCGTCCGGAAAGCTGACCGTCCAGGATGGTCTGGGAGGGATCGGCGCCGTTCCCGCGCAGGGAGACCCCGTCGGGCAGAAGCAGGCCCACGGCCTTGTGGTTGCCCGGTTGGATCAGGACCGTATCGCCCGCCTGGGCGCTGTCCAGAGCATCCGCAACTGTCTCGTGGTCCGTGGGAACCACCAGGGTAGCGGCCAGCAGGGGGCTGCAGGGCACGCCGACCAGAGCTATGATCAAGAGGAGATTTCTCATGGATTTCTTACCTCGAGTTGGGAGTTCCGTCTCGGCGCACCTCAAGCGCCGCTGCTCACCAAAGGCAAAACTCGAACCCGAGTTCCCCGATCACCAGAAATCCCATTTTCCGAAACTGAAAACGACACCCATCTCCGTCAAAAATACAATACAACACGTTGGAAATAAAAAAGTTAGAAAATTCGTACCACGAGGTCCACCTTAGAACGGGACTTAAGGATTTCCCGTATTTTCTTTACTCGCGCCAACTTATCCCCATTTCTGAATTTTTTTGAGAAAAAACCCCGAATTTTCTGTTTTTTTCCCGTTGAAGGCCCAATAAACCCTCCGGCACCGTTTTCCCGCCCACATTCCCTCCATCATCGCCAAGCATCCACCCACCCAGGTTGCGTGGCCCCCCAGGATAATTCCTGGACCCGGACACAAAAATCCCGCGACCTCCGCTGCCCGGGCGGGCAAGGACGGCGCGGGATTTCCGTGTCTTTGTTGCGGCTATTCCTTGGTGACGGAAGCACCCTCGATGATGACCTGGTACCGGTACCCGGCGCCGAAGTCCTTGTCCACCGAGAGAGGCCCCTTGACCAGAACCACGTCGCCCACCTTGCCGTGGCTGTCGGTGGTGACGGTCAGGTCGCTGGTATCGTCGCCGCCACTGCCGTCCTGGATGTGCATCCAGTTGGTGCCCATGATGTTGGGACTGAACTTTACGATGCGGCCGCGCACGGTGACTTCCTTTGCCTTCAGGTCGTCGGCCTGGCCGTAGATCTCGGCGATGGTGTACCCGCCGTCGGCCTTGGCCACGCCCTCGACGTGGGCGTTGTCCAGCTGGGTCTTGGTGCCGCTGACGGGCTCGTCCATGCCGCTGGCCGCATCGCCACCCATGGCGGGCATCTGGCCGCCGTGGGGGTTGGCCGTGCCCGCGCCGGAGAAACCGCCGGCGAAGAGGATGCTCTCGAAGGTCCGGTCCAGGCTCTTGGAGTGGAAGTCGCGCATCTCCATGGCGCCGTTGAAGCCGATCTCCTGGCCCACCTCGATGCCCGGAGTGGTCGGACCGGCCACCCAGAGTTCCTCACCGTTCATGTCCAGCTTCACGTAAGTGTAGCCGCCGCTGTTCATGGTCTCGAGGACCTTGCCTGTGGTGCCGGCGGCCTGGGCAACGGGAGCATCGGCCGGACCGTGGTCGTGGCCGGCGTGCTCGTCGGCGGCCGCAGTGTTGTTCTGGGGAGCGATGTCCCGGGTGGTGGCCTCGTCGCCGCAGCCGGCGATCAGCAGGGTGGCCGCCACCAGGGCGCAGAGAATCAGGGTGGTGCGAGTCATCACGTTCAATCTCCTGTCTTGCGGGGCGGGCCACCGGCATGGCGAACCTTCTCCGCTGTTTTGTCGAAAAATATACAGCTTTCCCTTCCCAGGCAAATCGGGGGCAAAATTCTCGTGATCCTGCAGGCGGCTAGGCCGGCTTGCCCAGCAGGCGGAACATCTCCTTCTTGTAGGCCTCCACCCCCGGCTGATTGAAGGGATTGACCCCCAACAATTTGCCGCTGATACCCACCGCCCTCTCGAACATGTACAGCAGGGCGCCGACCACCTCGGGTGTGAGGGTGTCGATTTCCAGGCTCATGGTGGGCACGCCGCCATCCCCGTGGGCCTTGCGGGTGCCCTCGTAGGCCTTCCAGTTGATCTCGTCCAGGGAGCGGCCGGCCAGATAGTTCAGACCGTCCAGATTGGATTCGTCCTCCGGCACCGTCAGGTGGGCCACGGCCTTGCGCACGCACAGGAAGGTCTCCTGGATGTCGCGGCGGCCGTCCTGGATGTACTGCCCCAGGCTGTGCAGATCGGTGGTGAAAACCGTGGAGGCCGGGAAGATCCCCTTGCCGTCCTTGCCCTCGCTTTCGCCGAAGAGCTGCTTCCACCACTCCTGCACCGTCTGCAGGTCGCTGTGGAAGGTGCTCATCACCTCGGTGGTGAAACCCTTGCTGTAGAGGCCGCTGCGCACGGCGGCATACAGGTGGGCCGGGTTGCCGCGCAGGTCCGGGTTGGCGCTGGCGGCCCGCATGGCGCGGGCGCCGTCCACGAGGGCGCGGATATCGATGCCCGCCGCCGCCAGGGGAGCCAGGCCCACGGGAGTCAGGACGGAAAAGCGCCCCCCCACGTTGTCGGGAATGACGTAGCTCTCGTAGCCTTCCTGGTCGGCAAGGGTGCGCAGGGCGCCATCGTTGGCGTCGGTCACGGCGATGATGCGCCGGGCGGCCTCCCGGCGGCCATAGCGTTCCTGCAGGATGGCCCGCAGGGTGCGGAAGGCCACCGCCGGTTCCAGGGTGGTGCCCGATTTGGAGACGACGCAGATGCGGAAATCCCGGTCCACCACCCGCTTGAGCACACGATGCAGACTGGCGGAGCAGAGCCCGGTGCCGGCAAAAAGGATCTCCGGGGCGTCCGGACGGGGGCCGCCGGCCATGGTCTGCAGGGCGTCCAGCACGGCGCGGGCGCCGAGATAGCTGCCGCCAATACCCACCACCACGTAGATCTCGGCGTCCTGGCGGGCCCTGGCCGCCGATTCCTCGAAGGCCTGGAGCTGATCATCGGTGATCCGGTCGGGCAGGTCCACCCAGCCCATGTAGTCGCTGCCGGGGCCTTCCTGGGACTCAAGTTCCGCGGCTGCCTGGTTCACCGTGGCGGCCATGTTGTCCAGTTCGGCGGGGGGCAGGAATGCCTCCGTCGCCGCCGTGTCCAGCCTGATTCCCGCTGCTTCACTCATATCCGTTCCTCCTTGCGCCCTGCGGCCCATCGGGTTTCTTTTTGATTGGCCCCACAATACAACGACTTTCCTCCGGATCAACGTCCTTTGTCCCCCATGGAGAAGAAATGGCCCTGGCCACACCCATCATCGCCGCCACCTACGCCGAGATCGCCCTGAAGGGCAAGAACCGGAATGTCTTCATGCGGAAGCTGATCAACAACATCCGCTCGGGGCTGAAAGGCGAGCCGGTGCGGACGGTCAAGCATGTGGAGAGCCGTCTTCTGGTGTACCTGGAAGATCCCGCCGCCGCCCCCCAGGTGACCGAGAAGTTGAAGCGTGTCTTCGGATTGCAGTGGGTCTCGCCGGTGGTGCCCATTGCCCGCGAAGCGATCGACACCGAGCTGGCCGCGGACCAGGCCGCCGGCCGCGAACCCCGCCTGAGCGCCGTCTGCGAGGCCGCCTGCCGCCTGACGGAGCAGGACCGCGGCGGCGCCGGCAACTTCAAGGTAGCCACCCGGCGCAGCGACCGCGGCTTCGGCCTGAACAGCCCGGAGATCAGCATGGTCGTGGGCCGGGCCGTGCACGAGGGTCTGGGGTTGCCCGGCCGCATGACCGACCCCGATTTCGTGGTCAACGTGCTGGTCCTCAAGGAGCACATCCTGGTCTTCACGGGCAAGGAGCAGGCCTTTGGCGGCCTGCCGGCCGGCAGCAGCGGTCGGGCCATGGTCCTGCTCAGCGGCGGCATCGATTCGCCGGTGGCCGCCTGGCTGATGATGCGACGCGGCATCCGCCCCGACTTCATCCACTTCTACAGCGGCCGCAGCGTGCAGGAGGCCGATGTGGAGAAGATCGAGGAGCTGGCCCGGATTCTTTCCCGCTTCTCCCCCAAGCCCCTGAACCTGCACCTGGTGCCGGTGGTCCCTTTCGAGATGCGCAGCATCGGCGTGGTGCCCGACAGCCACGACATGGTCATGTTCCGCCGCTTCATGTTCCTGAGCGCCGCCCAGCAGGCCCGTCGGCAGGGTTGCCGCGCCCTGATCAGCGGCGACAGCCTGGGCCAGGTGGCCAGCCAGACCATCCACAACCTGGGCGCCATCGCCCCGGACCTGCATCTGCCCGTGCTGCGCCCCCTGATCGGCATGGACAAGATGGAGATCACCGCCTGGAGCAAGGTCATCGGCGCCTTCCGGACCTCCATCCTGCCCTACCGCGATTGCTGCAGTATCCGCTCCCCCAAGCCCGTGCTGACGGCCCGCGCCCAGGATCTTCTGAGACTGAGCGGGGAGATGGACCTCAAGGGTGCGGTGAACGAGACCCTGAGCGCCACCGAGAGCCGCGTCATCGGCTGAGATATTTCCCTTTCGACCAGAAAAAAACGCTCAACCCCGCCTGTTTCCTCCCGATGGAAATCACAGACAAGGTCGGTCCATCGAGAGGGCCGAACGCGATTGTACAAGTTCGGTGGGGATGAGACCTCGACGGAGCCGGACTTCCAGGCACCAGTGCAGGAGGAATGCGTAATGAAGATTCTGGTCGTAGACGATTCCCGGGCCATGCGCCGCATCGTCTCCCGGACGATCAGGCAGGCCGGTTTCACGGGTCATGACATCGTGGAAGCCGAGAACGGCCAGGAGGCCCTCGAAGTGGCCAAGGCCGAAAAGCCGGACCTGATTCTTTCCGACTGGCACATGCCGGTCATGACGGGTATCGAGTTCTTGCATGCCCTGAACAGCGAGGGTCTGGAGATCCCCTTCGGGTTCGTGACCTCCGAGAGCACCAAGGAGATGGTGGAACAGGCCACCGACGGCGGGGCCATGTTCCTGCTGGCGAAGCCTTTCACCGCGGACGACATGGGTCAGGTCCTGGGAGCGTTCGTATCGTGATTTCCACCGGACGCATCCGACAGATGGAGGACCCCACGGACCTCATGTCCAAGATGGAGGCCCTCAAGGAAGCGGTGGAAGCGTGCGTCCACACCTTTTCCACCCAGTTCGAAATGGAACTGGAGACGGACGGCATGCCCGGGATCCCGGATCCCGAGGGCATCGCCTACGGTAGTTCCATCGCCCTGACCAACGAGGACGTGACGTACCAGTACTGCACAGTCTTCAATGCCCACACGGCCGAGAATCTGACCCGCACGCTGTTCGCCATGGACGAGGACGAGGATCTGTCCCTCGAAGACATCGGCGACGCCATGAACGAGATTCCCAACGTGGCGGCGGGGGTCTGGAAGGCCAGACGGGAAAAGAGCGTCAATGAACAGTATCAGCTGGGATTGCCCATATTCCTGAGAGGCAACAGCTGGATCACATACTTCCCCCGGGGAGTCAATGCCATCTCCCAGAAGCTGAAGGGCCCCGATGGGGTCCGGCTGCAGGTTGTTCTCATCTGGAGACATGGCGAAAATGCTGGAGGCACACAGCCCATGACCACTAGTACCACCCAAGCGACCGGCGTGAACGTGCCAGCCCAGGTGCTGCGCGAAGCCGTGAAAGCCGTGGTCCAGACCTGCTCCATTCAGATGGACCTGGAGCTGGAAGTGGACCCCAATCCTTCCGATCCGCGCGAGGCCAAGGTCGAGTATGGCAGCGCCATCGCCCTGACCGCCGAGAACGGCGGCTGGCAGCTGGCCGTCATGGCCAACAAGCCCAGCTGCGAGGATCTGACGCGGGCCCTGTTCGCCATGGAAGACAACGAGGAGCCCGAGATGGCCGACATGGCCGATGCCATCGGCGAGATCGCCAACGTGGCCGCGGGTGTCCTGAAGTCCAGCCGTGCGGAAGCCGGCCAGGCTGTTCAGCTCGGATTGCCCCTCTTCATGGAGGGGGGCGGATGTATCGAATTTTTTGCCAGTGGTATCCAGGGCATGGCCCAGACCGTCCGCGGTGACGGAGGGCTGGAGGCCCACGTGATCATCATCTGGCAGGAAGGATAGTTGCCGTGACTCTCACGTTGCCTGAGACCAAGGAAATCCTGGATCTGGTCGCTCTTCTCATCGACGAGAAGCCCGTCTTCAGGCCCGGGCAGGGATGGGACCTGACGCAGCCCGAACCGGGAGCGTATATCACCTTCCTGCAGGGAAGGGACAACGCCGTGGAAGGGGCCATCATCACGGATCTGGCAGCCACCTTGTACATCGGAGGAAAACTGATCCTGTTGCCCGAGGCATCACTCAAGGATCAGTTCCAGTCCGGTGAAGCCGACGAGCCGGTTGTCGAGGCCCTCAACGAGGTCATCAACAACCTGCGCACCCTGTACAACAACATCGACCTCAATCCCCATGTGGCACCCACCCAGACCTTCCCTTATCAGGTGCCGGGTCCGGATGACTTTGTCGCCTGGGTGCTGAATCCGTCGAAGCGGATCGATTATGTTGGCCAGACGGCTTTCGGACCGGCAACGCTGACCCTCATCGCGCCCTGATCGTGCCTCCCGGGCGCACCGGCTCCTCCTCGCCCCCAGGGAGCCCGGGCACGGGTCAGACAAGAAGAAGGAACAGACCTTTGCGGGTCTGTTCCTTCTTTTGTCAGGGAGCGGGGCATGATCGGGACCGGCGGGCAAACTGGCCACTGGGATTGGGCCACGGCCACGATCTGGTGCGATAGCCCCGCTGATTGGTCGTCCTGACTGACGGTAGGGAAGACCTGCTACCCTGTCAATCCCGCCGGCCCTAGCGGACCAGGACCATGGTCCGGGCCTGGCTCACCTCCCCCGCCTGCAGACGATAGAAGTACGTGCCCGAGGGCATGGCCCGACCAGTGGCGTCCATGCCGTCCCAGGGATATTCGTGAGACCCCTCGCCGCGCAGGCCGTTCTCCAGCTGGCGGACCAGACGGCCGTCCAGACTGTAGATGGCCAGGTTCACCTGACGCGGTTCATCCAGCTCGAAGGCGATGGTGGTGCGCGGGTTGAAGGGGTTGGGGTAGTTGGGCAGCAGCCGGGCCGGGGCCAGCACCAGGGGCGCGCTGCTGGTGGTATTCTCGGACCAGCTGGCACTGTCGGCATAGATGTGGTCACCGCTGCTGCCGCCGTTGCCGTTGGCCGCGTTGCCGGCCACGTAGATGCTGGCCTCGCCGCTGCCCTCGGCGGGGGCGGTCCAGCGCACCGT
>JGI12109J20283_10168934_pt1 | contig 20117 bp, 26 predicted proteins | sample ElkSlonscriptome_12_FD_20283 | JGI IMG/M metagenome (IMG submission 20283)
GGCCTACCATGCCCCGCCCGCCGTTGATGATGACTGGTTCGCCCTCACGCTGTTGGATAGCGTGCTCAGCGGACCGAGCAGCCTGGGCGGTGGTGATGTAGATAACAAGACCAGCCGCCTGTACAAAGCCCTCGTCGATACCGAGATCGCCGCGTCAGTAAGTGGCTATCTTCAGCCGACGATAGACCCCTATCTGTACGACATCACCGTGACGGTACGCGATGGCCGCACATTAGACGAGGTAGAGGCCGCCCTACACGCGGAAATTGAGCGTATCCGCGCTGACGGCATCACCCAGCGCGAACTGGACCGCGCCCGCAAACAAGCCCGCGCCTTATTCGCCTACGGCACCGAAGGCGTGACCAATCAGGCGTTCTGGCTGGCATTTGCGGAGAGCATCGCCGGTTACGAGTGGTTTGAAAATTACCTGGATCGGCTGAACGCGGTCACCATTGGCGATGTGCAGCGGGTCGCACAGGCTATTCTATGCCCACAGAACCGGGTGGTTGGCTGGTTTGTGCCCACTGATGAAGAAGAATTTGAGGCCGATTATGTTGAAGCCTGACGTCAAAGCAAGCTTACCCGGCACCCAGAACGTCCACCGCACCCGGCTGGATAACGGCCTGACGGTGCTCGTCTATGAAAATCATAACGTGCAATCAGCAGTGGTGACCGGCTCATTACGTGCGGGTGCCATCTACGAAGACCCGACACAGGGCGGCCTGGCATCCATGACGGCGGGCGCACTGCTGCGCGGCACCCAGAACCGCACCTTTGATCAGATCAACACTGAACTAGAAGACATCGGTGCCGACCTGGATTACAGCACCGGTAAGTTCAAGGTCGGGTTTAATGGCAAGGCTCTGGCGGAAGATCTGCCCGTCCTGCTGGATATTCTGGCCGATTCCCTGCGGTATCCGGTTTTCCCGGCAGCACAAATTGACCGGATGCGGGGCGAACGCATCACCTGGATGCAATACCAGCAGCAGGATACCCGCTGGCAAGCGGACCGGCTGTTCCGGCAGACGTTATACCCTACCGGGCACCCGTTCCATTACACGACTGTTGGTACAGTCAACACCGTTCAGAGCTTGCAAACGGTGGATCTGGCGGCCTTCCATGCCCGGCAATACGGCCCCGCCGATATGATCCTGGTGGTCGTCGGCGCGGTGGATAGTGATACCGCCCTGGATCTTGTTAAAAGCACGCTGGGCGACTGGGAAAATCCCGCGCAATTGCCCCGCCCGGCACTTACCCCACTCACCCCACGCACGGCCCTGGAACGTGTGCAGACCACACTCCCCGGCAAAACCCAGGCCGATCTTGTCATGGGTGTAGCGGGTCCAGCACGTTATGCGGCGGATTACCGGGCTGCGGTGCTGGTCAATAGTGTGTTGGGGCAGTTCGGCATGATGGGCCGCATCGGTGATGTGGTGCGAGAGCGTGAAGGCATGGCCTATTACGCCTACAGCAGCGTCGATGGCGGGTTCGGGCCGGGGGCGTGGCGGGTATCGGCGGGCGTAAACCCGGCCAACATTGACCGTGCCATCACCCTGATTAATCAGGAAGTTCAGCGGATTATTGACACCCCGGTTGATGCAGATGATCTGGCCGATAACCAATCCTATTTTATCGGGCGGTTGCCCCTGCAATTAGAGACCAGCGAAGGTGTCGCCAATACCCTGCACACCATCGAAACCTATGACCTGGGCCTGGATTACCTCACCACCTATAAGCGAGAAATCAGCGCACTGACGGTAGACGATCTACAGGCGGCAGCCGCCCACTACCTGGACCCGCAGCGCATGGTTATCGCGGTGGCCGGACCTGACGTTTAGCAAACACTAACACGCCAATCGTATTCTCTACACAGGATTGCGGTATCATGTTGAGGTAAAGATACCTGTAGTTAGACTGTGATGGAGAAAATCCCTACATGAAGAAACTGACTTTACTTTTTGCCCTGGTCGGGCTATTGCTCATCCCTGCGGTAGCGGCACAGGATGATGTCGCTGAGGAAGACACCGCCGAGGTCATCACCACCCGCGAGGCTGCCCCCGACGCCACCCAATTTGTGCTGGAAACGGTCATGGGTGGGTTTAACTCCCCTTTATACGTCACCCACGCCGGGGATGACTCCGGGCGGTTGTTTGTGCTGGAACAAACCGGGCGTGTATGGATCGTGCAGGATGATGAGTTACTGGATACGCCCTTTATCAACCTCTCCGGTGTTGCCAGCCAGGATCGGCTCAACGGTTATTCTGAGCGCGGCTTGCTGGGTCTCGCCTTCCACCCGGATTATGCCGAGAACGGCCAATTTTACGTAAATTACACCGATGGTGACGGCACCACCCGCATTGTCAATTACAGCGTCTCCGCTGATGACCCTAACCTGGCCGATATGGAGAGTGCCCGCGAACTGATGAACATCGCGCAGCCATACCCCAATCACAACGGCGGGCATATGGCCTTCGGCCCGGATGGGTACCTGTATATCTCCGTTGGGGATGGCGGCAGTGCTGGTGACCCACTGGAAGCCGGGCAAAACCCGTCCACATTACTGGGTACCATTCTCCGCATCAATGTGGATGACTTCACCGAAGGCCGCGCCTATGCCATCCCGGAAGATAACCCCTTCTTCACCAACCCGGAGATCGCCCCGGAAGTGTGGGCCTATGGGCTGCGTAATGCATGGCGGTTCAGTTTTGACCGCGCCACCGGCGACCTGTACATCGCGGATGTGGGCCAACAGCAGACCGAAGAAGTGAACTTCCAACCCGCAGATAGCATCGGTGGGGAGAACTACGGCTGGGATGTCTTCGAAGGTGATGCATTCTACGAGGGCTGGCAAGGCATTGATCCCGTAGAGACGGTGATGCCCATCGCCACCTACAATCACAGTGTCGGCTGCTCAATTACAGGTGGCTACGTCTACCGTGGTGAGTTGGTAGAAGAACTCACCGCCGCTTATCTCTACAGCGATTACTGCTCCGGGCGCATCTGGGCGGCCTATCGTGATGCCACCGGCACCTGGAACGACGGTATGATCATGAGTGCGGGCGGTGGCGTCAGTTCCTTCGGTGAGGACGAGGCCGGCGAACTCTACGCGCTGGATTACAACGCGGGCACACTGCTCAAGTTCGTGCCAGTCGAGTAATATTCGCAGGCAAATCAGTAATTTATCAGGGCGCACTGTGACGGTGCGCCTTTTGATTCCGCACGTTAACTGGCGTTAGGCTCAACAATCGTAAATGGCAGCGGCTCACCCAGGGGCAGGCCATTCACCTCAACAGTGATGCGATAGTCACCCGGTATAAAGTCAAAGTTGGTTTGATCACTATAGAACCAGATGCAGGCATCTTCCACATAATCATAGGTGAAATCAAACAGCGCGACCTGCTCATCCCCACGCTGCCAGCGCGTGGTCACCGTGGTCCCTTCGGGCAGTTCCACCGCACGCGCCACAATATAAATCTCAGCGGTTTGCGGGGTGAATTCGGTTGTCGGGTTGACGGCACAATCATCATTGCCCACAGAACTTGCCAATTCAATCCCCTGTAACAATTGTGGCACATCTGCGACCACGTTACGGGTAGGCCGTGGTGGGGGTGAGGGTGTAAACGGTGGTGTGATTTGTACCGGGGTGGGCGTGCTATTCGGGTCACGGGTGGGCTGCGGCTGAACCACCACATTGACCGCCCCGGTACTGGTCGGTGTGCGCGTGATGTTGAGATCAACGGGGGCGGGCGTCGGGCTGATGGGGTCCGGCAAGTCGGAGACATCGACCCCGCGTGCCTGCAATGTAGAGAGCATCAAGCCGCCTTCCGTGCCCACAGCTCTGATCTGCTGGGCGGCGAATTCTATCGTAATCTGTATGCGCTCTGCTGCGACAGTCGCTGTCGCGTAGATGTCGGCGCGTTCGGTGCTTATCACCCCATCATGGGCAGTGAGCGTTTGCTGGTCTACGCTGGTCGGCCCACATGCAGCGATCAGCCCACCAAGCACCAGCAGATAAATGATTCGTCTGAGCATGTATGCGCTCCTAAATCAAAAAGCCCCGCTATGGTAGCAGGGCCTGTAATGGTGTGGAAGTGCCCGGAATCGAACCGGGGTCCACGAGATTCGACGGAACACGTCTACAAGCTTAGTTGACTATTCACATTCGCCGCTGGTAGCCCTAGCCAACGTGGTATGCCAGCAACTAGCCGATGAACACTTGGCCGCGCAGTATCGGCGTCAACGCGGTCGCACGCTATCTTTTATGACGCCCACCGGACCACCCGGATAGCGACGGCTGGGGCGGACGGCTGACCTTCTTGGGTCAGCTACTTACGTTAGCTGGTTTTACGCAGCGTATGCGTAAGCATTAGTGTTGTTGTTGGCACTTATATGTGCTAGCCCATTTTAACGCGGTTGGACGCCTCGGCTTGCAATGCGACATCAGCCTCACGTGTCGAGTCCATGTCACTCCCTAATATGTTAATATAAGGAATATTCTAGCAAAAATTAGCGGACCTGTATAGACTGTAGAAGAAACGAACACATCGAGAAAGGGTGACACATGAGCCGAGATCATGTGAGTGTAGATGTTTTAATTATCGGGGCGGGTTTAGCCGGGCTGATGGCAGCACGAAAGCTGGAAGAGGCCGGTTTAAGCGTCATTGTGTTAGATAAAGGGCGTAGCGTGGGTGGGCGCATGGCTACGCGGCGCGTCGGCCCTGGCCTTGCCGACCACGGCGCACAGTTTTTCACCGTGCGCGATCCGGTATTCGAGGCGCATGTTGATCAATGGAAAGCCGATGGGGTGGTCTTTGTATGGTCTCACGGCTTCAGTGATGGCAGTCTGGTCACCGCACCCACGGATGGTCATCCACGGCATGCAGTAAATGGCGGCATGAACGAACTGACCAAGCACCTGGCAAAAGACTTGAATGATGTACAGATAAATACCAAGGTCGTCACCGCCACCTGCGATGACAAGGGCTGGATTTTGCAAAATGAAAATGGGGGTCTGTTTTTAGGCCGTTCTTTGATTATGACCGCACCCGTGCCGCAATCATTACAAATTCTGGATGAAGGCGCGACTATCCTCACCCGTGAGGATTACGATCAACTTGCCAGCGTTGAATATGCCCCCTGCTTGACGGGTGTCTTCTGGGTAGAAGGGGCTTTGACCCTGCCGCCGCCCGGTGCCGTGCAACGTAAAAATAATAAGATCACCTGGATTGGTGATAACCAACAGAAGGGCATCTCCAAGGATGCGGTGATTGTCACGTTGCAGGCCAGCGAAGAATACAGTAAACAGATGTGGAATGCCCCGGACGGGCGCATCCTGAATGCCCTGCGCACCAACCTGGAAATCTTCATGCGTGATGGTGCTGTTGTCCGCGAGGCACAGCTTAAGCGTTGGCGGTATTCGCGGCCTACAAGCAGCATCGAAGGCCGCGTCTTTGTGGCCGATAACACCCCGCCGCTGCTCTTTGCCGGGGATGCCTTCGGCGGCCCGCGTGTGGAAGGCGCGACCCTCTCCGGCTTGGCTGCCGGGGAAAAGCTAATTGAGATCTTCAACAGCTAGACCAGGAAGCAAACCCAGGCGGGGTATATGATCCCCGCCTGCTATCCCCTACAACAAACCATAAAAAGTTTTTGCAGCCCGCATTCATCCTGCTATAATGTATTCTAACGATGGTTTAATTATTAAATACTAGGAGTTCAAACTAATGGTCGATCTTGCCCACCCCGTTACTGAAGGTATCAATTTTCAACTGACCGAAGAGCAAGAGATGCTCGTCAAAATGGCGCGGGATTTCACCCGTGAAGAAATTATCCCCGTAGCCGCAGAGTACGATGAAAACGCCATTTTCCCCGATGAAATCTTCCGCAAAGCCTTTGAACTCGGCATTGTGAACATGAACATCCCAGAGGAATATGGCGGCATCGGCGCAACGGTATTTGAAGAAGTCCTCGTCGCCGAGGAAATTGGTTTTGGCTGCACCGGCATTGGCACCAGCATCAGCACCAATGGCCTCGGTGCCTTACCCATTATCCTTGCAGGTAATGACGCACAGAAAGCCCATTGGCTCGGTGAGCGGCTGATGGATAAGGGCGAATTCGTCAGCTATGGCGTGACAGAAGCGGCGGCTGGCTCCAACGTGGTTGGCATCCAAACCCGTGCGGAGAAGAAAAACGGCTCCTACATTATCAATGGCTCCAAGACCTTCATCACCAATGCCAGCCATGCCAATTTCTTCACCGTATTCGCCAAGACCGACCCCGAAGCCGGGCATCGAGGGATGTCCTGCTTTATTATTGACCGCGATATGCCCGGTGTGAGCGTCGGCAAGAAGTTTGATAAGCTCGGCCAACGGGCATCAGATACAGCAGAAATCGTCTTTGAAAACGTAGAAGTACCCGCAGAGAATATGGTCGGTGAAGAAGGTCGTGGCTTCTACCTGGCGATGAAAGTATTTGATTACAGCCGTCCGGGGGTAGCCGCATCTGCTGTTGGCCTACAACGCCGCGCCCTGGAAGAGAGCATCAAATATGCCAAAGAACGCGAAGCCTTCGGCGTGCCGATTTACCAGCACCAGGCTATCGGCCATAAAATCGCGGATATGGCGATCAACTATCAGGCATCACGTCTGCTGACCTGGCAAGCTGCCTGGCAGGTAGAAGCCGGTACCATTGACCCCAAAATCGCCGCGTACTCCAAGGCATTCGCTGCGGATATGGCGACCAAAGCCGCTGTAGATGCGGTGCAGGTCTTCGGTGGCTATGGCTACATGAAGGAATACCCGGTAGAAAAATTGCTGCGTGATGTTAAGATCTTCCAGATCTACGAGGGCACCAGCGAGATTCAGCGTAACATTATCGTGCGCGAACTGTTCCGCTAAGACACTATATGTATCGGCGCGATATAATAATGTGGTAAACTCAGGTGCAGTTCTGGTAAATTGGTCCCAGGGCTGCACTTTTTTATTGTAACCTTCATTCAATTCTTCATATTCAACGGTTACAATATGTTCATAAACGCTGCGTGAATTCTGCGTCGTCTCTGGTAATATTATTAATCTGAGGGTAATTGTATGGCTGGCAATAAGGGTGATACGCGCCATCTCAACATAGGCCAGACGGAAGCCGCCACCCCACAACGGGGTACAGGGCCTCTGGACTTTCTCGTTCCCTGGGTGATCGAGTTGCGAATCACCGGGACAGCCCAGGTATTGCAAGTCCAGGTAGAAGAACAGATGACAATCGGGCGGAGTGACAAGCATCAAACCAATCGCCCGGATGTTGACCTGAGTGACTATAACGCACACTATCTGGGTGTTTCTCGCCATCATGCTGTCCTCACCGCACGCAACAGCCGGGTAACCATCCGTGATCTTGGCAGTTCTAACGGAACCTACCTGAACGGGGGCCGCCTGGAACCCAATAAGGATTATCGCATGCGGCATGGGGATTTCTTGACGTTAGGCAAGTTGGAAATGCAGGTTTCCTTTGTAGTGATGCCCAGTAGCTACGAAAAACATGCCCACCCTTATGCGGATGTTTCCATACCCATGATTGGTTCCGGCCAGCAGGTGCTCATACTGGAAGATGATGAACGGGTCGCACAGACCATCAGCTATGTGCTGGAAAAGGCCGGGTTCACTGTGGTTGCTGCTCGCACCGTCACAGATGCCCTGAGCCTAGTGGATCAAAAGATGCCGGGGGCTATCGTCATGGAGTTGATGCTGCCGGACCGCAGCGGGTTGGAATTGGTTGAATACATCCGCCGACATGAGCAAGGCGAGGATGTGCCCTTAATCGTGGTCAGCAGTGTGGCGGGCGGCTATCAGATGGGGCAAGCAATTGAAGCTGGCGTGGATGTTTTCCTCAGTAAGCCCGTCGGCATTGATGAATTTATCCGTGGGATCAGCAAGGTTGTCCCACAGATGGGCAGTTAACCTCATTAGACACTTATATTTGATCACACATCAATCATAGAATTGCATCTCACCTCCCTTGACAGTCATCAGGGGGGGTGATACTATACTCTTCGCATGAGCTACAGCAGTGTATCCTCATAGAGGCAATACTCTGCTGAATTGAGTTTAAGCTGACGAAAGCGTCGCGCCCAATCGGTGCGGAAGGCTCGTCCAGGTCATGAAATATACGGGCGTTCAGCTATTGTGCGCCCGTTTGTGTGCCTAAATTCGGGATTGTTTTGCCCGCGAAATTTGAGTAACTGGAGTTCTTTATGCCAACCATCAATCAGTTGGTGCGCAAGGGGCGCAAATCTAAAAAGAAAAAGACGAAGGCCCCAGCACTACAGTACACGCTGAATGCCTACACGCAGAAGCGTACCCGTCACAAGAGAGGTGCGCCGCAGAAGCGCGGTGTATGCACCCAGGTAAAAACCATGACCCCGAAGAAGCCGAATTCCGCATTGCGTAAGGTAGCCCGTGTGCGCCTGACCAACGGCCTGGAAGTCACGGCTTACATTCCGGGTGAGGGTCATACCTTGCAGGAGCATAGTGTGGTTCTTGTGCGTGGAGGTCGTGTGAAAGACCTGCCGGGTGTGCGTTATCACATCGTGCGCGGTACGCTGGATACTGACGGCGTGAAAGATCGTGAGCAAGGGCGCAGTAAGTACGGCGCGAAGCGTTCGAAGAAATAAGAGCGAGGGTATAAGCACATGCCAAGAAGAAAAAGCCCACCGAAGCGTCCGGTACCGGCGGATAAGAAATACAACAATATTCACATCGCCATGTTCATCAACCGGATGATGTACGGCGGCAAGAAGAGCACCGCACAGAAGATCATGTACACCGCCTTTGATACCATCGAAGAGCGCATGAGCCAGGATCCAGTCGAGGTGTTTGAGACCGCGTTACGCAATGTAACGCCCACTGTTGAGGTTAAGCCGCGCCGCGTTGGTGGCTCGACTTATCAGGTGCCGGTAGAAGTACCGCAAAGCCGTGCGACTTCCCTGGGGATGCGCTGGCTTCTTCAGAACGCGCGGTCACGCTCCGGGCGAGACATGTCCGATAAACTCGCCGCCGAGATTATGGACGCGTTCAACGGTCAAGGTGGGGCCATTAAGAAGAAAGACGATACCCACCGTATGGCAGAAGCAAACCGCGCCTTCGCGCACTTCCGCTAAACCAGCGGAAACGGTTCGCTTGATCAATCAGTTAGTTGAGCATAGTGCAGAGTAGTTAGGGCAACGATGGCGAAGAAAAATAACGAACTCGATCTCAGCAAAGTACGCAATATTGGTATTATCGCCCATATTGACGCTGGGAAAACCACAACCACCGAGCGCATCCTGTATTATACCGGGATGGTGCATCGCATCGGTGAGGTGCATGATGGCAGTGCCACAATGGACCACATGGAGCAAGAGCGTGAGCGTGGTATTACCATCACCTCCGCTGCGGTGACCACACACTGGGCCGGTCATCAGATTAACCTGATCGACACCCCCGGCCACGTTGACTTCACCGCAGAAGTGCAGCGTAGCTTGCGCGTGCTGGACGGTGGTGTTGTCGTGTTCGATGGTGTGGCTGGTGTAGAGCCGCAGTCAGAAACGGTTTGGCGTCAGGCGGATGATTACAATGTACCGCGCATTTGCTTCGTAAATAAGATGGACCGTACCGGTGCCAACTTCCAGAAGTGCGTGGATATGATTGTGGATCGTGTCGCCGGTAGCCCGGTCAAAATTCAGATCCCCTACGGTGAAGGTGATGACTTCAACGGCATCATCGACCTGCTGGATATGGAACTGATCACCTATGGTGACGACCTGGGTACCGCCATTGAGCGTCATCCTATCCCGGAGAGCCATCGTGAGGCCGCCGAAACCGAGCGTGCCACTATGATCGAACTGATCGTAGAAAGCGATGAATACCTCACCGAAAAATACCTACTGGAAGAGGAAATCACCGACGAGGAACTGCTGGGCGCACTGCGTGCAGCCACCATCGCCGGTACATTGCAACCCGTCACCTGTGGTTCCGCACTCAAGAACAAGGGCGTTCAGGTGCTGCTGGACCGTGTGACCGAGTTGCTGCCCTCTCCATATGATGTACCACCAGTCAAGGGCATCCACCCGCAGACTGAGGAAGAAGTTGAGCGCAAGCCGAATGATCAGGAGCCACTGGCTGCCCTGGTGTTCAAGCTGGTGAGCGACAAGTACGGCACTCTGTCTTTCGTCCGTGTGTACTCCGGTGTGCTGCGTGCGGGTACCACCGTGCAGAACAGCACCAAGGGCCAGCGTGAGCGTATCGGGCGTATCGTCCGTATGTTCGCGGACCGCCGTGAAGACATTGACGAAGTTCGTGCGGGTAACATCGCCGCCATCATCGGCCTGAAGGACACCTTCACCGGTGAAACCCTGTGCGCCCCCAACGACCCGGTCATTCTGGAGAACATCAAGTTCCCCGACCCGGTGATCGAAGTCGCTGTGGAGCCGAACAGTAAGGCCGACCAGGACAAGATGGGCGAAGCCCTGCGTAAACTGGCTCAGGAAGACCCGACCTTCCGCGTGGAAGTCGATGACTCCCTGGGGCAGACCAAGATCAAAGGTATGGGTGAGCTTCACCTGGAAGTGCTCATTGACCGTATGATGCGCGAATATGGTGTGGAAGCCACCGTTGGCCGCCCGCGTGTAGCCTACCGTGAGACCATCACCAAAACCTCCCGCGTCGATACCACCTTCAAGCGTCAGACGGGTGGTTCTGGTCAGTACGCCCGTGTGGTGATGGAATTTGAACCCGCCACCGACGAAGATGTGGAAGAAGCTGCCGCTTCCAGCAAGAAGGGTGAGAATTACCTGCTGTTCCTGGACGAAATTAAAGGCGGTTCTATCCCGCGTGAGTTCATCCGCCCGACCGAAAACGGCGTGCGCGAAGCGATGCAGGGTGGCGTTATCGCCGGGTATCCTGTCGTCCGTGTCAAAGCCCGCCTGGTTGACGGTGCATCACATGATGTGGACTCCAGCGAAATTGCATTCAAGATTGCCGGTTCAATGTGCCTCAAAGAAGGTATCCAGAAGGCAGGCCCGGTAATTATGGAACCATCCATGAAGGTCGAAGTCGTTGTGCCGGATGATTACACCGGTGCCGTCGTCGGCGACCTGTCTTCCCGTCGTGGGACCATCCAGGGGATGGAGCCGCGTGGGTCGGGTGTCACCTCGGTAAATGCCCAGGTGCCGCTTGGCGAGATGTTCGGTTATGCCACCAACCTGCGTAACATTACCCAGGGCCGTGGTAACTTCACGATGGAATTTGATCGGTATACAGTTGCGCCGCAAAGCATCGCCGATGAGGTGATCAAAGGCACACTTTAAAAGTGCCAACGGGCGTTGTATAAATCTAACTCCCATTTGTATCAGTTAGCAGATGTGAAAAACAAAGGAAAGAGCTAGATGGCTAAAGCAAAATTCGACCGCAATAAGCCGCACGTAAACATCGGTACCATCGGTCACGTTGACCACGGCAAGACCACCCTCACCGCCGCGATCACTAAAGTGCTCGCCCTGCGGGGTCAGGCCCAACGTCAGAACTATGACGAAATCGACAACGCTCCTGAAGAGCGTGCCCGTGGTATCACCATTAACATCCGTCACGTGGAGTACGAAACCGCTGAGCGTCACTACGCCCATGTGGACTGCCCCGGTCACCGTGACTATATCAAGAACATGATCACCGGTGCCGCGCAGATGGACGGCGCGATCCTCGTGGTGAGTGCCCCCGATGGCCCGATGCCGCAGACCCGTGAGCACGTCCTGCTCGCCCGTCAGGTGGAAGTGCCCGCGCTGGTTATCTTCCTGAACAAAGTAGACCAGATGGACGACGAAGAACTGCTCGAACTGGTTGAGCTGGAACTTCAGGAACTGCTGGAAAGCTACGAGTTCGACCCGGATACCCCGATTGTTCGTGGTTCCGCGCTGGCCGCCACCGAGAGCGACAGCGAAGACTTCGACGCAGATGAGTACGCACCCATCCGTGATCTGATGGACCGCGTTGACGAGTGGATCCCCACCCCAGAGCGTGAGACCGATAAGCCGTTCCTCATGCCGGTAGAAGACGTGTTCACGATCAAGGGTCGTGGTACTGTTGTGACCGGGCGTGTGGAGCGTGGCACGCTCAAGAAGAACGAGGAAATCGAGATCATCGGCCTGCGCGAACAGAGCATGAAGACTGTCGTCACCGGTATCGAGATGTTCCACAAGGAACTGGACAGCGCAGAAGCTGGCGACAACGCTGGTATCCTGCTGCGTGGTGTGACCCGTGAAGAAGTGGAGCGCGGTATGGTGCTGGCGAAGCCCGGTTCCATCACCCCGCACAGCAAGTTCCGTGGCGAAGTCTACATCCTGAAGAAGGATGAAGGTGGCCGTCATAAGGCATTCTTCAGCGGCTACCGCCCGCAGTTCTACATCCGCACCATGGACGTCACCGGCACCATCACCCTGCCGGATAACGTCGAGATGGTTATGCCTGGCGACAACGTGAACCTGGACGTGGAACTCATCACGCAGGTGGCCCTGGAAAAGGGTTCCAAGTTCGCGATCCGCGAAGGTGGCCTGACCGTGGGTGCGGGTATCATCACCGAAGTTCTCGAGTAAAATCGCTCGTAGAACCGATAAAAACGCCTAAGTATATGCCGGGAGTGCCGTAAAGACCTCCCGGCATATTATACCCTGGTAACAGGGCATAGTGGCGACCTGCTGAAGCAAGCCTGCAACGGCAGGCGAAACCAAAGGTCCGCAGAGGTAAACATGGTCATTAAAAACAAAATTCGTATTCGGCTAAAGGCATATGATCATCGCGTGTTGGATCAGTTCGCACAGCGCATTGTAGAAACCGCTGAGCGCACTGGTGCGCGTGTCGCCGGGCCGGTGCCGCTGCCCACCAAGCTGGAACGCTTTACGGTGCGGCGGTCCCCGTTCATCGACAAAGACGCACAAGAACACTTTGAGATCCGTACACACAAGCGACTGATCGACGTGCTGGACCCCGATAGCAAGACAATCGACACACTCATGCGCCTGAACGGGCCAGCCGGTGTCGATATTGAGATCAAAATCTAAAGGGCGTAAGCGGGCCACAAACCCGCCGCTGCGCAGAATGACAGACAGTACGGGGGCGGGCAAGATACTGCCCGGCATGGTACACACTACACATGCAGCAACCCCTCTGGAGGAATGGCAATGAAGGGCATTATTGGTAAAAAAGTGGGGATGACACAGATCTTCGATGACGCGGGGAACGTAATCCCCTGCACCGTCATTGAAGCTGGCCCCTGCTATGTAACACAGGTCCGTACTGCGGAACGTGATGGTTACACCGCAGTGCAAATGGGGTTCGGGGAGACCAAAGCCAAGCGTTTAACGCAAGGTCAACTCGGCCACCTGCGCAAACATGACCTCCCAGCACTCAACTACCTGCGCGAATTCCGCGTGCGTGATGCTGACGTGGATGTCGAAGAAGGGCAGGAAATTAAGGTCGATGTGTTCGAAACAGGTGAGCGCGTCGATGTGATTGGGATCAGCAAGGGCCGTGGTTTCGCCGGTACGATTAAACGTCATGGTTTCCACCGTCAGCCCAAAACGCACGGCCAATCTGACCGTGAGCGTGCCCCCGGTGCAGTGGGCATGTGCGCGATGCCAGGCCGCACAGTTAAGGGCCAGCGTATGTCAGGCCGTATGGGCAATGATCGCGTCACCATCCACAATTTGGAAGTGGTGGCCGTTGATCCTGAACGTAATCTGCTCGCCGTTCGCGGTTCGGTCCCCGGTGCCAAAGGTGGCATCGTGATGGTCCGCCGTGGGATCAAATAAGGACGAGGGATTAATGATGGAAGCAACAGTATTGGATACAAGCGGCAAGCAAGTCAACACCATTGATCTGCCTGCTGATATTTTTGAAGTCGAGGTCAACACCGGGCTGATGCACCAGGCGTATGTGCGCCAGATGGCAAACGCACGCCAGGGCAACCACAAAACCCTGACCCGCAGCGAAGTTCGCCTGACCAAGGCGAAGTGGTATCGCCAGAAGGGGACAGGCCGCGCCCGCCACGGTGCCAAAAGTGCGCCGATTTTCGTCGGTGGTGGTACCGCCCACGGGCCGCGCCCGCGTAAGTACACCAAAAACATGCCCAAAAAGATGCGCCGTAAGGCCATCCGCTGTGCATTGAGTGCCCTGGCCCGCGACGATCAACTGGTCTTTGTGGATAAGATGGACGTAGCCGGGAAGACCAAAGAGATGAGCAAGGTCATCGAAGCACTGACCGGCGGGCAATCCGCCCTGGTTTTACTGGCGGAAGCCAACCCGGTTGTGGAACGCGGTGTGGCGAACTTACCAAAAGCCAAATACCTGCGTGCCAATTACCTGAACATCCGTGACCTGCTTCAGTACGATAAGGTCATCGTGCCGCTGGACGCGCTCGACGTGATCCAGGGTATCTGGGGGATGGAGGAGTAATCATGGCCGAACTGCACATCTATGATATATTACGCCGCCCGGTAATTACGGAGAAATCCAACATCCTGGCGGATGAGAAAGACCAGTACGTGTTTGAAGTCGCAAACAATGCGAACAAAATCCAAATTCGCGAAGCGGTGGAGTTTATCTTCGACGTGGAAGTGAAAAAGGTCAACACAATGGTCATGCCAGCGAAGCGTGGACGCCGTGGCCGCAGATGGTACATGCGCTCCAAGCAATGGAAGAAAGCCATTGTGACGCTTCAACCCGGTTACGAGATCAATCTGTTTGACGTGTAAGGGTGAAGCCTGATGCCGGTAAAAGTTTATAAGCCCACCTCGGCAGGCCGCCGAGACATGACGGGCCACAGTTTTGAAGAGATTACCAAGTCCAAACCCGAGCGTTCCCTCACGGAACCGCTGCGGCGCAAGGGCGGGCGTAACAACAAGGGGCGTCTATCAGTACGCCATCGCGGTGGCGGTCACAAGCGGCGTTACCGGATCATAGACTTCAAGCGCAATAAGTTTGACAGCCGCGCCGAAGTCATCGCCATTGAATATGATCCGAATCGGTCCGCACGCATCGCCTTAGTTCAGTACGAAGACGGCGAAAAACGGTACATCATCGCGCCACTCGGCCTCAAAGTCGGGGATAACATCGGCAACGGTGACCTGGCCGAACTGCGCCCAGGGAATGCACTGCAAATCAAGAACATTCCACAGGGTACAGTCATCCACAATATTGAGCTGAAACCGGGTAAAGGTGGGCAAATTGCCCGTTCTGCCGGGACTTCAGCACAGTTGTTGGCGAAAGAAGGCACCTATGCCCAGGTCCGCCTACCAAGCGGTGAAGTTCGCCTGATCCATCAGGAATGCATGGCGACCATCGGCCAGGTTGGTAATACCGAACACGGCAACGTGAAGCTCGGTAAAGCTGGGCGGCGGCGTTGGATGGGCTGGCGGCCTTCCGTGCGGGGTAGCGCGATGGACCCGGACAGCCACCCGCATGGTGGTGGTGAGGGGCGTACCGGCATCGGTATGCCTGGGCCGAAGACCCCCTGGGGTAAACCCGCACTGGGTAAACGGACCCGCCGCAATAAGCGGACATCCAACTTCATCATACGTCGTCGTGGTAAGCGTCGGTAATTTTAAGAGGGGTATAGCACGATGTCACGTTCACTGAAGAAGGGGCCGTTCATTAGCTCCAAACTGTTGGCAAAGGTCGAAACGCTCAACGAACAGAACAAGAAAACGGTTATCCGTACCTGGAGCCGTGCGAGCACGATCTTCCCGCAGATGGTCGGACACACGATTGCCATCCATGATGGCCGCCGTCACGTCCCCATCTATATTACGGAAAACATGGTCGGTCATAAATTGGGGGAGTTCGCCCCAACCCGGACCTACCGTGGACATCTGGTCGAGAAGAAGAAAAAGAAGATATAGCGCAGGCGGAGTGAACTATCATGGAGATTAAATCCATCAGAAAACATATTATGATCTCTCCGCAGAAGCTGCGCCTGGTGTGTGATCAGGTGCGCGGAATGGACGCCGAACAAGCCCAGGTTCTACTGGACTTTATGCCCCAGAAGGGCGCGGCGATCATCCATAAGACGTTGGGGGCCGCCATTGCAAATGCGGAAAACAACTTCGACCTGAACCCGGGAGATCTGTATATCGCTAAGATTTTCGCGAACGAAGGCCCACGCCTCAAGCGGTTTAAGGCCGGTGCTCGCGGACGTTACAAACCACGGGTGAAGCGTACCTCCCACCTGACAGTCATTCTGGCAGAACGAGAGGAAGAATAATGGGACGTAAAGTACACCCAATTGGGTTTCGTCTAAAAGTCAACCGAGATTGGGACGCCCGCTGGTACGCCGAGGGCACCCGCTATGTCGAACTACTTGACGAAGATCGGCAGATCCGCAAGTACGTCAATGAAGAAGCCGCTCGTGCGGGGGTTTCCCGTATTGAGATTGAGCGTTACCCGAACCAGGTCCTCATCAACGTACACACCGCCCGCCCCGGTATCGTCATCGGGCGTAAAGGTGAGTCCGTCAAGAAGATGAAAGCCGACCTGGAAGCCATGACGGGAAAATCCGTCCGCGTGGAAGTCGCCGAGATCGACAAGCCGGACCTGGACGCCAAGCTGGTCGCGGAGAACATCGCCGGGCAGCTAGAACGCCGCATCGGTCATAGCCGCGCCATCAAGCGTGCTATCGGCCAGGTGATGCGCCAGGGTGGTAAGGGCATCCGTGTGAATGTTGCGGGTCGGCTGGGCGGTGGGGATATGGCCCGCCGCGAATGGCAGAGCGAAGGCCGCATCCCACGTAATACCCTGCGTGCCAATATTGATTACGGCACAGCGGAAGCCAAAACCACCTTCGGGCGAATTGGCATCAAAGTGTGGATCTACAAAGGTGAGATCCTCGATGCGGATGAAGAGATGACAAAGAAACGAGCCGGTGATCAGAAGGACACGTACACCAACTAACCCAGTGGTGTACCGTTCTGGTCGGGACGGCTGTGAGGAGTGTAGGCAATGTTAATGCCAAAACGAGTAAAGTATCGCAAGCAACATCGTGGACGCATGAGGGGCAAGGCTCATCGCGGTGCTGCCGTCCAGTTCGGTGATTATGGTATCCAGGCGACTGAACCCGTCTGGTTAACCAGTCGTCAGATCGAGGCAGCCCGTCGTGCGATGGTCCGTTACATCAAGCGTCGCGGTAAGATCTGGATCCGCGTATTCCCGGATAAGCCCATCACCCAGAAGGCAGCAGAAACGCGCATGGGTAAGGGTAAGGGCGCGGTGGAATACTGGGTGGCGGTGGTCAAGCCGGGCCGCGTACTCTTTGAAATGAGTGGTGTGCCGGAAGACCTGGCCCGCGAAGCCCTGCGCCTAGCAGCCATGAAACTGCCCTGCAAGACCAAGTTCGTCAAGCGTATTGACCCCATCTCCGGGCAGGAGGTGAGCTAGATGGACATTCGTGAGATCCGTACCATGTCGAACGATGACCTGTTCGATAGCATCATTGACCAGCGCGAGATCCTCTTTAACCTGCGCTTCCAGAAAGAAGCCGGGCAGCTAGAGGATGTGAACCTGCTCCGGTATGCAAAGCGTGATCTCGCTCAATTGCTGACCGTTCAGCGTGAGCGTGAATTGGCCGCGCAGTTAGCGGAGGAAGAAGAAAATGCCTAACAATCGTCGGCGGCTGACTGGCCGCGTCGTCAGTGACAAGATGGATAAGACGGTGACGGTGGAAATCGAACGCCGCCAGATGCACCGGGTTTACAAGAAGGTTATCAGCACCACCCGTAAGGTGAAGGCACACGATGAAAATAACGATGTACCCCTTGGGGCCATCGTCCGCATTGTGGAAAGCAGCCCGCTGAGCAAAACCAAGCGGTGGGCGGTGGAAGAAGTGCTGGATACCCCAGAGGCAATGGAACGGCGTAAGCTGGAAGCCCGCCACAACGCCCAGGATGCGCGTGCCGCGCAACAGGACGCGGCTGCTGAAACCAATGCCGAAGAAGCCGAAGCCGCATCTGACGATGCAGATGAGAACAACGAGGAGGCGGAATAACTATGATTCAAACAGAATCCCGCCTGAAAATCGCCGACAACAGCGGTGCCCAGGAAATTCTGGTCATCCGGGTGTTGGGCGGCTCTAAGAAAAGATACGGTCGTGTGGGCGATATTGTCGTCGGGACGGTCAAATCAGCCTCAACACAGGGCAACGTCAAGAAAAGTGAAGTCGTGCGGGCGGTCATCGTGCGGACGGCTAAGGAATACCGCCGTACAGACGGTTCCTACATCAAATTTGACGACAACGCCGCTGTTGTGTTGGCTGATGATATGACCAACCCGCGTGGTACACGCGTCTTCGGCCCGGTGGCACGCGAACTGCGTGACAAGGGCTTTATGAAGATCGTTTCGCTCGCCCCGGAGACCCTATAGGAGGCGTAACCCATGCAGAAAATCAAAAAGGGTGATCGCGTCGAGATTATCGTCGGCAAAGACCGTGGTGAGCGTGGCGATGTGATCAAAGTGCTACCAAAGGAAAACCGCGTTGTCGTCGAGGGCCTCAACCTGATGAAAAAACATCAACAGGCCCGGCAAATCGGCAATCAGCAGATCCAAGCACAGATTATTGAGACCGAAGCACCCATTCATATCTCAAACGTCATGCTCATTAGCCCATCTGGTGTCAAGACCCGCGTCGGCTTCAAAGTCCGTGCGGATGGCAGCAAGGTGCGCTATTGCAAAGCCACTGGCGAAGAACTAGATAACTAGACCGGAGCGAGGTGAATTATGCAAGATCATCCATTGGCATCCCGCTACCGGGAAGAGATCGTACCGAGCTTGATGGACGAGTTCGACTACGGCAACCTGATGCGGGTGCCCACCATCAAGAAAATTGTTGTGAATATCGGCGTCGGTGAAGCTATTGACGATGCCAAGTCCCTCGATGGGGCTGTGGAAGACCTGCGCATCATCACCGGGCAGCAGCCGGTGGTAACCCGTGCTAAAAAGAGCATCGCCGGGTTCAAACTGCGTGAAGGTCGGGCCATCGGCGTTAAAGTGACCCTGCGCGGTGAGCGCATGTGGGCCTTGATGGACCGCCTGGTGAACATCGCCCTGCCGCGTATTCGTGACTTCCGTGGCGTACCCGCCAAGCTCGATGGGCGCGGTAATTACACGGTCGGCCTGCGTGAGCAGCTCGTCTTCCCGGAAATCGACTTTGATAAGGTCGATAAAGTGCGCGGCATGGAAATCACAATTGTGACCAGTGCCGAAAACGATGAGGAAGGCCGCCGACTGCTGAAACTGCTCGGCATGCCCTTCCGCGAGAATTAGACGGACGACGGAGAGAACGAACATGGCTAAAAAGTCAATGATTGCACGCGAAAAGAATCGGAAGTACCAGGTCCGTGTGCGCAACCGCTGCAACCGCTGCGGGCGACCACGGGGTTATATCCGTCGCTTCGGCCTGTGCCGCATTTGTTTTCGTGAGATGGCACTACGCGGGGAAATCCCCGGCGTGGTGAAATCAAGCTGGTAGGAGTCGCGTCACCATGATCAATGATCCGATTTCAGATATGCTGACGCGCGTCCGTAACGCGCTCATGGCCGGGCACGCGGAAGTTAATATCCCGCGTTCCAAAATCAAGGTGGAAATCGCCCGTATCCTCAAAGAGGAAGGTTACGTCTACGACTATACCGTCGGCGATGAAACCCCGGTGCCGATGATCCACATCAGCCTCAAGTACTTTGGCGAACGCCGTTCGCGTCGTCCGGTGATCACCAATCTACAACGGGTGAGCAAGCCGGGCCGTCGTGTGTACCGCAGCCGCAAGGAACTCCCGCGTGTGCTGAGTGGTACCGGCATTGCCATTATGACGACCCCCAAGGGGGTTATGACCGCTCAGCAGGCCCGTCGTGAACGTGTCGGCGGCGAAGTGCTGTGCTACGTCTGGTAATGTAGGGAGAAGTGCGTTATGTCCCGTATTGGTAAGCAACCGGTTGCATTGCCGGGTAAGGTCAATGTGACGATTGACGGTCAAACTGTGACCGTTAAGGGGCCGAAGGGCGAACTCAACATCGACGTTCACCCGGAAATTTCGGTAAAAATGGAGGATGGGCAGG
>JGI12109J20283_10342702_pt1 | contig 20101 bp, 18 predicted proteins | sample ElkSlonscriptome_12_FD_20283 | JGI IMG/M metagenome (IMG submission 20283)
CGGCAGCCGGCGCTGGTCGAGCAGCTGCAGTCGCTGGCCATCGCAGCGTATGGCCTGGAACCCGTTTCCAGGATCGTCGAAGGGGGTGCTCATGGGGGTAATTTCGTTCATGGCTCGAGTGTATCCGCCTGCTTGCGTCACCGACACCCCGACGCTGAATTCAGTATCATTGTCCTCTTCCAATCAACCGACCGGAGAGCGAATCACGCCATGCGTATTCTGACCCTGATTCTTGCATTCGGACTATCGACGCTGGCCTGGGGCCAGGCCGACGGCACGCAAGCTGAAATGAACACCCAAGAGGACACCGAGGCGCAGGACTATCCTCAATTGATCCTGCATACCAGTGAGGGCGCGATCACCGTAGAGCTCTTCGAGGACAAGGCGCCGGAATCGGTCGCCAACTTCATCCAGTACGCCGAAGACGGGCACTACGACGGCACCCTCTTCCACCGAGTCATCCCCGATTTCATGATCCAGGGCGGCGGCTTCGATGCCGATTTCAACCAGAAGCCCACCCGAGAGCCGATCGGCAACGAAGCCGACAACGGCTTGACCAACGACCGCGGAACGCTGGCGATGGCACGAACCAATGACGCCCATTCGGCGACCTCGCAGTTCTTCATCAACGTGACCGATAACGATTTCCTCAATCACCGCTCGAAGCATTCAGGGCAAACCTGGGGTTACGCCGTTTTCGGTCAGGTCGTCGACGGCATGGACGTGGTCGATACGATCCGCCAGGTGCCGACTGGCCGGCGGGGCATGCACGCCAATGCACCGCGCGAGCCCGTCTTCATAGAGCGTGTCGAGATTCCCGAGTGATTCGATGATCTATGTCATTGCCGACCTGCACCTGGACGGCAAGACACCGGCGGCGACCCGGCTGCTGCTCGAATTTCTTCAAGGCCCGGCCCGCAAGGCTCGGGCCTTGTACATTCTGGGCGATCTCTTCGAGGTGTGGATCGGGGACGATGCCCCGCTGCCGCCGGCGGAAAGTGTCGCAGACGGCCTGAGGGCGCTGGCCGCTGAAGGCGTCGAGGTCTTCTTTCTCGCCGGCAATCGGGACTTCCTGCTGAAGGAGGATTACTGCCGCCGCGCCTCGATGGGCTCGATCGACGAGCCGGTGACCCTATCGGTCGGCGGCAAAGATCTCATCCTGATGCACGGTGACACCCTGTGCACCGATGACCTGGATTACCAGAGATTCCGCGCCCGAGTTCGCCAGCCCGACTGGCAGGCACGCATGCTGGCCCGCCCCGCATGGCTGCGCCGCGGCCTGGCTCGCCTGGCCCGATGGATCAGCAAGCGACGCAATCGCGGCAAGGCCTCAAACATCATGGACGTCAACTCGAAGGCCGTCTCCGAAACCCTGCGCGGCGGCACCTCGAACAATCTTGTCCATGGCCACACCCATCGCCCGGCTATCCATCGCCTCGAGGTCGACGGCGCGCCCTGCCTGCGCGCCGTGCTCGGCGACTGGCACGACCAGCGCGGTAGCGCCATCGCCATTGATGAGAAGGGGCTGGGGTTGCGGCTGCTCGAGCTGGGACGCGATGATCGCGGTGCGTTGATCATGAAAACGATCGATAAGGAAGCGCTTTGCTAGGGGGCCTCTCGCAGGGCCAGCCGCCGCTTCGCCTACGCCCGTTGGGCGCCGTACGGCCTCAGCTCTTCAGGCTTGAGAGAACGCGCTCAGACGCTGCCTGCCCGCTTAGCCAGGCGCCCTCGATGCGATTGCCGCAGGCCCAGTCACCCGCTACCGCCAGCTTCTGATCGGCCTGCCAAAGGCAACCGGCCTCGATCCTTTCCGAGCACTGCGCATAGCGCCAGCGATGGGCCTTCATAAGCGCAGGGCGGCCGGACACGCCGAGACGGCGACCGAGTGCCGCTGCGAGCTGTTCGGCGACCCAATCGGCGTCCCGCTCGAGGTGTTTCCGGCTCCATTCCACATTTGCATGAGCCACCCAGGCCGCCGTCGCTGGACGCCCCGGCTTGCTCGCGCTTCGGGCCAACCACGACAAAGGGCCCTCGTTATCGAAGGCCGCGTCGAAGCCTGGATCCGGCGGATCGTCGAAGCCGGCCATCAGCGCCCAGGTCGGCTGCATGGGAACAGGAGCGAGGGAACTCACCAGAGGGTGGCCATCACCCAGCAGCTCGATCGCTTGCGCCGGCGGTGCAGTGAGGATCAGCGCCCTGGCGGTCAGCGTTTCTCCAGCGCTCGTGCGCACCCGCCAGTGTCCCTCGTACTCGAGCCCCTCGACGCGCTCGGCGAAGCGGCAATGCAACCGAGCCGCCTGATCGCCAAGCACGGCGTTCATTCCGGGCACGCCCACCCAGCGCGCGTCGGGCGCGGTTCCGGCACTCCCGGGCCGGGAGCCGAACACCTCGATGCGCGGAGACCAGCGCGCCACCAGACCGCGCTCTTGCCAGGCCTCAACGGCGTTTTGGAAGGACTCGCCGCGCGCCGTGAAGTATTGGGCGCCGTGATCGAAGTGATAGTCGGCCTCCCGCCGCGTGGCGCTCCGCCCGCCGGCGCCCCGCCCTTTCTCGATCACCAGAACGCGATAGCCGGCCTGCTCCAGCTCTGTCGCAGCGCTCAGACCGGACCAGCCGGCGCCCACCACGATGACATCGACCGAGCCCATGGCGCCGATCACTGCGCCCCCGGCCCTGCTTCCGGACGGAGATAGGGAAAGAGCAGAACGTCGCGAATCGATGGCGAGTCGGTCAGCAGCATGACCAGGCGGTCGATGCCGACGCCCTCCCCGGCCGCCGGGGGCATGCCGTACTCGAGGGCGCGAATATAGTCGTGGTCGTAGTGCATCGCCTCCGCATCGCCCGAATCCCTGGCCTCGACCTGCGCCCGGAAGCGCTCGGCCTGATCCTCAGGATCGTTGAGCTCGGAGAAACCGTTGGCAATTTCCCGACCGGCGATAAAAAGCTCGAAGCGGTCGGCCAGCTCCGGATCGCTGTCATTGCGTCGAGACAGGGGCGAAACTTCGATCGGATAGCCGGTCACGAAGGTCGGCTGAACCAGCGTCTCCTCGATGCGGGCCTCGAACAATTCCATCACCAGGCGGCCCCAGCCCCAGCTGTCGTCCACGGCCAGACCATGTTTGCGGCAGGTCTCCGCCAGCCGAGCCCGGTCGCGAAGCTGATCAACGCTGAGTTCGGAGTAGTGCGACAACACCGCCTCGCTAATACTGACCTGGTCAAAACGACCGCTGAAGTCGAGCACATCGCCCTGATAGGTGACTCGGCCGCCTTCGACGCCCGGCAGGGTGGCGACCACCTCCCGAAGCATGGCTTCGGTCAGATCGATCAGATCCTGGTAATCCGCATGCGCCCAGTAGAATTCGAGCATGGTGAATTCGGGATTGTGGCGCGTCGACACGCCCTCGTTGCGGAAATTTCGATTGATCTCATAGACCTGCTCCAACCCGCCAACGACCAGACGCTTGAGATGCAGCTCGGGCGCTACGCGGAGGTAGAGATCGAGATCGAGCGCGTTGTGGTGGGTCATGAACGGCCGCGCCGTTGCGCCACCGGGAATGTGATGCATCATCGGCGTTTCAACTTCGAGGAAGCCGCGCGAATCGAGAAACTGACGAATGGCTCGGATGATCTGAAAACGCCGGACAAAGGTTTCTCGCACTTCCGGGTTGACGATCAGATCGACGTAGCGCTGGCGGTAGCGGGTTTCCTGATCGCTGAGGCCGTGCCATTTCTCGGGCAGTGGCCGAAGGGATTTGACCAGCAGCCGAAGTTCGCTGGCGTGGAGGCTGAGCTCTCCGGTGTTGGTGCGCATGAGGCGGCCGGCCACGCCAACGATGTCGCCGATATCCCAAGCCTTGAAGGCCTGATAAACGCCCTCGGGGAGATCATCCCGGCGCAAGTAGAGCTGAAAGCGCTGGCCGGAGCGGTCCTGGATGTGACAGAAAGCCGCCTTGCCCATGATGCGGCGGCTAAGGATTCGGCCGGCCATGCGAAACGTGTCGTCGACACGCTCAAGCGCTTCCTTGGTCCAGGTCGTCTCGTCCGCGTAGCGCTCCAAGAGATCCGCGGCTTCATGCTGGATACGCCAATCGTTGGGGTAGGCCTGGTTTTCTTCTCGCAGTGCGGCCAGCTTTTCGCGGCGCTCGGCAATCAGCCGATTCTCGTCGTGTTCGGGCGCGCTGCCCTGGTTCGGATTTGAGTCACTCATGGTTCTATTCCAGTCCTGCTTTCAGTGAGGCGGCGACGAACTCATCGAGATCCCCGTCCAGCACCTTCTGCGTGTCGGTGCGCTCCAGACCGGTACGCAGGTCCTTGATGCGCGATTGGTCGAGGACGTAATTCCTGATCTGGCTGCCCCAGCCGATGTCTGCTTTCTCGTCTTCGGTTGCCTGCGCCTCCTCCTGCTTTTTCTGCAGTTCCATCTCGTAGAGCTTCGCGCGCAGCTGCCCCATGGCACGGTCTTTGTTCTTGTGCTGGGAACGATCGGTCTGACACTGGACGACGATACCGCTGGGCTCATGCGTGATCCGCACCGCCGACTCGGTTCGGTTCACGTGCTGCCCGCCCGCGCCCGAGGCGCGATAGACGTCAACTCTCAGATCCGAAGGGTCGATATCGATATCGATGTTGTCATCGATTTCCGGAGAAACGAAGACGCTGGCAAAAGAGGTATGGCGGCGATTCCCAGAGTCGAAAGGCGACTTGCGCACCAGGCGATGAACGCCGGTTTCGGTCCGGCACCAGCCGAAGGCATAGTCGCCGTCGAGACGGATCGTCGCCGACTTGATGCCCGCCACGTCACCGGCCGAGACTTCGACCAGCTCACTCTTCCAACCTCGAGATTCAGCCCAACGCAGGTACATTCGCAGGAGCATTTCGGCCCAGTCCTGCGCCTCGGTACCACCGGAGCCGGCCTGAATGTCCAGGTAGCAGGGACCCTTGTCCATGTCACCGGAGAACATGCGCTGGAATTCGAGGTCAGCAACCTGACGCTCGATGCGCTGCAGGTCCGACCCCAGGGCATCGAGCGTCGCTTCATCCCCCTCTTCGATCGCCAGTTCGAGCAGATCGGCGGCGTCGCCGACGCCATCGATTACCTGAGCCTGAGCGGAGACGGAATTGTCGAGATCCGAGCGCTCCTTGCCCAGGGCCTGGGCGTGCTCTGGATCGTTCCAGACGTCCGGCGATTCCAGCTCCCGGGTCACTTCTTCAAGACGTTCTACCTTGCCATCGTAGTCAAAGATACCCCCTAAGCGCAGCCGCGCGGCGCTCCAGGTCTTCGAGAAGGGTCTTGAGTGCTGTCTGTTCCATTGAAAACATCGTCCATGAAAGCAAGCCGACATTGTAACGGCCCAGGATGAGGAGGAGCGAGCGCGCGGCGAGGATCCAGAGGTCTGGTGAGCTCGTTCAGCCTTCCAGCCGAAGCGATCGAGTAGCCGGCGCAGAACCGCCCTTGGCGCAGCGCATCGGGGTGTCAGCCTGAGCCAGGCCGGAGGCGCTGGCAACAGACGCGTCGCCGCGCCCGAGCAGGGTTATTCAGGGCTTTCCTAGAGCGATTGCCGCGCCAGGGGCATGGTCATGCAGCGACAGCCACCACCGCCGCGCGAAAGTTCAGCACCATCGATGGTCACCACGATCCGCTCATCGGCATCGAGGGCACGCTTGCCCGAAATCACCTCTTCAGCAGCGGCCACGTTGAAGCCGGCCTGCTGCAGCGCCTCGACGGTATGTTCATTGTGGGAATACCCCAGGATCTGTCCCGGGCCAAAGGCGAAGAAGTTGGCGCCGCTGGCCCACTGCTCTCGTTCCTGGTGAAACTGGTCCGCGCCGCCACATGCGACCGGCTCAAGCTCCAGATCGAGCGCAGAAAGGGCCTGAAGAACGCCGGAATATTCCTCAATGCGCGTGGCCTCGCCTCCGTCGAAATGGCAGTGGAAGGCCCGGCAGCGATGGAGGCCGGTGATCAGCGGTGGAAAAACAACGCTCTTGTGGCGATCGACCATGGTGAAGATCATGTCCAAATGGATCGTTGCGCGCGTCTTCGGGATTTCGACCACAATGAAATTGCGGACCGGACCCTGACTGGCGATGCGACGCATCAGCGTATCGATCCCCACAACGGAGGTCCTTTCGGAATAGCCGATGACCACGAGGTCTTCTCGGATGACCAGCAGATCGCCGCCTTCGATGGTGACTTCCGAATCGGGCTGATCGGTTCCGTCGAAGTAGAAACCGCGGGAATCGACGTCATCGTGATACTTGAACACCGATTTCAGAAGAAGCGCCTCGGCGACGCGGGCCTTGTAGGCCATGGATCCGATGATCACGCGATTGTTGAGGCACATGGTCGCGTCGCGGGTAAAAAACGTGTTCGGCAAGGGCGGGATCGCGTAGCGCGTCGGGCTGAGGAATTTCTCCAGGCTGATGCTCTTTTTCGGCGTACCCTCAACGAGCTGGCGGGCCAGTTCCCGCGACCCGAGAGCCATCAGATCCTCCGTCAGCTCGGGGCAGTCGTAGAGCCGGCAGAGCTCCTCCAAGAGCGCCCGCCGCACCTGCGATTTATCCAGCACGTCTGCGAGCAAGTCCCTGAACTCCACCACCCGGGCCACCTGCTCAAGGACCCCGGTGAGCTGACGGTGTTCGCGCAGGGCCAGCGGCAGGCTGAGAATATCGTCGTAGAGCACCTGTTCTGCCGTATCCGGCGTCATGTTTTCCATTTCTGCGCCCGGCGTGTGCACCACCACCGTATCAAGGGGGCCGATCTCTGAATCCAGAGCGATTCGGATGCTCATGGAAATCCTCTCCTTGCCGATAAAGACGCTAGTTTAAGCGCATCCCGAAAGAAACTTTCCGGGACGCCGGTCGAGACGTTTAAGCCGCTCATTCTGTTATAGTTTGCCGGCTTTGACTGAATCGGGGCCTGCGAACATTGTCGAAGGTTAAGACGTTCGACTACAAAGACGCCATCGGACGCACGTTCGGCAACTACGTTGTCGTGCGCGAGCTCGGCCGCGGGGCGATGGCGGCGGTTTTCGTGGCCTACCAGAAAACGCTCAAACGTCAGGTGGCGATCAAGCTCCTGCCGAAGGCTTTGGCAACCACAAAGATGGCTCAGAAGCAGTTCCGCGATGAAGCCGAAACGATCGCGGTGCTCGACCACCCGAACCTGATCACGATCTTCGACTCTGGCGAGGACGAGGATTATTTCTTTCAGGTCATGCAGCTCATCGAGGGTCAGGACTTGTCTCAGCTCCTGCGAAAACTGCGTCTTCATCCCGTTCCCTCCCGTCGCCTGCTGCCGATGGAGCACGTCCTGCGCCTCACCAATGAGGTGCTCGCGGGCCTGAGCTACGCCCATGAGTCCGGCGTGATCCATCAGGACCTCAAACCGGCCAATATTTTGATCGAAAATCGTAATGGCCGCGCCCTGATTGCCGACTTCGGCATCGCCAAGGCGAAGCAGGCCGAGTACCTCGCTCGCGGCATGGTAGTCGGCACGCCGATCTATCTCTCGCCCGAGCAGGCCCTGGGTAAGGACACCGATCAGCGCACGGATATTTACGCCGTTGGAGTGATCCTGCTCGAACTGCTGGCAGGTAAGCTGCCGATCCGAGCCGAGAACGCCAATCAGACCGTTTCGCGCAAGATCAAGCAGCCGGAATCGTTCTTCCTCAGCAAGCCGAGCGATTGCCATCCGCGGATCACCGCGAGGCTCGAAACGGTGATCCTTAGAGCCACCCACACGCGGCTGGTCGATCGCTTTCCCAACGCGAAGGCCTTCTCCGACGCCCTCGGCGAGGCCTGGTCATGAAACAAGGCAAGACCCAGGGTCTGGACGCCCGGTCGGCCGAGCTTCTGGCGCGCCAGTTCAATACCGCGTTCACGACGGTCAGCGGCTACGGGCCGGACCATCCAATGAGCGCAAAATCCAGCGAAGGCCTGATGGAATCCCTGAGCTCCGCCTTCAAGACCGAGCCCGCCATCACACTGCTCCTCGATCGCGGCTCCCTGTTCATCGAGAAACACCCGGTCGGCGAACGCTTCAATCCTCGTCGGCTTCTCAACCTCCTGGCTCAGACTCAGATCGAATCCTTTACCTTCGAGCCTAAGGTCAGGCTCGAGGATCTCGAATACCTACTGGATATCCTCGCGCGCCAGAGCGAATTCCCGAACGTCGACGCCGTACGGCACGGCCTGAAGTCGGTGAATTGCCAGGGAATCCGGGTCAATTACGTGACCTACAAGAAGGTGACGGCGGATCAGAAGGTCGTCGGTGAAGGAGAGGACGAGCTGGGCTTCAAGATCGAGCGGCCCGGCGGCGATTCCGCAGACACGTTTTCCTCGATGTCGTCGATGATGTCGGTCACGGAGCTGATCAAGGACCCTGGGGCATACGCTCAACGCCTGAGCGAATCGAGCGAGGACTCGGGTCAGCGAAAAAAGGTCGTTCGTCAGCTGCGTCATCTCATCGCTCAGATCGAGAGCGGAGAGGTGAACGCGGAGGGGGCGCTCAGCTCCAGCGAGCTGCTGCAGGCGGTCAACGACCTGCGCGAGCGGATCCGGCGACAGCATTCCAGCGATCGGGACGTCGAGCGCCTCCTCGGGGACGAAGACCAGGTTCTTGGAGAGGTCGATCAGCTGACCTATTCCACCCTCGTCTCTCTCGTCCGAGAGGAATATCGAGGCGGCAACTTTTCGGCCAAGCGTATGGCTCAGATCATCAACCGCATGCTGCCCGACAGTCGCGACCTACGCCGGCTGCTGCCGCAGCTCAAGCAAGGCCTCCTCGGAGAAGGCATGAGCGTCGCCGAGTACGGCAAGCTGGTCCATGAGCTGTCGGGTGAGGTGCGCGGCGACCACGTCGTTCGCGCCCTCGAAAGCGGGGCTGAAGCTGTCGGGCTCGACGTCGATGAAATTGTTGATCAGATCCGCGAGGACCCGAACGAGGCGGCCCGCCTGATCGTCATGGCCACGGAACTGCGGCGGACCGGCATTGACGATGAATCCCAGCTGTCCAACGCTTTTTCCGACTACATCGAGCGGGTCAGCGAAAAGCTGGCGCTCGACCTCCCGCAGAAGGATGCCGAGGGCAAGGATGCCACGGCTGCGCAGCTGACCCGGGTCAGGACCTTTCTGATCGATCAGCTGAAGCGACAGGGCCTGGACGAATCCCTCACGATCGAGCTGCGACGCCGCTCCGACAAACCTGCCGAAGCCAGCGAGGAGCGCGGTAAACAGAAGTCCGAGACCATAACGCTAGAAGCCTCGCCCCCCTCGCCTGCTTCGCCTGCCGCTGAAGCAGCTGAGGACGACGCAGCGCAGGCGGCCAAATCGAAAAATGCGACACGCCTGCCCAAGGTCTCCCAACGAGTGCTCAACCCGGCCAACACGGCATTTTTCCTCAAGCGAGAAATCAAGATATCCCAGCGTTACGGAACGATCTTCTCGATCATCAAGATCACTATCGACGCCGTCCATCGGCCGACCGGCGAATCCAAGTCACCCAGCGCCGAGGCGCTCTGCGCTCTGCTGCCATCGGTCTATGACGGCCTGGATACTCAGCTCAGAGATCTGGACCTGATCGGCTCCCTTGACCGCGACCTCCTAGCCGCTCCGCTTCTCATTCTGCCGATGACCGACCAGACCGGTGCGAACGTCGTTCGCTGGCGCTTGACGGATTACTTTCGCGAGCACATCTTCGATGTCGACGACGGCAAATTAGGGGTCATTGCAACCCTGACATCAGTGACATACGATCCCGATGAGGAAGAAGATACTCGCGTTTTTCTCCAGCGCATTCAAACCCAGCATGAACGCAACCGAGAGAACCTCGCGCGCTAGAAGATCCCGGAATCACTCTGCGAGGGCGTCACAGATCTGGTTCGTCGCGGCCCCCACACGCGTGTTGCCTTATACGTGTCTGCTTCCGGCCGCAAAACCGTGCCCTGCCGATCGTTTGCAAGTCTCCCCGGACATTCCTACAGGCAAGACGCTCCAAGGCGTGTAATTACCAGCGCTGCGGTACCCGGCGAAGTTCGCTGAGGTCATAGCCCATGCCCTCGACTTTGTCTACGAGCTCCGTGTAGGTCTCATCGTTGATCTCGGGCTCGCGCGCCATGATCCAGACATAGTCGCGCGCGTTTCGACCGATGATGGTCGTTGCATAGTTCTCATCCAGGTGGACGATGCGGAAGTCGGAGCGAAAGGGCCAGATGAACTGCATGCCCCACACCGCATTCGTCTCTTCATCCCTGACGATGGCGTTGGGCTCATAGCGCTTTGCTTCGCCATCGAATCCGCCGTTGCGAAAGGTAAATGTGGTCTCGATCCGGTCGCCGTCGAGCTGATAACTTTCGACTGCATTGTAGGCCTCGTCTTCGAGAAACGTCGGTATATGGGCGATCACGTACCAATCGCCCATGAAACGAGGCAAGTCAACTTCCGAGACAGTTTCCAGCGTCCCTCCGCGGCCCGCGCAGCCGACAAGAACCATCAGCGCGAACAAGGCCGTAACGCGAGCGATAGGGCTCATGAACCCTCCAGCTGGTAACGAAGCTGACGACCGTTTTCAACTGTGGAGGTCAGCTTGAGCCATTTTCCGTCCGGTGAATACCAGAGCTCAAGGTCCAGATCCTCCGAGACGATCGTATAGCGATCGGCCTGAATATCGCGTTCGCCAATGCGGATCGTTTCCTGCCCAGCTGGCTTCAAGTCAACATCCACGTATTCTCCGGTCTGAGCATTGAGCAGCCGATTGTCCTGCAGCTTGTCCCGATCCCAGTAAGCGAAAGTCCGGACACAATCCGATTCCAGGGAACCATCAGCGCTCGATTTTCCGGCAGCGTCGAGGTCGAATTCACCCTGCTCCCGCTGACCAACCACGCGATACTCATCGCCGTTGTCGAGCGTTCTTGCTTCGATGCGCTTCAGGCAGCCGTCCTCCCAAATTTCCGTATTCTCATGCTCGTAGCGGTAGGCAGTGAAAAACAGGAAATCGACTTCGAATTCGGCTTCGGTCTGGAGCTGGTAACCGTCTTCCTTTGGCTCGAGGCGAAAGTTATGAAAACCGATCGACTTGTCGTCCAGGAAAACCTCAAAATTCCACTCGCGTGGATCCGAGAAACTCTGAACTTGACCGGCAGCCTCGGTCGCGCTCTTTGCAAAGCCTGCCGAGGAAACAGCCAGCGCAGTCAAGGCAAGCGTGGCTTGAACCATTGATTTGATTGAGCTCATCCTTTTTCTCCTTTGTCTTCTTCCGAGTCGCTGATGTCGCTCTGCGGCCCCGGAAAGAACGCATTGGTTCTTTTAACGTACTGAGCGTATTTAGGGCGTCGATTTCCGATGTCCTTCTCGAGCAGGGCGACGCCTGACACCTTCAAAAGCATGAACGACATCAGGAGTGGGGAGATCACGGTCCACCAGCCTCCCGCACTTGCGGCCAATAAGAAAAATCCCCACCAGACGCAGAAATCGCCGAAGTAATTGGGGTGTCGCGTCAGGGACCAGAGACCCGAATCGAGCACCTTGCCGCGGTTGTCGGGGTCAGCCTTGAACCGAGCCAGCTGCCAATCTCCGCCCGCTTCGAACATCATGCCAACAGCCCAAAGGCCAACGCCGGCATAGTCAAGCCAGCCCAGAGAGCTATCGCTCTGTATCGCAACCAGAAGCGGCAGGGCTATGATCAGCGCCAGCAGCCCCTGCAGACCGAATATCAGGTAGAGACTTTTGAACTTGAAATGGGGTTCGTTCCGTTCTCGAATTTCCTGATAGCGCGAATCCTCACCCTCACCCCAGTTGCGCCAAGTGATGTAGCCCGAGAGGCGCAGTGCCCAGATGGCGACCAGAACAAGGGCAAGAGCCGCGCGACCATCGAAAGAAAACGCGTCGAGCGCGGCAGCAAAGCTGACTGCAGTCAGCAAGAAGAACAGCGCCCACATCGAGTCGACGATACTGACATCGCCGAGCCGAAGACTCAGGAGCCATCCAGACAAAGCGAACACCGCCACAGCCATAGCGGCAACGCTGAGTGCGCTTAATTCGAGCATTCGGACCCTCCCGTAAGAATTTGATTCAATGGCCTGACTGACGAACTCGTCGTCTCAATACGCAAGTATGGACCAGACGCCCAAAGACAAAATCAACGCCTCCAAGCTTCTATGGGCAGGCCTGATGCGCTTCTTGCGATAGATCTCGCGCTGATGTACAAAATGAACCTGTACTTCCATCCGGAAAAAAACCTGCTATGCATCGTCCTATTCTTACGGTGTTCGCGGCTCTGCTTCTGGCCTGCCTGAACCCCCAAGAAATCCGCGCTGAGAGCGCTGACCGCATCTGGACCGGCAGCATCCTGACCATGGACGACGCGCTGCCCCGCGCGGATTTCGTCGCCGTTCGCGACGGCAGGATCATCGAGGTCGGCACCGGCACCCCGCCAAAGGCGCTGATCGGCGCGACGACCAAGCGGATCGACCTCGGCAATAAGTCCTTGCTTCCGGGCTTTGTTGACGCCCATGGCCCTGTCTACATGGTCGGCGTTCAGCCCCCGTCCGACCGTCGTCGATCCGGAAACCCTAGATCAGCTCAAGGTCATTGAAACGATCAAGGATGGGCGGACCGTCTATGAGCGCGGACCAGTCGAACTTGCTCGGCGCGCTGAGCGTTCGACGAGAGGATTATTCTGCGCCGATGCGGCGGGCCTTGAGGCTGAGCCTTGGGCCGCACGCCGGCTAGTCGTCACCTGCCGCTGCTTGCTTTTCGGAGACTGTCTCCGGGTTGACCGGCTTCTGAAAAACCATGAAATGCTGCTGCGGCAGGAAGTCTTCCGTTCGCAGATGCCGTAGCCCGATCGCCTCCATCTCACGGATCGACTGCGCCTCGCTCATCTTGTGCAGGCGCTTGATCGGCACGAACGCGTCCTCGGCCCGATACTCGATGAGAACCAGCTTGCCACCGGGGACGAGCGCCTCGGCCATGGCAGTGCCCATCTCATAGGGGTGGGAGAACTCGTGGTAGGCGTCGACGAGCAGGATGAGGTCGACGCCGTTGGCCGGCAAGCTGGGATCGGTGATGGTGCCGAGCACCGGTTCGATGTTCGATGGCGCTCCGCGGCGCTGACGTTCTTCGATGATATCGAGCATCTCCTGCTGGATATCCACGGCCAGAACCCGTCCTTCGGGCAGGCGTTCAGCGATGGGAATGCTGAAATATCCCGTACCGGCTCCGATATCGGCAACGACATCGTCCGGCGCCAGGGGCAGATTGTCGACGAGCAGATCCGTGCGCTCCTCGCGCTCGCGCTCGGGGCGCTCCAGCCAGCCGGCACCGAGGTGGCCCATGACATGAGAAATTTCGCGCCCCATGTAGACCTTGCCGATGCCGTCGCGGGAAGGAGACACCTGCGTGTAGCGATCCGACGAATCAGCAGCGAAGCTTTCGCCGCCGCTCTGCTGGGCGCCGCAGGCGGTGGTCAGGACCAAGAGACTCGAGAGCAAGAGCGAACGCTGAATCCAACGGCTCATGGCGACTCCTTTCAAAGAGGACATCGGCGAAGTATGTTTTGCCACCGGTGATTATCTCGACAGCATCTAGAGCGCATCGGTCGCGCTCCGGCATCGATCGAAGCGCCCGCCGAATCCCTTTGCGGTCAACTCGAGCCGCTGCCCCTGCCCCACAGCGGGTCGGGGCGGCGCGGGATTTCATCGTCATTGTTCTTTTTCCGCTGCCACCAGGGACGAAGCGCGTGCTGACCGTATCGAGGCTTCGGATCCCAGCGCTTGCGCTCAATATCGAGGCGTTTTTCTCTCTCGGCCAGGGTTTCATCCGGTCTGGCTCGAGCCCGGGCATCGAGTTGCTTTCGCTGCGATGGGGTCAAGTCCTTGAGCATCAGCGTGGTCATAGCTCAAGGCCCCTGCCGGCCTGTTCATCGTCCGGGCTCGAGGTTCTGTGCAGGGTCACGAGGAGGCGCAGGGGTCCGCCCGGTTCGATCGCGTTGAAGGGCCAGCAGGTGACCCAGCTCATTCGATCGCCGCTGGCGGCGAGATTCAAGCCGAATCGACGCGAATCGACGACGCTTCGCTGGGCCACCGCCCAGTGTTCGATCCGGCCGTCGGCAAGGGCCAGTTTCACCCGATCGCCCCCTTTCAGGTCCTTGAGAAAATTGAAGTGCGTATCACGATGCGCCGCAATGAGTCGATGTCCCTTCGGACCGACCTCCATGCCCGGCCCCCAGGCCAGCACGGGCGTTTCGGCACCCTTGAGCACCAGGCGATCGACGTTTAGTGCCGGGACTTCGATGCGGGCGATCGGGTGGCTGACCGCACCTGGCCACGGCATCTCGGGCTCATCACTGCGACCTGCGCGCGACCAGGCACGCTCTAACAGCGCCTGACCCAGCCAGGCCTTGACGTGCGTACCCGTCGCCCCGGCGATCTGGCCTACGCCCACGGCGAGGAGACAGGCCATCAGGAGGGAGCGGATCACGAGACCCCCTCGCTGTCTGCCTGCCGGCTCGCGAAAGGATGCAGAATCATCAGCATCACCATGGCCAGGGCCAGCAAGCCGCGGACGAGCTGAGCCAGGCTGCCCGCATCGGTGGCGGGCATGGCCCGTGCGGTCAGGGGTGTGGGGCCGGCACCGACACCAGTGCCGTGATCATCGCGATTGTCAGCAAGGAAGCCGGGCAGGTCCTGTCGGCGCAGGGCCGCATCTTGCGATCGTTCCGGCGTCTTGTCCACGGCCACCAGGCTGGTGTGCGGGCTCAGGAGCTGATACTCGATGGCCAGATCGATCACGCGCTGTCGCGACGCCTCCGGGGTCAGGCCATGGCCGGCACGGTCCAGTTCATGGCGGATCGCCTGGCGGCCCCAAAAGGCGGCGACGCCCTGGGCGGCCTGAAAGGACTCGAGGGGGAGCACCTGCTGCCAGGCCTGGCCGTTGCTCAACCCCGTGACGAGGAGGTCACCGCGCAGCTTATCTGCGCGCGCTGCGATCAGGAGCGGCTCGCCGGCGTAGAGGTCGGGCATCCGCTGCGGCAGAAACTCGACGTCTTCCGGCCAGTGCAGCTCGATGTCGTGCAGCACCGGCCGAGTCAATTGGGCAACGAGTTCACCCATTCGCAGCTGCACCTGCCAGAGATCGGCGATCAGCACCGTACTGCCGCGGCCGAAGCGCGCCAGGTCGGACAGGAATTGCGAATTGACGCCGTGACCGATCCCTACGGTAAACAGACGGGACTCGCCGATCCCGATGCGGAGCCGCTCTTCGATCTCGGCCGTGTTACTCACCTGGCCATCGGTGACGAAAACGAGCTGCGACAGGAAGCCCGGCGTGACGGTCTGCGCCATGGCCTGCTCGAGCGGCTGCAGCATTTCAGTCCCGCCATCGGCCTCCAGCCCATCGATGAAATGCCGCGCGGTCTGCAGATTGGCCGCCGTCACATCGACGGGGCGACCGAAAAGCGCGGTGGGCAGATCGCTGAATTCGATCAGGTTGAAGCGGTCTCGTACGGTCAGCGTATCGAGCGCAACCCGCAGGGCTTCGCGCGCCTGCTCGATAGATTGGCCCTGCATCGACCCGGACGTATCGATGATCAAGGTCACCTCGCGACGAGTCCGGTCGGCCACGAACTGCTCGGGCGGCGTCAGCATCAGGAGGGCATGGTCAAGTCCGCCGAGGCGCTGCATGAAGACGGCCGACTCGACCCGGTTGCGGGCGGCGGGCTGCCATACCAGCTCGAAATCCTTGTGCGGGTTGGCGTTCGGCCCAGTGAGCTCGACCTGCCAGGCGCCCTTGCGGTAGCGCTTATCGACGAAGTGATGGCTGGATTCCAGCAGAGCGAGGGGCATGCCAGCGTTCAGTTCGACGCGCAGGGAGACGGGATTGGTCGACGCCAGGGGCCCGACGAGGGGCGGTTCGAGACGGGGTGGGTTGGGGAGGCCCTCGGCATCGTCCGCGAGGCCGCGGCCAGCCGGTGACCCGGCCTCGTCCCGTGCCGCTCCGTTGGGCACGTAAGGCGTTGCCATGCTCAAGGGAAAGCGCAGGCGAAATTCGCCGTGTCGGTAATCCACGCGCTGGCGAAAACCGATCTGAACTTCCACAAGCTCACCCGGCGCGATGTTGGCGATGCGGGTCGAGAAGAGATTCGCCCGCTCCTGCTCGACCAGGCTGGCGATGCGGCCTTCGGCCCGTGCCTTTTCGTAGGTGATCCGGGCCTGCTGCCGCTCCTGAATCTCGCCTTCGATCAAGCGGTCACCAACGACTACCCGCAGACTCTCGACCGCGACATTATCAGGCAGCGGAAAGACATAACGGCCCTCTGCCCAGTCGCCGCTGTCGTTGAGAAACTGTTGGCGAATCAGCGTGTAGGCCAGCAAGCCGGTCACCTCGATATCGATATCGGTGACCATCGCGAGGGTGGATGCGCTGCCCTGCTCGCCCTCCAGCCAGAGTCTGGCCGCTTCCGGGGCGCCGTCCTGCGCCGCGAGGGCGCCATGGGCGAGGAACAGCAAAAGGGGAAGGCAGGTCAGAAAAGCGCGCATAGTCTTGTCTCCGGAAGGTCAAATGTCGATGGAGACAGTTCAACCCACCGGACGGGCCCCGCCGGGTCCAGGAGGGGGCGATTCCCTGATCAGATGTGGCAAAAATATGGCAAGGCGGCTCCTTCTCGGAAGGCGCAGAGGCCAGGAAAAAGGGGCAACCGACGTATTCAGCGGCGAAAAGAGCGTTACGCTTGAACAATAACAGCGGCCGGCTCTGTCAGCTCCGCGCCTCGCGGGTCACTACCGCGACAGGACACGGAGCAATCCCAGGTTCAGAATTGCGAGAAAACGCCCATGAGCACCCGAACCATTGCGATCGTCGAGGACGAAGCGCTGATCCGCGACAATTACCGCGATGCGCTCGAGCGCTACGGCTTCGATACTCTCGGCCTTCCCGACCGGATTCGTGCCCAGTCGCACTTCGAGCATCAGCTGCCGGATCTGGTCATCATTGATATCGGGCTCGGCGACGAGCCCGAGGGCGGCTTCGAGCTGTGCCGCTGGTTGCGCGGCCGCTCATCGGAGCTTCCGATCATCTTTCTGACCGCGCGCGACAGCGATCTCGACGCCGTCTCCGGCTTGAGACTCGGTGCCGATGACTATCTCACCAAGGATATCGGCACCGGCCATCTTCTGGCCAGGATCATCGCCCTGTTCCGCCGCATGGATGCCCTGCGCCGGGCCGACGTGACGCCCCGAACTCTGACCGTCGGGGCCCTCGAGCTGGACCCCGACGCGCTGATCGTGCGCTGGCATGACCGCCCCGTGGCCTTGACCGTCACCGAATTCTGGATGGTGCATGCGCTGGCTCGCCATCCTGGCCACGTCAAGACGCGTGCCCAGCTGATGGACGCCGCAAGCTTAGTCGTCGATGAAAGCACCATCACGTCCCACATCAAACGCATTCGGCGGAAGTTCCAGTTCCTGGACGCCGGCTTCGATGCGCTCGTGACCGTGCACGGCGCGGGCTATCGCTGGCAGGCCAGCGACTGATCGCATGACGCTGAGAACTCAGCTGCTGCTGATCGCCATTCTGGTCCTTGTCCTGCCCCTCAGCGGCTGGCAGTTTGCCCGCCAGGTCGAGCGCACTCTTCGCGCCGGTCACGCTGAAGCCCTCGAGACCGCCGCCCGCACCGTGGCACGGCAGATCACCCAGGCTGACGTCACTTGGCCGGAGGTCAATGGAGGCGGTCTTTATCTCCACGACCCCGATGGCGAGCTCGTTCTCGACGGCTACGCCGATGACTGGCGTGCCCTGATCGGGGACTTTCCTGAATCAGATGCCCCGACGGTTCAGGCCGCATGGCACGAAGATTCGCTCTTTCTGCTGTTCGAGGTCGACAGCAGCGACCAGCGTTTCAGCCAGCCCGGCCGCCAGAATGGCGACCGCCTCGAGCTCGAATTCCAGCGCGATGATGGCCTGAAAGCGGCTGTAGAGCTTGCCCCTCTGGCACCGGGCTTCATCGAAGCGCGCGGACCGAATGCGCAGGCCTGGCCTCGCGTTCAGGGATACTGGCAGTCGCGGGCGCGAGGCTGGACCGTCGAGCTCAGGGTCTCGCGGCCGAATCGTATCCGCTCGCTGAGCTGGCGAATCGTCGATGTTCTGGGAACCTCTCAGGACGCCAGCGAGCGCGTACTTTCCTCTGAGGGACTGCAGACTCTGGTCAGAACCCAACACGACCTGGTCGAAGCGCTCTACGCCACGCTGCCGGAACAAACGCGGGCCTGGGTGACCCTGCCGTCGGACTGGGTGATCGCCTACGCTGATCGCTCTGCCTCTGCCAGCAACAGCAGTCTCTCGCCGAGCTGGGTCGACACCATTCTCTTCGAGGGCCTCGCCTCGGACTCGATCGCCGTCGGTCCCACTCGAAATGCCGGCACGACGCGGATCAGGGGTCCGTCAGGCCCGGATCAGGGGCCGACCAGCCGCTGGTCCTCGCAAAGCGATCGGCCGGGCGTTCGCCTGACCACCACGCACCCGATCGTCGAAGCCGGTCAGCTCAGGGGTCACCTCGTCGTGGAGCGGGATGCCGACCGGCTGCTGCTTGACAGCAATCGCGCCGTCCTGCGCCTTCTCGCCATCAGCCTTGGCGTCTCACTGATCGTGGCGCTCGTGCTGCTGGCCTACGCCACCTGGCTCTCGGAACGCATCCGGCGCTTGCGCAACGGACTGGAAGCCTCCGTGGGTGAGGACGGCCGAGTTCAGACCAGCCTCAGAGAAACCAAACAGCGCGATGAGATCGGTGACCTGGGTCGCAGCGTGGCGCGCCTTTTAACGCGCCTTCGCGAGCATCAAACCTATCTGCGAACGCTGGCGGACAAGCTGGCCCACGAGCTGCGCACGCCGCTCGCCATGGTGCGCTCGTCGCTGGACAACCTCGAAGCCGTCGATGATCACCAGGCCGTCGAGCGCTACCGCCGGCGCGCGCTGGAGGGCAGCGAGCGCCTGAACCGCATCTTCCAGGCAATGAGTCAGGCCGCGCGCATCGAGGAATCGCTCAGCCAGGAGGCCTTTGAGCCTTTGCTGCTCACCGACTTCGTCAACCATTATCTGGCGGCCTGTCGCGACACCTACCCGCGGCGGCGCTTTCGCTTGATCGGGGGCGGTTCCAGATTCCCCGTTCGCGCTGCGCCGGATCTCCTTGCCCAGCTGCTCGACAAACTCATCGACAACGCCGTCGATTTCAGTCCCGACGAAAGCACGATTCGCCTGCGCCTTCGCCGGTCCGGCCAGCATATCGAGCTGGATGTCGAAAACGATGGCCCGGCGCTGCCCGACAACAGCGAAACCCTGTTTTCCTCGATGGTCTCGGTGCGGCAACGCAAAGGCACGGATGTTCATCTAGGCCTGGGCTTGAGCATCGTTCGCCTGATCGCCGAACACCACGGCGGATCGATTGAGGCCAGCAACATCGGCGAAGGGGTGCGATTCCGTCTTCGACTGCCGATCGGCTCATGATTTTTCTTGCTTCGCGACGTCGCTCAGTCGACCCGCCCCCACATGCGCGGCAGGACGTCCAGCTGGCTGGACGACTGGCGATGCCAGACCGCCATGCCGACGTGCCCGAGGATCAGGGCCAGCAGCACATAAGCCAGTTCGCCGTGGAGCAGGCCGCCGAGCGCGACCATCCAGTTGATGCCCTCCCCCGGCCAGCCGCTGAAGACCGGTATGCCAAAGGGCTCGAAGGCGCGCCCGGATCCATACTGACGCAGCAGCGCGATCAGGGGCACCAGGAAGGTCAGAAGGTAGAGGGTGATCTGTCCGGTCAGCGCAAGCCAGTGGACGGAGGCGGGTCGATGCGATCGCTGAGCCAGCGCCCAGACCCCTCGCAGAATCACGAGAGCAAAAACAACAACGCCGACAGAGCGATGCGTCGACCAGAAGAACCCCTCGAGCGCCGTGTCTTCGAAGAATTTGCGCGATAGAGCGCCGGCAAACTGCCAGCCAAGCAGTAGGGCCATGCCCCAGTGGAAGCTGCGGCTGACAAGGCCGTAGTAAGCCTGTTGATCAGTCCAGTTCAAATGACTACTCCTTCAGCGATTCTCGTCCCGGCGCTCAGTTCTAT
>JGI12109J20283_10319906_pt1 | contig 20080 bp, 16 predicted proteins | sample ElkSlonscriptome_12_FD_20283 | JGI IMG/M metagenome (IMG submission 20283)
CGACAGCCCCAGCTTCGAGGCGGCCCTGTGCGCGGCCACCCCCGCGGTGGACCGGCCGGTGCTGCCCGGCAAGGCCGATTTCTACTTCCTGGGTGACGGCATCGCCGCCATCCGGCGCTCCCTGCAGGCGGCCCGGCACCTGCGCCGTGTCGTGCGCGACAATCTGGTGCTTGCCATCCTGTACAATGTCCTGGCTGTAACGCTTTGCATGTTCGGCCTGGTCACCCCCGTGATCGCCGCCATCCTGATGCCCCTCAGCTCGGTGTCGGTGGTGTCCCTGACGGCCGTGCGCCTGGCCACGAGGAGACTGTCATGGATGTGATCATTGCCCTGGTTTTCATCAGCCTGACCCTGGTCATCGGGGGGCTGGTTTTCTTCTTCACCCGGCTGTTCGACGGCGACTTCGAACACGGGGAACGGCTGAGTCTGTTACCGCTGGAAGACGATACGGGAGAAGAGCGTCCAGAGAAAAAAAAGACGGATGACAATTCGGACAAATTGAGTTCTAATGCTCAGGGGCAATCCGACGATTAGGTCCAATTTTGGGCTTTTTCGTCGTATTTTGCCCTTGACGGGTAGTCGGGAAAAGTAGTCGTAAAGGAGGAAGGTTCTCCACATGGAAGCAACGAACACCCAAATGAAGACGGTAGTGTATGACGACTCTATCGTGCGCGCCTTTTCGGTCATCACGATCGTCTGGGGCGTGGTGGCCCTGCTGGCCGGTGCCCTCATCGCCGCCCAGCTTTCGTTCTGGCAGGCCAATTTCGGACTGGAATGGCTGAGCTTCGGACGTCTGCGCCAGCTTCATACAAACGCCGCCATCTTCGCCTTCGTCGGCAACGGCATGTTCGCGGGTATTTATTACTCGACACAGCGCCTGCTGAAGGTCCGCATGGCCAACGATTTTCTCAGCTGGGCCAACTTCTGGGGCTGGCAGCTGGTCATCGTGGCCGCCGCCATCACCTATCCCCTGGGATTGACGCAGGGCAAGGAATACGCGGAGCTGATCTGGCCCATCGACCTGCTGGTCGTCCTCGTCTGGGTGATTTTCGCCATCAACTTCTTCTGGACCCTGGCCATTCGTAATGAAAAGAACATGTACGTGGCCATCTGGTTCTACATCAGCACCATCGTGACCATCGCGGTGCTGTACATCGTGAACAATCTGCAGATCCCCACCAGCCTGACGCACAGCTACCCCATTTTCGGGGGTGTGCAGGACGCGCTGGTGCAATGGTGGTACGGGCACAACGCCGTGGCCTTCTTCCTGACCACGCCGCCGCTGGGCCTGATGTACTACTTCCTGGTCAAGGCGGCCGAGCGTCCCGTCTACTCGTACCGCCTGTCGGTGGTCCACTTCTGGTCCCTGATCTTCATCTACATCTGGGCCGGCCCCCACCACCTCCTTTACACGGCCCTGCCCGACTGGGCCCAGACCCTGGGCATGATCTTCTCGGTCATGCTGTGGGCTCCCAGCTGGGGCGGCATGCTCAACGGCCTGCTGACCCTGCGCGGTGCCTGGGACAAGCTGCGCACCGACCCCGTCATCAAGTTCTTCGTCGTGGCGGTGACCTTCTACGGCATGAGCACCTTCGAAGGCCCCCTGCTGTCCATCAAGAGCGTCAGCGCCCTGGGTCACTACACGGACTGGATCATCGGTCACGTGCATGCCGGCGCCCTGGGCTGGAACGGCTTCATGACCTTCGGCATCCTCTACTGGATGTGGCCGCGACTGTACGGCACCAAGTTGTGGAGCAACCGCCTGGCCGAGGCCCACTTCTGGATCGGCACCGTCGCCATCCTGATGTACGTGGTCTCCATGTGGGTCGGCGGTGTCAGCCAGGGTCTGTTCTGGCGCGCCCTGGACGCCGAAGGCTTCCTGAAGTACCCCGACTTCATCGAGGGTCTGACCAACAGCCAGGCCATGTACCACACCCGCCTGCTCGGCGGCAGCCTGTACGCCCTGACCACCCTGCTGGCCGTGGTCAACATGATCATGACCGCCAGGCAGGGCAGCCCCAAGACCGTCAGCGTGCAGGTGCCTGCCCGCAAGCCCGAGGGCGACGGTGTCAGCGCCCTGGCCCTGCTGACCAGCATGCCCATGCTCTTCATCGGCGGCATCCTGGTGATGGCCCTGCTCTTCGGCCTGGCCGGCGACATGGTCAGCCCCATCTTCCTGGCCGCCCTGCTGATCCTGTTCATCGCCACGATCATCAGCTACGGCACCCACCAGCGCAAATGGGGCGAGTGGTACGGGCTGGTCGAACGCCACGCCCTGGTCTTCACCATCCTGTCTCTGGTGGCCATCCTCATCGGCGGCGCCGTGGAGATCATCCCCACCGTCATCATGAGCGAAAAGGTGCCCACGGAGATCACCGACGAGATGATCGCCGAGAATCCGGAGCTGGCCGAGACCGCCAAGTGGCTGCAGAAACCCTACAGCCCCCTGGAACTGGCCGGTCGTGACGTCTATGTGTCCGAAGGCTGCTACGTTTGCCACAGCCAGATGATCCGGCCCTTCCGGCACGAGGTCCTGCGCTACGGCGATTACAGCCGTCTGGAGGAATCGATCTACGATCATCCCTTCCAGTGGGGCAGCAAGCGCACGGGCCTGGACCTGGCCCGCGTGGGCGGCAAGTACGACAACCTGTGGCACTACCTGCACCTGATGGACCCGCGCAGCACCTCGCCCGAGTCCAACATGCCGACGTACACGCACTTCAAGACCCAGACGGTCGATCCGCAGGTCACCCTGCACCGGATGAAGACCCTGGCCAAGCTGGGCGTGCCCTACACCGAGGAGGACTTCGATCTGGCCATCCAGCGCTTCGAGAGCCAGGGCCAGATGATTTCCGACTACCTGGCCAAGAACGATGTCAACGTGGCGCCCGACAGCAAGATGGCCGCCGTGATCGCCTACCTGCAGCGACTGGGTCGCGGGCCTCAGCCCACGGCGCCGGAAGTGGCTGCCCAGTAAGGGGAAGAGATGTTTCAGGAGTTCTACGCCAAGAGTGATCTTCTGATCTGGCCCCTGGTGGGATTGGTGATCTTTCTCGCGATTTTCCTTGGCGTCCTCGGCTACGTGTTCATCGGGCTGAAGAACAAGGACAAAGTCGACGAAATCGCGGCCTTGCCGCTGGACGACGAAAACGAAACCGACGGCCACGTTGAAGGGAGGGCCCAGGACAATGAGTGAGCATAACAACAACCATGATAATCGGTCGGACTACCGGGCCGACACGATCATGGAGCACGAATTCGACGGCATCCAGGAGTTCGACAACAAGTTGCCGAACTGGTGGATGTGGATCATGTGGGGCAGCATCGTGTTCGCCCTGTTCTACTGGATTGTTTTCCACACCCTGGAAATCGGAACCCTGTCCCATGCGGACTTCGAGAACGAGATGCGCAAGGCCGAGGAGGCCCAGTTCGAGCGCATGAAGGACAATCCCGTGACCAACGAGTCCCTCATGGCCCTGGCGGAGATGCCCGCCAAGGTCGAAGAAGGGCGCGAGACATGGACCAAGTTCTGCGTGGCCTGCCATCTGGACAAGGGGCAGGGCTCGGTCGGACCGAACCTGACGGACGGCGCCTGGATTCACGGCTGCGAACCCGTGGACCTTCACCAGGTTGTCACCGAGGGCGTTGCGGCCAAGGGAATGCCCGCCTGGGGCAACCAGCTGGGCCCGTCAGGCGTGCAGACCGTCGTCGCGTACGTCATGACCCTCAGGAATACGGACGTCGAGGGCAAGGCCCCGGAAGGCGAGCCGTGCACCTGGGAGTAGGATCGATCCCCGTCGCAGGCCATGGAAAGGGCGGTCGCGTTACAGCGGCCGCCCTTTTATCTTTGGGAAGTCACAGGAATTGACCATGAATTCGACTCCGGTCACTGAAAGGAATCGAGAATGACCGAGCACAACGGGCAGGAGCAGGACAGGTCGCGCAGCAAGAAGCGGGCGCCCGACCTGGACACCATCTACACCATCAATCCCGACGGCTCACGCAACATGTTGAATGTCGCGGACGTGAAGGGCAAGTGGAACCGCCTGCGCAACACCGCCTACTACATCCTGCTGATCGTTTTCCTGGGCACCCCGTGGCTGAAGATCGGAGGAAAACCGGCCCTCCTGATCGACATCCCCGGCCGCAGCGCCCACATCTTCGGCGGAACCTTCACCAACCAGGACTTCCATCTGGTATTCTTCCTGTTGATCGGCATAGGCCTGGGTATCTTCGTGGTGACCTCCCTCTTCGGCCGCGTCTGGTGCGGCTTCATATGCCCCCAGACGGTCTTCATGGAAGGGGTCTTCCGGCCCATCGAGCGTCTGGTCGAGGGCGACCGCATCGCCCGCATCCGCCGCAACAAGAAGGGCGGCGGGGGCATGGTCGTGCGCAAGATCATCAAGCACGCCCTGTTCCTCGGTTTTTCCTGGTTCTTCTCCTTCGTTTTCATGGCCTACTTCATCCCCGTGCGGGAACTGCACGGCCTGGCGCCCTTTTTTCCGGGGCATCCCACGGCCCTGCTCTGGAGCCTGTTCTGGACCGGCCTGCTGTATTTCGACTACAGCTGGTTCCGCGAGCAGACGTGCCTGATCATCTGCCCCTACGGCCGGTTGCAGAGCACCCTGGTGGACTACGATACGATCATCATCGGCTACGACGAGAGGCGCGGCGAACCGCGTGAGAAGGGCGTGGACAAGGGCGGGGACTGCATCGACTGCCGGCGCTGCGTGGACGTCTGCCCCACGGGTATCGACATCCGCAACGGCCTGCAGATGGAGTGCATCGGCTGCACCAACTGCATCGACGCCTGCGACGACATCATGGTCAAGATCGGAAAACCCAAGGGACTGATCCGCTTCGACAGTTCCCGGGGATTCGAGACGGGTGAACGCCGGCCCTTCCGGCCGCGGTTTTGGATCTACGCCGTGGTGATGCTCGCCCTGTTCGCCCTGTTCATCCAGCGCACCACCGCACGGGAGAACTTCCAGGTCACGATCATGCGCAGCCAGGGTATGCCCTACATCATCGACGGGGACCAGATCCGCAACCTCTACACCGTTCACCTGCAGAACAAGACGGACGAGAAGCAGGTGTACTTCATCGCACCGGCGGAGGATGCCCTGGCCGGGTACGCGGGTGTGGACTACATCATTCCCCAGCCGCGCGTGGCCCTGGCGCCCCTGGAAGACCAGCAGCTGACCCTGTTTGCGATGATGCCCAGGAGCAGCTATTCTCTGCCCGAAGACTTCCGCTTCGCGGTCACCGATTCGGCGACCGGTGTGGTGCAGAAACCCAAGGTACGCTTCCGGGGGCCGTGAGAACAATGGGCAAGTGGCTGTATGATAGACCGTGGATCTGGATCGTGGTGCTGCTGACCTTGCTGGTCATAGGCGGGTTCGTGGTTCTGGTGATCGCCGAGCTGAACCGGCCGGAGATCGTCAAGGACAAGAGACCCCGCCCGCAGGCCGCGCTGGTGGTTCCCGCCGGGGACCTGCCGGCCTGAGACGATCCCAGCCGCCAGGGAAAAGGCCCGGTCGCTGGACCGGGCCTTCTTTTTTCCGGATACCGGATGTCAGTCCTTTTTCAAGGTCGGCAAAAGGGTCTTGGCCAGGGAGTTGAAGGCCGGCTTGAGGGCCCGTTCCAGGCTGGGGGCCCGCAGGGGTGATCCCTCCAGATCGATACGGACGGGATCCTCGCCCTCGCGTTCCACCTTCACGCCTGGATCCTCGGGAGACCGCTTCCAGTTGTAGAGTTCATCCCGACGCCCCTCGGATTCCCCCTCCCACACGCTGTGACCCAGATAAAGATCAAAGATCATCAGACGCACAGTGGCCCAGCGGGTGACCGAGGCGGCCCGGGTCCGGTGCTCCTCCGCAGGCAAACCTTTCTCGTCCTTTCGCAGGGGAAAGGTCTCCATATCGGGCGTGGTCGTGCGTGTGGAGATGCGGGTCTCCTTGATGATCGCGGTCACCAGGTAGTGCGTATCGGGCATACGCTCGCCAATGGCCTCCAATACTGCCGGTGAGACCTTCTCTCCGCGGGAAAGAGGCCGGGCCAGGCCATCCAGCAGCACCGGATCCACATTACCGGCCACTGCAGTGTAGGGGGCCAGATTCATTTCCGGGCGCTGTTCCAGCAGGGCGAAGAACGGCATTTCGGCGTACTGCTCGCTCAGACCCGCCCAGTTGCCGCCCAGATTGCGCACCTCCAGCTCCGCCACGCCGTCCAGTTGCAGGCGGGAATCCAGGACCACGGGCCCCACGGCCCAGTTCTCGGCCGCGGCCACGGCGGGATCGAAACCGGAGGCCTCGGAGGTGACCTCCACCCGGGGCGAACAGGCGCCCAGCAACAGCAGGAAGACGAGGCTCAACTTGCGCATGGTTTTCTCCAGATGAAAAACCCCGGGCCCCAACGGCCCGGGGTGCACATTGTCGGCACGAATGCCCCGGGAATCAAGTCCGGGCCGACACCTGAAGGGCCGGACGGGCTCGCGGGGCTTCCCCGGTACCCGCAACCAGAGCCTGGAAATGCCGGGCCGGATCGAAGGCGCCGCGCAGCACCGAACGCAGGTCGAGACGCGATTCCAGGCGCGTGCTCATGGGGATGCCCCACTTACGCTTGAATATCTCCCACTGGAGTTCCAGCTGCAGCAGGCGCTCCTCCTTGAGCAGGGGATCCGCAACCCGCGGTTCCTGATGCACGAAGCACCCGCGCGCGATGAGGCACTGGTAGCCGGCCATCTGGGCCCGCAGGCTGTAGTCGTTGAACTCGTAGAAACCGCCGTCGAAGCGTCGGTCCAGCCCCCCGAGGCGCGCCAGCACCTCGCGCTTGATCAGCAGGCAAAACCCGCTCAGGCGCAGGGTGCGCATGTGGCCGCTGCCGTGGTTCAGCATCTGGCGCATGGCGAAGGCCTCCAGGCCGTCCCCCGTGAGGGTATCGTAGTCCACGGCGGCCACCTGCTGCATGCCGTTCAGGCCGTTGGTCACGGGCCCCACCAGGCCGGCGTCCGGGTTCATCTCGGCCACACCCAACAGGGCGTCCAGCCAGCCCGTCGCCACCCGGATCTTCCGGTCCACCAGCACGACGTGGCGCCCTTCCGCCGCGGCCAGGGCCCGGTTCAGGCGTTCGGCCGGGTTCTCCTCGGCGGCGGCCAGGATCAGTTGGCAGGCCTCGTGCCGCTCCACCACGGAGTTCAGGTAGGTGTTCAGTTCCGGGTCCGTCCCCGAATCCAGCAGGAGCAGCTCGGTGTGGGCCAGGGTTCCCTTCAGGATGCTCTCGACGGCTCCCCGGGTCCCGGCCTGTTCATCGCCCGTATCGAGGATGATGGTGGCCGCCGGCCGGGTGCGCGCCCCGTCCTGGTGGATCAGGCCCCGGGAGGGGGTCTTGTCGAAGTTCAGCATGGGCTCCACGTAGGTGCGCACGCCCCCGCGATCCAGGGGCGTGACCGAGCCCTGGGCGGAGATGCGGAAGTCGGCCTGGACGCGATCCAGCCAGGTGCGGCTCAGGGTGCTCATGTCCCGCTCGAAATCCTTGATATCGGTTCCCGGTTTCCGCAGCCGGGTCATGATGCTGTCCGGCTGGTAGACGCAGGACCAGCCCTGCTGGTTGTAGCGCAGGCCCAGATCGACGCCGCAGGGATCGCCCGCGAAGTCCGGCTTGAGGCCCCCGTGTTCGCGCCCCAGACGTGCGGAGAAGCCCCCTACCGAGAAGAAGGCGGTGGCGCGGGTCATTAGGGCCTCGCCGGCCGTGGCGCGCCCCTGCAGGGACTGGGCGGCCGGGGCGTGGTCCCCGGGCTTGCCGGCGTGCACGGTGCGCGCCCCCAGGCGGGGCCGCGCGTTCTCCTTGGCCTCGTGGTGCAGCAGGGAAAGACCGGCGTGGTCCAGGGTGCCGTCCGGCAAAAGGATGCGGCCCGAGGCGGCCGCCACCCGCGGGTCCTTCTCCAGCACCCGGAAGAGGGGTTGCCACCAGCCCGGCCCAACCAGCATGCCCGGGTCCAGGAACATCAGATGCCGCCCGTCGGCCGCCGCCGCAGCCCGGTTGCGGGCCGCCGTCCGGCCCAGCTCCGGACCGTAGAAGAGGGCCCGGATGGTACCTTTCCCGGCCTGGGTCATCAGGAACTGGTCAGTGCCGTCGGTGGAGCCGCAGTCGGCCACCAGGATCTCCGTGGGCACCAGGGGTTTCTGGTCCAGCAGCGCCAGGGCAGTCAACTTCAAGGCGTCCATCTGGTTATGGCTTGTGATGATGATGGAAATAGCGGTCTTGGAGACGCTCATGGGCCAGGCTCCCGGTTCGGGTTGGGGTCTTTTTCCGGGTAGCCAAGCAAGGAGCGTTCCGGCAAAAAAAGGCCCCTTTATCCTGCCGACCGGGTGCCGCCTAGTCCGCAAGAGCCTGGCGAACCTTCAGCGCCAGCGTCTTCGGGCTGTAGGGTTTGCCGACGAACTGGATCCCATCCTCCAGGATGCCCTGCCTGGCGATGACATCCTGCGTATAGCCGGAAGCGAAAAGGACCTTGAGATCGGGATGGGATGCCTGCAGCTTTTCCGCCAGGCGGCGCCCGTTCATCCCCGGCAAAACCACGTCCGTCATCAACAGGTCGATCCTACCCCGGTTGGCGGCCGCCCTCTTCAGGGCTTCCTCCGCATCGACCGCCTCGATCACCATGTAGCCCAGGGGCCGCAGGATCCGGACGGCGACCTCCCGGACGCCCTCGTCATCCTCGACCACGAGAATCGTCTCGTGGCACCGGGCCACCTCCTCCCGGGAGGACTCCGCGGGCACCGCGCTGGCGGGGGCGTCGACCAGGGGCAGGTAGATCTTGAAGGTCGACCCCAGCCCCGGTTCGGAGTACAGCTCGATGTGGCCCCCATGCTGCTTGATGATGCCGAAGGAGGTGGACAGCCCCAATCCTGTTCCCTGGTTTTCGGCCTTCGTGGTGAAGAAGGGTTCGAAGATCCGGCTCTGCGTCTCGGGATCCATACCCTCCCCGGAATCGCTGACGGCCACCATCACGTACCTGCCGGGGTTCATGTTGCGGTGCTCCCGATTAAAATCAGGCCCCAGATCCCGGATGGCCGTCTCGATGGTCAGCTTGCCCCCTTCGGGCATGGCATCGCGGGCGTTCACGCAGAGATTGGTGATCACCTGTTCGATCTGACCGGAATCGACCTTGGCCCGGCAATCCTCTTCGCTGAGGAACCAACGGACATCGATGTCTTCCCCGAGCAGGGTGCGGAACATGTCCTCGAGGCCGCGCAGAATCTTGTTGATATCCACGACCAGCGGTTCCATGACCTGCTTCCGGCTGAAGGCCAGAAGCTGCCCCGTCAATCTCGCGCCCCTTTCGCCGGCTCTCTGGATCTGCACCAGATTGTCGTGCATGGGGTCGCCTTCATCCAGATCCAGCAGGGACAGCGAGGCGTTGCCGATGACCGTGGTCAAAAGGTTGTTGAAATCATGCGCGACGCCGCCGGCCAGCCGTCCGACAGCCTCCAGACGCATCGCCTGGTTGAGCTGGGTCCCCAGCCGCGTATTCTCGTCCTCGGCCTGCCGACGCCCCAGGAACTGCGCCAGGTTGTCCGCCGCCCAGCGGAACTGGGCGATGAGGTCCGGATTGAACATCCCCTCCCGGCTGTCATTGAACTGGATCAGGCCGAAGGTCTCGTTCCCGGCGCGCAGGGGGATCAGGGCCACCGATTCGTAACCAAACCCCTGGCAGCGAATCCCGGCCCCCTCCTTCCCCTGACCTTCGCCGGTGGTCCACAGAAGGTCGGTGTTGTTGTTGCTCCAGAAACAACCATCCTTCGTCAGGTGGCTCCCGAATGAATCGTGGAGGCCCGCGATGATGTTCCCGCACAGACAATCCATGGGCGGACAGTCCTCCGCATCCTGCATCACCTGTCTGTCCTGGTCATACCGGCAGAGTTTTTTCCCCTGAAGGAGGATGGGCTCCGCCCCCCCCGCGGTCTCGTAGTAGGGGAATTCCTTCCCCTCCTTGAGACGGATGCCCACGGCCTCGCAGCCGGACCATCGTTTCAGGTAGCCCAGGACCGCAGCAAGGGTCTCCCTGGTGTCCTCGGCGCCCGAGAGCAGGTTCAGCAGGTCGATCATGAGCTGCCGCCGGATCTCGCTCTCCTTGCGTTGGGTGATGTCGGCCACCGTGCCGACAAAAGCCACCGCTTCCCGGTCCGGGCCCACACCCGAGAAATCCGCCAATCCGAAGGCCTCCACCCAGCGTTGCCCCCCATCCGGCCGGTTCATCCGGCACTGGACGGCGTAGGGTCGGGGATCCTCAGGATCGAGAGCCCCGGCCATCGCCGTGAGCACCCCGGGGCGATCCTCCGGGTGCACCCGCTCCATGATCTCGGCCCTCTGCTCTTCCAGGCCCTCGACACCGGTAATTTCCCGGTAGCGCTCGTCGAAGGACACGATTTCGGTCCGCGGGTCGAAATGCCACCACCCCAGCCGGGCCGCATGAAGGGCCAGCAGGCGTTGGCGGGTCAAGCGATCCCGCTCTTCTTCCAGACGTTTCCGATCGGTGATGTCGTCGAAGGTCGTCAATACCTGGAATGGCCGGGCCTGGCCGGGCCGGAATTCGGGCACGGCGTGGATTTCAATCCAGCGGGTTTCGTCGAGGGTCGCGTTATGGAAGCCCATGACGACCTTCCCTACCGACCGGCCGGTCCTGCCCGCCACCAAAGCGGGGTGCTCGTCGACCGGTGATTCTTCTCCGTTCTCCCGGACGATGCGCCACACCGTATCGTCGGATTTCCGGCCTCGCATCTGCTCGGAAGTCATCCCCACGATCCGCTCGGCCATGGGATTCGCCTCGATGATCTCCCCGTCCGGAGTCAGGTAGACCGCCCCGTGGGCCATGGTCTCGAAAAGCCGGGCGTGGGTATTCCGGCTTTCCTCCAGGGCCCGGCGCTCCTCGTGGCCCCGGGCTTCGGCCGCCGCGACGGCCGCCAGCCCCCGCCGGATCAGGAAGAAAAGAAGGAAGGCGGTCGCCAGGACGTAGAACCAGCCCTTGTAGGTCTGCAACTGGCTTTGGAAGGAGAAATCGGCGGCAAGCTTTTCTACGGCGAGGTCGGAAAAGAAAATCCAGAGGGCGCCGACCAGCAGGTAGACGGCGGTGATTTTCAACGCTTCACGGTTCCATGGAGCCTGGCGGGCCATGTCATCTACCCCTTTTGGCATGGTAGGCTATATGCCTGATCCATGATAGGGAATTATGTGATTTCCTTAAACCCCCGTTTTCCTGCCCTGGACCGAAGGAAAGGCGCTACCGGGTGCGCAGAGCCTCGAAAAGTCCCTGCAACTCCCCGTACTTCTCGGTGTAGTCCTGCTGGCAGAACTCGATCACCTCCATGGCCTCCTCGCGGCCGTAGACGTGGGTGATCTCGGTATTGCGCTTGCCGCGCTTGCCGGGGGCGTCCTTGTAGGTCAGGAAGTAGTGCTTGAGGCGGTCGATCATGGCCGGCGGGCACTCGTAGATGTCCTTCATGTGCCCGTAGATGGCATCGCCACGATAGACGGCGATGATCTTGTCGTCGGCCTCGTTGCCGTCCAGCATGCGCAGGCCGCCGATGGGGCGCACCGGAAGCAGGATGTCGCCGTGGCTGATGCTCTTCTCGGCCAGGACGCAGATGTCCAGCGGGTCGGCATCGCCGACGATGCCGGTGCGGCTGCTCTTTTCCATGCAGAATTCTGCGCTGCGCGGGCCGCAGTAGGTCTGGGGGATCAGGCCGTAGAGGGTGGGATACACGTTGGAAAACTGCTGGGGCCGGTCGATCTTCAGGTAGCCGGAGGCCTTGTCCAGCTCGTACTTCACCGTATCGGAGGGCACGATCTCGATGTAGGCGTTGACCATCTCGGGCGCATCATCGCCGATGCTGACACCGTGCCAGGGATGGGCGCGGAAGAGGCGGTGCAGGAGATTGAGATCGATGTCCATGGGGGCGTTCCCTTCATTCCGACGGAGAAGACTGGCTTGTTGCGAATAATGATGGCTGCCGGTGTCGTGGTCAACATGGTAACGTCGGGCAGGGTGCGCGCCACCCGCAATCCCCGGCCCCTGCCGGGCCGCTCCGCTTGACTCCCTCCACTTCCGCGGGGTCATGGGGCGTGGCACGACCCGTCGGCGGTTCATACCCGCCGGCGGGTATCCGGACAAAGAAGAGGGGCCTCCTTCACAGGAAGCCCTTTCTCATCCACTCATCTTCTTATCAGCCGCCGCTCTCCTCCAACCGCATCGCCCTCTGGATCAGCAGCTGCGCTATATCCCCATGCTGCGGGTCATCCGTCACCCGCCCCAGGTTGTTCAGCGCCTGCTCCCTCTCCCCGAGTTCCACGCTGCAATACCCCACCATCAGGTAGGCGCGCGAGTAATCCGGGTCAATGTCCAGCACCTTCGCAAAAGAGCGCCGCGCCGCCTCGTAGTCCCGCAGGCGGTAATAAACATCGCCCTGCAGGCTGTACAGACGCGCGGTCTCCTCATGCGCCAGGGCCTCGTCAATGGTCGCCAACGCCGTGTCCGTATCGTGGGCGGCCAGAGCGGCGCTGACCAGCTTCTCGTACTCGTGGGCATCGGGCTCCCGGCTGATGGCGCCGCGATACTGCTCAAGCGAAAGAGCGGGCACACCCAGCATGTTGTACAGATCGCCCAGCTGGTCGTGTTCCTTCTCCGTCAGATCGCGCAGGTAGCCGGTGATGGTCAGGGCCACGGCGGCTTCGCGGTAGTCCTCCCGGCCCACGTTGAACTGGTACCAGAGGTGCCAGGAGGCGGGTTCATCAGGGTAGCGGCCGAGCATACGTTCCAGGCCGGGGCGGGCGGCCGCGGGATTCTTGGAATGGATGGCGGCCGCGGCCAGACCGCGGTACCACTCAGGTTTCATGGTACCCCAGCGGCCCGTTTCCAGTTCCTGGAACAACTCCAGGCTCTTCTCCGAACGGCCGGCCTGCAGGGCGGCGGCAGCAGCGCTGTAGAGCACGGAAATGGGGCGCTCGGGGGAGGCGCGGAAGCCCTTCTCGAAACCCTCGGCCGCCGTGGCGTAGTCCTTCACCTTGTAGGCGCTGTCGCCCACGCCGATCCACGCGCGGTCCAGTTCCGGGTTCAAGGTGACGGCGGCGCGGTATTGCTCGACGGCCTCGGCATGGTGCGCGAGGCGGGCCAGGCTGCGGGCCAGGTGGTAGCGTAGCAGGGCGTGGTCCAGGTCAGGCTCGTTTTCCAGCTGCTCGCCCAGGAGGCGCACGACGGCCTCGTGCTCGCCGCGCTTGGCCAGCACGGTGGCGCGGAAGATGGGTTTGCGCAGGCGGCGCGGCACATGGTCCAGGGAGTAGGGATCCAGGCGGATGGATCCGACGCCCTGCTCCGGCAGATCCTGACCGGGAGTGGAATCGCTGTCCAGGGCGCGCGTCGGCAAGGGGGCCAGCACCAGGATCGCCATGATGAAAGGAATGAGGGACTTCAGGCTCATCTCTAATTCTCCAATCTTAATTGAGATCGAATCGGATCGTGGTCACGATCCACGAGGTCACCGACTCGCCGGCCATCTTGCCGGGCTGGAACTGCCAGCCGGGGATGGCGCGCCGCACGGCGTCCTCGAAGAGTCCCTCGGGCCTGGCCTTCAGGACATTGATGCTGCCCACGGAACCGTCCTCGCGCACCAGCAGCTTGACCGCCACGTACCCCTCGATGCCCTGCTCGCGGGCCTTGAAGGGGTACTCGGGCGGGATCTGCACGAGAACCCGGGGCGGCTGATCCAGGTCGACCGAATCGAAGATGAAGTCCTGGCTGTCGTTACCTGTTTCGACGTGTTCGATGCCCAGATCGATGCTCAGTCCGCCGCCGCCCAGGTCGCCCAGGCTGGGCTGGACCAGGTCCGGCGCGAAATCGGGTTTGGGCTGGGGCGGTGGCGGTTTGGTCTCGCGGACCTCCTGCACCGGGGGCGGTTCGGGCGGAGCCAGGTTGACCAGGCTGACGCCCACCGCGTCGGGAATCACCGGCGGCGTGCGGTGCTGGTTGGTCAGGATGCCGAGCACGACCAGCAAGATCAGGTTGGCGAGCAGCGCGCCGCCCACCACCAGGCCCCCGCCGGCCGCGCGCTTGAGAACCAGGGTGCTCATTCCGCCTGCGCCTTCTGGGCCGCGAGGCTCACCTCGCCGGCGCCGGCCAGCCGGGCCTGGTCCATGACCTTGACCACGGCGCCCGTCTCGCTGCTCCTGTCCGCCACGACGATGACGCCGCTATTGGGGTCGTCGGCCAGGGCGCGCTCGACCAGGCCGCGCACGCTGCGCACGTCGATCTCCTTGCCCTCGTAGTAGACCTCGCCCTGCTCGTTCACCCCGATCATGATGTTGGCGCTCTCCTTGGGCTCGGCGCTGGCGGCGTTGCTGCGCGAGACATCGATGCCCGTCTCCTTGACGAAGCTGGTCGTCACCACGAAGAAGATGAGCAACAGGAACACCATGTCGATCAGGGGCCCCATGTTGATGTCGGCGGTATCCCCGCCGCCGCGGATCGTTCTACGCACGCTGATCATGAGGCTGCCATCTCCTGTTCCAGGCCCCGCAGGGGGCGGTCGATCTGTTGCACGAACTCGTCCAGGGAATTTTCCAGTATGCGGGCCTTGCGCATCAGCCAGCCGCTGATGAACAGCCCCGGCACCGCGATCACCAGACCCGCCTGGGTCGTGACCAGGGCCATGCTGATGCCGCCGGCCAGGGCCCTGGCATTGCCGGTGCCGAAGATGCTGATGACCTCGAAGCTCTCGATCATGCCCAGCACCGTGCCCAGCAGCCCCAGCAGCGGGGCCACCGAAGCGAGCACCGCGATCATGGCCAGGCGCTGGCGCAGCTGGCCACGCAGCATCTCCTGCTGCTGGCGCAGGACGTAGCGATCCACTTCCGGGTCGCCGTAGCGCGCGATCATGAAGCGCCCCAGCAGCTCGCCCTTCAGGCCCTGCTTGGGTACGCCCACGTTCTCGTGGCGCACGATCGACAGGACCGTCGCCAGGTCGAACTCGCTACGTCCGAAGCGCGTGAAGACCATGACCCGCTCCAGGATCATGATCCACATCAGCACCGAGGTGGCGGCCAGCGGGATCATCACCCAGCCGCCCTGCTGCAGGTACTCGACCGCGTCCAGCAGGTTGTTCATGGCCTGATCGAGCATCGTTCTAACCCTCCGCCTGCATGGCCTTCAGGGGTTCCTTGCGCTGGATCTGCAGGATGTTCGTCAGCTGCACGGCCTTCTCCTCCATCTTGCCGACGATGCGGTCGCTGCGCCGGTTCAGCAGCGTGTGCATCAGCATGATGGGGATGGCCACGGCCAGGCCCAGCTCCGTGGTGACCAGGGCCTCGGAGATGCCGCCGGACATGAGCTTCGGATCGCCCGTGCCGTACAGGGTGATGACGCGGAAGGTCTCGATCATGCCCGTCACCGTGCCCAGCAGGCCCAGCAGCGGGGCGACGGAGCCCAGCACCGCCAGGATCGAGAGGCCGCGCTCGACCCGGGGCAACTGCGCCAGGATGGCCTCCTGCAGCACGCTCTCCTGGGTCTCGCGATCCTCGTCGCGCACCTTCATGCCCTCGCGGATGACCTTGGTGATGGGTGAGTGGCCCCGCTCGCGGGCCAGCACGCCTTCGACCTCGTTCCACTCGCCGTTGAAGACGTGGTCCTGGATGCGGCTCATGAACTTCTCGGTGCCGCGGCCGACCATGCTCAGATCCACCAGCTTGTAGAGAATGATCAGCAGGGCCACCACCGCCAGCACGGCGATGGGGTAGACCAGCGGACCGCCGGCCCGGATCTGCTCCATCAGATCCGTTTTGTAGACGATCTGCCGTAGGGCGTTGCCAAGCGACATGTCCACGGGCACTTGATCAATCTGGCCAGCCAGGTAGGCGTCGAGGTCCTTGCCCAAACCGCCGCCAGGCAGCTTGGAAAGGGCCACGAACCTGCGTCCGTCCGTCGAGTAGTCCAGGAATCCGTTCTCACCGGGGGCGTCGTAGGCGGCGGTGAAACGGCCCAGCACCAGCACGGGCACAGTCTCCTTATCGCCGCTGCGGTTGATGATCTCCGCGTCCCGGATGGCCACCTGGCCCGACTGCCGGATCTCATCGAGGATGATACCCGCCATGGAGCTGATGTCGTCGATGTCGGGGAAGTAGCCGCTGTCCAGCAGGCGGCTGGCCAGGTCCACGCGTTGCGGATCGAAGGCCGTCAGCTGGGACTGGGTCAGGATGCTCTCCAGGTCGCGGGCGGCCATGCGCACGTTGCCGCTGATCTCCTGGAAATCCAGCTCGCTGCTCTCCCACTGCTCTTCCAGATCAGCGCGCTTGGCTTCGGTGACCTCGATGTAATGTTCGGTGCTGCTAAGGCGCGACTCCAGGGCGGACATCTCGCCTTCAAGGCGCTGCACCTCGGCCAGGAGGGCGTCCCGGTCGTTCAGGATGCGCTCCTCGATCTCGCGCGCCTTGGCCTCCTCGGCCTCGCGCTCCTGCTGGGCCTGCTTGTAGGCCGAGCGCATGTCCTGGGCCATCGCCGGGACGACGCTCATGAACAGTAAGGCCGCCACCGCCGCGAATAGGGTGCGTTTCATCGTTCGATCCTCCCGAGCGGCAGACTGATGAGTTCCACCGGGCGCATGTTCGAGGCCATCTCCATGGCCTTGTCGATGCGGCGGTAATGATCGCCGGGCAGCTCGACGTACTTCTGCTGCGCGGGATCGAAGGTGCCGGCCAGGGTCTTGTCCGGGGTCATGAAAAAGAGGCTCATGCGGCCCACCCGCAGCAGGTCCACGAAGACCTCCTTGCCGTTCAAATCGATGCTCTCCTGGGTCACCTCGACGGTCTCGCCGTACTTGGCTTCCACCAGCAGGGCCTCCAGCAGGCGGCGCAGCTTCTCGGCCTCGATGACCTCGCCATCGACCATCAGCGTGCGCAGATCATCCAGGCGCTTCCGGCGCTCGGCCACCAGGAAGGGCTGGTCCGCGGCCACGGCGTTCTCCAGCCTGGTGAGGACCACCTGCATGGTGTCGTTGATGGTGCTCTTGAGGCGATCGGCCTCGCCGAGACGGCGCTCGAACTCCTCCACCTGGGAGTACAGGAGGTCGGCGCGGCTCTCGGCCACCTCCAGCCGGTCCTTCAGGTAGAAGATGTTGAGCTTGGCCGTGCGGTAACGCGCCTCGAGTTGCTCCCGCTCGGTGGACCACTGGTCCAGCTGCTGCTGGGTGCCCTCGGCGGTGTCGATGCGTTTATCGACTTCCTGGGTGGTTTCTGCGGTCTGGGCGCTCAGATCGGCGGCAAAGGAAAAAGCGCCGATCAGAGCGGCCAGAAAGACGATCCGCGACATGGGGACCTCCTCGGCGGATTCGGGTTGTATTCGCTGAAGAAGGTACACGGGGTGGGTTAGGGGCGTGTTCGTTGTTTGTTAGGATGAGGTTAGTTCAGATAAATTTCACTATTTCTTACTATGTTAGTTGGCTGAGGATTTCTTGGCTTGTACCAACAAGGGTTCTGACCTCCAACAGACCATGGTACCCCAGAAACCAGGCGAAACCAGGGAAGGCTTCCATTCAGGGAACATCATCTGCGGGATAACCGGAAGCGCCCCTGGCGAAACAGATCGCCAGGGGCGCCTGGGCCCGGTTTCCGGTTCCCGAATCCGGGAGTTTAACGAACCAGGGTCATCCGACCGAGATCCACCTCCCCGGCGGCCTGCAGACGCGTGAAATACACCCCGCTGGGCATCGACCGGCCCGAGGAGTCCTGCCCGTTCCACAGGATCTCGTGGTGGCCTGACGACAGGACCCGGTCCACCAGGGATACGATGCGGCGGCCACGGATATCGAAGACCGCCAGGTCCACCTGTCCCTCGGCGGCAGTCGAGAAGGACACCACCGTCTGCGGGTTGAAGGGGTTGGGCACGATGGAGGCGATGGCAGTCCTGCCGGGCAGGGCAGCGGGCGTGTCATCGACCCCGACCAGGGAGCCGAACACGAGACGGTATTCACCGGTTTCGGCGGCGTCGTCACTGCTGGCTTTCCAGACGGCCAGGCAGTAGTGCCCCGCCTCCGGGATGATGGCGCCAAGCTGCTCGCCTTCTCCCTGCGGGGCGGTCCAGGCCTCGGCATCGTCCAGGGGCGTATTCTTGGACTGCAGCGGTAGGTTGGCCCGGTGCAGGGTCATGCCCCAGTCAATGTCTCCTGATTCAGGAACCAGTTCCACGGACAGGGAACCGGCGGCCAGCTCGATCTCATGCAGGGCCAGCAACCGGCCCGCGGGCAGGGTAAAGGACCCATGGGATCCGACCGGACCCGAACCCAGGAAGGTCGAAGCCACCACCTCCGCGTCATAGGTGCCCAGGCTGCCGCTGTCCATGATGCCCACATCCAGGGCGCGCCCGGAGGTGGCCCGGAAATTGGCCAGTACATAGTCCGTCTGTCCGGGACCGAAGATGGACCCCACCTTCAAATCGGTGAATCCCGTCAGGGCACTGTCATCCGCCTCGAAGAGACGCAGGTCCACATCCCCGCCGGCGGCGGGTGCCACGGCCAGGGCCTGCCAGTGACCATCCTCACCCGAGGGCTGGGGTGCGGCCATGCGCAAGCCGTCCACGTTGAAAGCCAGACCCACCGAACCGCCGGCCAGGATCTCCGGCCAGCCACCCGTCGGGTCCGGCGGGGAACTGCGCGTCACCGCCGGGCCGGGAGCCACGGAGGTCGGGACCCAGGCCCACTGGTGGCCATACATGTTGTCGTCCTCGACCTCCTCCTCCACCGTATCATCGGGATCCAGCTTCATGGACAGCGTGTGCCTTCCGCCGCGCACGGCCATCGGACTGGTGGCGTTCCACAGGCTGTTCGTATGACCCGCCAGGGCGGGAATATTCTGGAAACCGACCACGACACCGTCCAGCAGCTGCGTGCTCAGGGCGTTGGAGGCCTCGTGCGCTCCGGCATTCCGGAAGGCTGCGTTGAGCCAGGTGGAGACCTGGTCGCCGACCAGGGTCGTGGGGGCGGGCACGGATGTGGGAGTGCCGTCGCCCGCGCTCCGCGGAACAAGAGGCGAGTACCACCCGGCCGCAATCAGGGGAGTGAGGTTGGGACGCTCGGGCTTCAACTCGATGGTGAAGGACGCCGGTTCCAGGGGCATGGCCCCATCGGGCTGGTCCGCGGGATCCCGCCATGCGGCGATGATCCACTGGCCGGGAGACTGCTCGAAGCTCAGGGACAGATGCCCCAGGCGCCCGGTGCGCGCGTATTGGGCATGGTCCAGAAGGCCGGCATGGTCCGTCCCCACCGGATAGACGGCCAGGTTCAGTGGCCCAACCGAGGGGTCGGCCACCACCCTGACCACCCGCTGGTCCGGCGCAAGGCGGGGGGGGAAGTTGGAATGGAAGAGGGCCAGAGCCTCGGTCTCATCCCAGGCCACGGGCACGAGGGTCTCCACCGGCAGGTCCACGCTCTCCACACAGCGCGCCCGCCATCCCTGTTCGTCGTAACGGCGACCTGAGTTGTGGTTCAGGACGCCCACATCCCAGGCGCCGCCCCCGGCGTTCTCCGGGGATACGATCACCGCATCGATCAGACCGGGGCCCCGGAATGACAGTGCCTTGGAGAACACGTAGGAGAAACCGTTGTTCGGCCCGGTGCTGATCTCGTGGCTGAGCAGGCTGTAGTCATCTTCCAGATCCTCGGGCAAGACATAGATGGCCGCGGCCTCGGTCTGGCCTGCCAGCATCCGGATGCCCACGCAGTTGGGTGCCTGGAATAGGGGCGGGGTATCGAACCAGCCGGCATAAGGCCGGGGTGGGGCATCATCCAGGTGGGTGTGGCCCGGCACGCTCAGGTACGGGGACCACACCCACTGGTGCTGATCGGTATTGTCCGTCTCGGACGGTTCCGCCAGCTCCTCGGCGGCATCCACCACCAGTCCCAGGGTGTGGCGTCCACCCCGGATGGGGTAGGGGCCCATGTTCATGACAAAGCGATACTCACCGGGATCCACGGGCCAGATGGCCGGCATGGTGACGGAGCCCGCCAGAGCCCCGTCCACCCGGGCGTGAAGGTCGAAATCA
>JGI12109J20283_11105169_pt1 | contig 20053 bp, 16 predicted proteins | sample ElkSlonscriptome_12_FD_20283 | JGI IMG/M metagenome (IMG submission 20283)
CTGACCGGGAACGCCGGTGGCGAGACGCGGACCACATCCCGATGACCACTCCCCGAATTCGATCGCTTCCGTGGATTTCCTGAAGTCTCGCTGGCTCCCGCTCGGCCTGTTCGCCGTGGTCACCGTCATTCTCTTCCGCGACTTCGTGTTCTCCGATGCGATGCTGGTCGGACTCGATACGGAAGGTCTCGGGTACGCAGCGCGGGCGTTCTACGCAGACGCGCTCGGACGCGGAAACTTTCCCGGATGGAATCCCTTCATCCTGGGCGGCACCCCGTTCCTCGCGTCGCTGGCCGGGGGCGACAGCCTCTATCCGCTTTCTGCGCCCCTCCTCCTGTTCATGGAGACGTACCGGGCGCTCGGCTGGAAGCTGGTACTCCACGTCTTCCTGGCCGGCGTCGGCATGTACGGCTGGGCCCGAACGCTCGGCATCGGACGCTGGGCCGCGAGCGTCGCGGGCCTGGGGTACCTCGTGGCTCCACACTTCGTGACCCTGGTCTTTCCGGCCCACGACGGGAAGATGTTCGTCGTCGCGCTCACGCCCTGGCTGTTCTGGGCCGTGCACGCGTGGTTCCGGTCCGGCCGCCCGACCGCCTGGGCGGGGATCGGTGCGATGGTGGCACTCGTGACGCTCACGACCCACTTCCAGATGGCCTACTTCCTCTTCCTCGCGACGGGTGCGTACGGGGCGTATCTCGCCTTCGCGCCGGGCGGGATGGCGCGCGGTGAAGCCCCCGGCACGGCGGACCCGGATCCAGCCTCGGAGACGAGCGCGCCCCGACGTCCCGCGGCGGGTCGGTTCGCCGCGTTCTTCGCGGCCTCCGTGGTCGGCGTGGGCCTCGCGGCGCCGCAGTTCCTGCCGGCCCTCGACTACATCACGTCCGACTCCCGCCGCACCGCCACGACCACCGCGGCCTCGCCCGAGGAGAACAAGCTCTACGCCGCCTCCTACTCGCTGCATCTCGAGGAGGCGATGTCGCTGCTGCTCCCGGAGTTCGTGGGGAGCACGCGCCTCGAGGACGAGTGGGGCGCCGGAACGTACTGGGGTCGAAATCCGATCAAGTACAACCACGAGTATCTCGGTCTCGTGCTGCTCCTCCTGGCCGCGGTGGGCTTCGTGGCGCCCCGCGCCCGGCGACTTCGATGGTATTTCCTCGGGATGGGGGGGCTGGCGTTCCTCTACGCGCTCGGCGCGAACACACCGGTATGGCACGTCGCCTATGCCGTGCTCCCCGGCATTTCGCTCTTCCGGGCGGCCAGCATGGCCATCTTCCTGACGGCCTTCGCCGGCGCGACGCTCGCCGCCTTCGGGGCTCAGCGGCTCCTCGACGGAGCCGACGGCGAGGTGGACGAGCCCGGCCGCGAGACCACCGTACTCTGGGCCGGTGCCGCTCTCGCGGCCCTCGTCTTCGTACTCGCGGCCTCCGGATCGCTCCAGTCGATCTGGACCTCGACGATCTACTCGAGTATCCCGGACCAGCGGGCCGCCGCTCTCGCCGGTCTGACCGACTTCATCACGCGCGGGGCACTCATCGCGCTCGTCCTCGCGCTCTGTACGGCCTGGCTCGGCTGGGCGGCGATGAACCGCAAGGTGCCCGGGGTCGCGGTGTTCGCGGGTCTCGCGTTCCTCGTGACGGTCGACGGCGGCCGGATCGACGAGAGCTTTCTCCTCACGACCCCGTACGACGCCTTCGGGTCGCCGACGGCCATGGAGGAGTTCATCGCGGAGAAGGTCGAGGCCGAGCCACCCTTCCGACTCCTCGACATGCGCGGCCTCAGCGGGGACGTGCGCGGCTCCATGTTCGACATCGAACTGACCTGGGGCCACCACCCCAACGATCTCTCCAGGTATCGCGAATTCATCGGCGCCGCAGGTGGCGGGACACCGAACCGCCTCCTCCAGTCGGAGAACATGCTGCGGCTCACCAACACCCGGTATGTCCTCTGGCCGTCGGCACAGTTCGGGCCACCCGAGGGCTTCGAGGAAGTGGCGCGCATTCCCGTCACTTCGTTCAGCACCCAGACGCCGGTCGAGACGGCCTCGCAGCTTTCCGACGGGCGGGTGTACGAGACGCTCTACCGCGTGGACGATCTCCCGCGCGCACGCCTCGTCACCGAGGTCCGTGTGGCACCGGACGCCCAGGTCGTGGAGGCGCTCGCCAACCCGGCCTTCCCGGTCGATCGCATGGTGCTCTCGCCGGCCGACCTCGACGTCGAACTCGGCACGGGGGCTCCCGTCGGCGACATCGAATGGGTCGAGAAGCTGGTGGACCGCAGGCGCCTGCAGGTGTCCACCGACCGCCCGGCACTGCTCGTGATCTCTGAGAACTGGTATGACGGCTGGCAGGCCACCGTCGACGGAGACCCGGCGGAGGTGGTGCGGGTGAACCTGACGCAGCAGGCGGTCGCGATTCCCGAGGGCGATCACGAGGTCGTGATGGTGCATCGCGACCCCGACGTACGCCTCGGGGTGGGCGTATCCATGGCGAGTGCGCTCCTGCTGCTCGGCGTGGCCGGCGTGGGCGTGGCCCGAGGAAGGCGCCGGGAAGATGATTCCGAGACCGCGTCGGGCGCAGGATCCGAGCCCGACCACGACACGGTCGACGATGGCGAGCGACACCACACCTGACGCGAAGCAACGGGTCCCGCGACTCGTCCGCACGCTTCTCCAGGTCGGCCTCACGATCGCGGTCACGTGGTTCATCATCGACCGCGTCGGCATCGATGTCGCCCGTCTCGGATCGCTCGACGTCGGCGGATGGGACCTCCGCTGGCACTGGCTCGTCCTGTCGGTCGTGGTGCTCCTGCTCGGCTACGCGATGTCCGCGGCTCTCTGGGGCCGGATGGTCCGCGAGCTCGGGGGTCCGCGGGTCCCGCCACTACGTGCCGCGCGCCTCTTCCTCGTGGCCAATCTGGGCCGATACGTGCCGGGAAAGGTTCTCCAGCTCGCCGGGCTCACCCTGCTTGCTGCCCGGGAGGGCGTCCGGCCCGCAACCGCAGCCGTCGCGGCGGTTCTGGGGCAGACCGTGGCGCTTCTCGGCGCGACGCTCATCGGCCTGGGTGCGTTCTTCGCGCCCGGAACGGGCACGCGGACGTGGGGATGGATCGGACTGGCTGCGGTCGCCACCTTCCTGCTGGTCGGATCGCTCCCCGCCGCTCGTCGCCTTCTCGGCACGCTGTGGGCGCGGTTCGCCCGCGACCGCGAGGGGCCGACTCCGATCGTCCTGTCGGACCCCTGGTTCGTATGGCGCTGGACCGCCCTCTACGCCGTCAACTGGAGCATCTACGCGGCCGCGTTCTGGCTCCTCTTCATCGGACTGGCCGGATGGGCGACCTTCCTGCAGGCCGGACCGGCCTTCGCCGCCGCCTACGTCGGTGGCTACCTCGCATTGTTCGCGCCCGCCGGCCTCGGTATCCGTGAATCCCTTCTCACCGTCTTCCTCGCACCCCTCGTGACGCCCGAACGAGCCCTCGCCCTCGCACTCATCGCCCGTCTCTGGACCACAGGCGTGGAAGTCGTCCCGGCGCTCGCGATGACGCCTCGCACGCTGAGGGGTCTCGACCCGGGCGACTCGACAGGGCAGGGGGGTGCATGAGGACGGACGTCAAGCGGACCGGCGACACGCTGACCGATCTCTCACCGATCGACCGGATTCTGGTCGTCATCCCGACCTACAACGAACGGGAGAACCTGCCGCGCATCGTTCCGCAGGTCCTCGACGTGGACGCCCGGATATCGATTCTCGTGGTGGACGATGGATCCCCGGACGGAACCGGTGACCTCGCCGACCGACTGTCCGACGAGAACCCGACTCGAGTGAATGTCCTCCATCGGACCTCCAAGGAGGGACTCGGTCGGGCCTACGTGGCAGGATTCCGCTGGGGCCTGGACCGGGACTTCGACGCCATCTGCGAGATGGACGCCGACCTGTCCCACCGTCCGGAAGACCTGGGATCGGTTGTCGGGGCCCTCGACGCCAGCGACGTCGTGGTCGGGTCGCGGTACGTCGGGGGGCGTGTCAATGTCGTGAACTGGCCGCTCTCGCGCCTCCTGATCTCCATCGGCGGAAGCCTGTATGCTCGTGTCGTCACAGGACTTGCAGTGCGTGACGCCACAGGCGGCTTCAACTGTTTCAGAGCGCCCGTTCTACGCGCGATCGACCTCGAGAACATCCAGTCGAACGGCTACGCCTTCCAGATCGAGCTGAAGCTCCGCGCCTGGCGAAAGGGGGCTCGGCTGACGGAGGTTCCCATCGTGTTCGTCGAGCGGGACAGCGGCGAGTCCAAGATGTCGAAGGCGATCGTACGTGAGGCGGTCTGGAAGGTGTGGAAGCTCCGCATCATGGACCTCTTCGGCCGTCTCTGAGGGAGCCGGAATCGTGGCTGAACCAACGTCGGACCGGATCGACCAGTCCTACTACGACTCCTCCGGCTACTTCGAGACGGAAGCGGCCCACCTTCTCGACCCGGAAAGCCCCTTCCAGCAGTACCGCGTGCGGATGGTGCAGGCGCTCGCGCAGCCCAGACCGACCGACGACGTCGTGGATCTGGGATCGGGGTGGGGGACCTTCGAGATGGCGCTCGCTCCCCACGTGCGATCCATCCTGGGCGTGGACTTCTCCGCCCGCAGCGTCGAGCTCTCGAGGGACGCTCTCGCGCGGCATGGCGCGGAAAACGTGACCTTCCTCCACGCCGACGCGGGCGATACCGGCCTCGAGGACACCCGGTACGATCTCGTCATCGCTGCAGATCTCTTCGAGCACCTCTATCCGGACGACTCGGAGCGCGTCGCGAAGGAGGCGTATCGCATCCTGAAGCCCGGGGGGCGCTTCGCGGTCTGGACGCCGCACCGCGGGCACCTGATCGAGATTCTCAAGAACAACCGTATTCTGCTGAAGCCCGATCCCACGCACGTCGACTACAAGTCGATCGATCGCATGCGCACCCTGTGCACCGACGCGGGCTTCCGGATCGACAAGGCGTACTTTGCCGAATCGCACCTCCCGGTACTGCGTGGCTTCGAGCGGGCCCTGGGGCGATTCATCCCGCTCCTGCGCCGCCGGATCGCCATCCGGGCCGTGAAGCCCGCGTGATCGGCACCTCCGGGCGTCCAGCCACCTGGCGGTACCTAGCGTAGCCTCGGGCCGAGGGCCCCGCATCGGTCTCCGGATTCGGCGCCCCGATGCCCTGATGATACCCGGCCGCGATCCGAAAAACGGCTCTCAGGCGATCTGGGAGACCGACGTTTCGGGCCACCTTTTCCGGGGAAGTGGGGGAATCGGCACACTGAGGGACGTGACCGGCGGAGTGTGCTGCATCATTTCGTGGTACTTTACATAATATATATTATACGCAGTCGTGGAAGATGTGGAAAACCGTGACATGCGGTCCGTTCTGCTCCGGGCGCCGTCATCCCCGACCTTCACTCGGCAAGAGGCCCTCGAACTCCAGCAAGGAACCTCGGCGGGATATCCCCGGACCGGGCTCGGCCCGGGACCGCGACCTCCCGTCCAGCGAGGGCCTCGCGACAGGCCCCAGCCCGTGGACTCTCCTGGGTAAGCTGCTTCGAGGGACGTTGGAAGTACCTCGCCGAGCGGCAGCTCTCTCCGCACAGCCCACACCCGCGCGAACCATCGTCGTCCGGGTCGCTCTCGCCTTCTCCGGCCCCTGGATGCAGATCTGATCGAAGCGCGCGGATACGGGGACCCCGGTCGGGGCTTTCGGGCGCAGACGCGCCAAGGGATCGCCTCGAGGTCGAACCGTCGGGCGGGATTCTCCGCGGCGGTCGGCCCGAATCGGGGCGGATGGTGGTGCTTCGGGGTACCTTCGGGTAGTGCGCGGGGTGAATCCGTGGTCGTCACCCGCGGTGGACTCAGCCCGCCAGCGCTCTCATTTCGGCGGCGCGCATCTGGTACAGCCCCTTCTGGGGATCCGAGGCGGCGACCTCCGCTGCGAGATCCGTCCAGATCCGGGCGGCACCCTCGTAGTCCTCCAGCATGGCGCGAATCCGCGCCGCATCCTCGAGCGCAGTGCGTCGCTGGAAATCGTACCCGGCGATGTCGGCGAGGTCGAGATACGTCGTCTCGGCCTCCGCCAATGCGCCCGCAGCCTCGTGCGCCTTCGCCTCGAGGGAGAGGAATTGCGGGCCCATCGGGTCACGGGGACCCGCGGCGGCTTCACGAACCGTTTCCAGCGCCTGGGTGGGAAGGTCGGTCTGCAGGTAGAGCGTGGCGAGGGCGAGACGTGCCTCGTCGGCGTACGGAGTCCCGCCGAAGTCCTCGAGGTAGGCAATGAGTTCGGCCTTCCCCTGCTCCGCATCCCCCGATGAGGCGACCGCGGTCACGCGCTCGAGCCGGACGAGGGCGTCGTCGCGCGTATTGGCCGAATTCGCAACGAGGTACCAGCCGACCGCCGCCAGAATCACGAGCGCGATGCCGCCCGTCACGAGGGTCTGCTGATTCCTCTGCGCCCAGTTCGAGGCCTCGAGTACACCGGCGACGAAGGCATCGTCGTCCGAGACCTTCTTGTCGCGCTTCGGGGCGTTGGGATACCGCTTGGCCATGACCGTTCCTGTAGTGCCACTTCGGGAAACCGCGTCCGAGGCTGGTGGCCGCCGTCCGGCGACCGCGAGGAAGCCCCGGGGCAGAACGCAAAAAACTACCCGGGATACCGGGGCGGGTCAACGCATCGACGCGCTGGACCGGGTACCCGTGAGGTGGCATGCAGCGCGCTCGCACCCCACAATCAGCTGGTGACCATGATGGACCCGACCGGGGGCGCGATGCGGCGCTCCGGCGGGCGACCCTGCGGTCGCGCTCGCGTGCGCGGGCGACGGCTCCACCACCCCTTCCCGACCGACTCCGGGCCCGAGATCGATGAATCATCCGCGTTGCCTCGCTCTGATCTTCCTGTGGCTGACCCTCCCGCTGGCGCAGGCGTGCTCAACCCCCACCCCGGAGACCACCCTGGCGCCGGTCGTCGCGCCCCCCGCGAGGTCCGCGACCCGGTCGGCACCCCCACCCCTCTTTCCGCCGCAGAATCGTCCGGATGTGCGGGGCACATCGGGTGCGGTCGTGTCGGACCATCCGCTGGCGTCGCAGGCCGGCATCGCGGTACTCCAGGATGGTGGTACCGCCATCGACGCGGCGATCACCGTCGCCGCCGTGCTGTCCGTCGTGCGCCCGCACATGAACGGTCTGGGCGGCGACGCATTCGCGCTCGTGCGGCCGGCCGCAGAGGGACGCGTGTACGCCCTCAACGGGTCCGGAGGTGCGGGCAGCTTCGCGACGCCGGAACGTTTCGCGGAACTGGGCGAGAACGAGGTCCCCTCCCGCGGAGCCCTCTCGGTGTCGGTGCCCGGGGCGGTCGCGGCGTGGGTAGATGCCCACGGGCGCTGGGGGTCGCTCCCGCTCGCCCGTCTGCTGGAGCCCGCGATCCGGTATGCACGGGACGGCTTTCCGGTGTCCGAACGCCTCGCCTACGACTTCCGGACGCAGGGTGGTGGACTCGAGGGTCCGGCACGCGACCTCTACCTCCCCGGAGGCGCCCCCCCGGAGCCCGGAACCCTCCTGAGAAATCCGGCACTCGCCGAGACGCTGGAGCGGATCGCGGCGGACGGGGCGGCGGGCTTCTACGAGGGCCCGGTCGCGAATGCGCTCGTCGACTTTCTGGAGGCGGAGGGTGGCCTTCTTGCACGGCCGGACCTCAGCGCGCACACCTCCACCTTTCCCGACCCGCTGTCGGTGGAGTACCTCGGCCACACCTTCTGGGCCATGCCACCCAACACCCAGGGCATCACCCAGCTCCAGCAGATGGAGATGGCCAAGTCGTTCGGCTTCAGGGAGTTGGAACACAACACCTCGAGCTATCTCCACCCCATGATCGAGCTGAAGAAGCTGGCCTTTGCCGACCGGGACCGATGGGTAGCGGATCCGCTTCGTGCCGAGGTCCCGGTGGACCGCCTTCTGCACCCCGGCTACCTCGCCGATCGCGCCGCTCTGGTCGGTGAGGAGGCAGGCAGGTACGAGCCGGGGTTCGGCCCCTCGCTCCCGGCGGGTACGTCGATCGAGGCGGGCGACGACGACGGCGACACCGTCTACCTCACCGTCGTGGACGCCGACGGGAATGCGGTGAGCTGGATCCAGTCGCTCTTCGCAGGATTCGGCTCGGGACTGCTCGACACGGAGACCGGGGTTCTGCTTCACAACCGCGGGTCGCTGTTTTCGCTCCAGGAGGGCCATCCCAACCTGGTTGCGCCCGGAAAGCGGCCCTTTCATACGCTCACGCCTCTGCTCGCCACACGATCGGGCGATCTGGCGTTCACTCTGGGCACGCCCGGTGGAGATGCGCAGACCCAGAGTCTCCTGCAGGTGGTTCACAACATGCTGCTGTTCGACATGACGCCGCAGGAGGCGCTCGAGGCGCCACGCTACCGTTCCCGCGGAGGCCTCGACGTGGCGATCGAGGACCGTATCGCGCCGTCCGTCCGCGCCGAGCTCGAGGCTCGAGGGCACCGGCTCCGGGTGATCGAGGGCTGGACCGCTACCTTCGGGGGTGCGCAGATGATCCGGATCGAGCCCTCGGGAACGCGCACCGCCGCGGCAGGCCCGCGCCGGGAAGCCTACGCCATCGCCTACTGAACCGACTGAGAGACATCGACATGGACCGCACCTTCGCCCTCTGGGGAGCCGTCTTCGCCCTGATCGCCGTGGGCCTCGGCGCCTTCGGGGCGCACGCGCTGGAGTCTCGCGTGGAGCCCCGGGACCTCGAGATCTGGGAGACGGCCGTCCGCTACCAGATGTGGCACGCGCTCGCGCTCATCCTGCTCGCGGCTCTGCAGGCGCGGTGGCCGGGCGGCGGGATGGTCCTGGCCGGCTGGAGCTTCGTGGCAGGCATCCTGGTCTTCTCCGGCTCGCTCTACGCCCTGGTCGGGACCGGAGTTCGGGGACTCGGAGCCGTCACCCCGATCGGCGGGCTGGCCTTCCTGGTCGGATGGGCGGCCCTGATCCAGCGCATCGTGACGGACTGACACCGGTCGACCGACGCCGGAGAAGTCAGGCGCGCGTCACGATCTCCGCGAGACGCGTCGCGTCGACGTTCCCACCGCTCACCACGACGACGGTGGGGCCGGCCCGGTCCTCCGCGGGCAGGAGGCCCTCGAAGAGCGCCGCCAAGCCGACCGCACCCCCGCCCTCCACCACCAGGTGCAGATGGCGGGCTGCGATCCCCATCGCGCGCTCGATCGCCGCCTCCTCGACCACGACGTGCCGGTCGACGTGACGACGAACGAGGTCGAACGTCACCCGATTCTCCAGTTCGATTCCGCCGGACAGCGCGCTCGCGATCGTCGACTCCTCCTCCAGTTCGAGCGGACGCCCCGCCTTCAGGCTCTCGAACATGACCCGCGCCCGCTCGGCGGAGACGGCCACCACCTCGGCGTCGGACCCGTGGGCCCGCAGCGCAGCGGCGACGCCCCCGGCCAGCCCTCCGCCGGAAAGGCACACGATCACGTGGCGCACGTCGGGCACGACCTCCAGGATCTCGAGCGCCACGGTCCCCTGCCCCGCTGCCACATCGACATCGTCGAAGGGGTGGACGAAGGGGCGGCCGGTGCGCTGGACCTCCTGGTGCGCGGCTGCGGCCGCCTCGTCGTAGCTCGTGCCCACCAGCCGGACGTCGGCGCCGTCCTCCCGCATCCCGGCGAGCTTGACCGGATCCACCCACTCGGGTACGAAAATCGTCGCGGGGACGTCCAGCTCACCCGCTACCCATGCCACGGCACGCCCGTGATTGCCGCTCGAACAGGCGACGACGCCGCCGGACCGCGCCTCCGGGCCCAGTGCCGTGAGCTTGGAAATCGCTCCACGGACCTTGAACGAGCCCGTCCGCTGGAGGTTCTCGAGCTTCAGCGCAATGTCTCCGCCGTAGCAGGCCCCTAGGTCGGGAAAACGCACGCACGGGGTGGGCGGGACGAGTGCGCGCACACGGGCGAGCACGTCCTCCCATCGGTGGGTCGGCCAGCTGGCGAGATCGGATACGGCGGGCGGATCGGTCATGTCCGAGGCTCTCGCGTCGGTGGGCGCGGGTCAAGCCAACGGATGTGATCTGCCCGACATGGGTGGCGCCCTGCGCCGCCCCGTCACAGCTTGACGGAGTCGACCCGCTTCATCCGCACCCCTTCAGCCCCGACGAAACGAGTCATGGTACGACGACTGCTGATCCTCCCGCTGCTCGCGCTCCTCACCGCGCCCCTCGCGACGCCCGCGAGCGCACAGATGATGGACGACCCGCCGCCGATCCCCCGGATGGACATGGAGGACGGTCCGCCCAGGTACTGGACGGTGCCGGGCACGCGGCACGGGGAGAGTTTCTTTCCCTTCGCGCTCCACCCGGAGGTAGAGTACGAGGCCGGAGACGAGCTCACCTTCGACACGTACCACACCGCTGAGGTGATGTGGGAGTGGATGCTCCGTTGGGCGGATCGATACCCGGACATTCTGGAGGTGTATCAGGTCGGCGAGAGCTTCGGCGGCGTACCGATCCTGCAGGCGACCATCACGAACAGGTCGACCGGAGCGCACACCGACAAGCCGGCGGCCTTCTTCGAGGGAGGACGTCATTCGGGTGAGGTCACGAGTTCCGAGTCGGTTCTCTGGCTGATGCAGCATCTCCTGGAGAACTACGGGCAGGACGAGGAGATTACCCGTCTCATCGACACGAAGACGATCTACCTCCGGCCACAGAACAATCCGGACGGTGGATCGATGTACCTCAAGACGGCGCAGACCAACCGCTCGTCGGTCCGGCCGATCGACAACGACGGCGACGGACTTCTCGACGAGGATCCGGCCAACGACCTGAATGGGGATGGCGTCATCACGGACGTCCGGCGTCGGCCCGGCCCCGGGGAGGAGGGCACCCACATCGTCGATCCGCGTGACCCCAGTGGACGGCTCATGCAACGCGTCGAGACCGGCGAGGGCGACTGGATCGTCTTCGACGAGGAGATCGACGACGACGGCGACGGGCGCGCGGACGAAGACGGTGTCGGCGGCCTGGACCTGCACCGCAATTACCCCGAGAACTGGCGACCCGACTCCGGTCGTGACCGGACCGGCCGCGGCTACACCCAGTTCGGAGCCGGCGCCTACCCGCTCTCGGAGCCCGAGACGCGCTCGGTGGTGCTCTGGGTGCTCGAGCACCCGAACGTCGCCGTCGCGAACTCGATGGACACCCGGGTTCCGATGCACCTTCGCGGTCCGTCCACCTCGCGCGGCGAGGAGAGCATGTTCCCGGAGGATCTCGCGATCTACGAGTACTTCGACTCCCTCGGCGTCTCCATCACGGACTACCCGTGGGCGGGCGACACCTTCTACGACTACCGGAACCGTGGCGACGCACCGTCCGACGGATCACCCCGCGAGGGCAGTCCTCTCTTCGGCCATGGTCCGGACTTCGGGTACTTCTACCTCGGAGCCGTCTGGTACGGCGACGAGCTGTGGGATGGTGGACGGGTCGGCGACCTGAACGGCGACGGCGAGGAGGACGCCCTGGACCGGCTCCAGTTCCTCGACGAGCTGGGCAACGAGAGGGGCTTCATGCCGTGGACGCCCGGCTGGCATCCCGAGCATGGCGAGGTCGAGTACGGCGGCTTCCACCCGAAGTTCTTCTCGCAGAACGGACCGCCCGAGGTGCTCGAGCGCTGGGCGCGCAATCAGGCGCTGTTCAACCTGGAGCTCGCGCTGCACCTGCCGGAGCTCACCATCCACGACGTCGCCGTCGAGGAGGCCGGGTCCGACGACGAGGGACGACTGTTCGACGTGACGGTCGAATACGAGAACATCGGTGGGATCCCGACGACGCTGAAGCAGGCGCGTCTGGTCAAGATCGTGCGCCCCGACCAGCTCGACCTCGAGTTCGGGGACGACACCGATGTCGAGGTCGTGGATCCCACATACCGCGACAAGACGATGTATTTCGAGACCACCGCGCCGGACGGGCCGAAGACGGCCACCTTCCGGGTACGGGTGAACGGGGATGGCGCCGTGGACGGTGAAGCGGTGCTCGCATCGACGCGTGGAGGGGTGGCGTCGGCAGGCTTCACGTTGCCGGCCGGCTGACCCCGGAACGGCCGCATCTTCGCGTCGCGTCGCAGGCGGTCGTTCGAGAAGCGCGCCAGAGAGGCGGATGCAACGCAGGAAGGGGGTGGGTCCGATCGGGCCCACCCCCTTCGTCGTTCAGCTTCGTCCATCGACGTCGCGGCGCCTACCAGCCGCTGGAGTCCGTCGCGCTCCCGTCCGTGATGTACTCGTACATCCGGACCATCTCGATGAATTCGCGTCGGTACCCCTCCTCGTCCCGGCCGATCGAGCCCTCGGCCAGCTCCAGGATCTGTCGCGTGTTCACCGAGCCCCGATGCTCCGACTCGCGCAGGAGCATCCCGAATCCCGCCACCGCGGTCGCGAACCCGAGGTCCTCCGACAGCCGACCGATCGGTCCAGCCGTGACCGGCTCGGTCAGGAGCCTGCTCTCAGTCCCGTCCGGATCCTTGTAGCGGACCTTCACGAAGGCGAGCTCGTCGCCCGGCTCCGAGCGCACGATCGGGTCGGGCGTGCGGTAGCGGAGCGGGTCCACCGACCCGCCGGACACCTCCGACGAACTGCCGACCGGCACGATCTCGTAGAGGGCCGTAACGGTGTGCCCCGCACCGATCTCCCCGGCGTCCTTCGTGTCGTCGTTGAAGTCCTCGTCCGCGAGCAGCCGGTTCTCGTACCCCAGCAGCCGGTAGGCACGCACCCGAGCCGGGTTGAACTCCACCTGTATCTTCACGTCCTTCCCCACGGTCAGCATCGTCCCGCCCATCTCGCCGACGAGGACCTTCCTCGCCTCGTTCAGCCCGTCGATATAGGCGTAGTTTCCATTCCCGTACTGCGCCATCTGCTGCATCTTCGTCGACTGGAGATTTCCCGTGCCGAAGCCGAGGATCGTCAGGAACGTCCCCTCCTCTCGGCGCTCCTCGACCAGGCGGGTCATCGCGGCATCACTGCTCTCGCCGACGTTGAAGTCGCCGTCGCTCGCGAGGATCACCCGGTTGTTGCCGCCCTCCACGAAGTGACGTCGTGCGACGTCGTAGGCGAGGCGGAGCCCCTGGCCGCCCGCGGTCGAGCCACCGGCCTCGAGGCGATCGAGCGCCTCGACGATGGCGGACTTCCGGCTTCCCGGCGTGGGTTCGAGCACCAGTCCCGCCGCGCCGGCGTAGACCACCAGCGAGACCCGGTCCTGCGGACGGAGCTGATCCACGAGCATCCGGAGCGACCGCTTCACGAGCGGCAGCTTGTTCCCCGACCGCATCGAGCCGGACACGTCGATCAGGAAGACGAGGTTCGCGGGCGGAAGGTCCGCGGTCGCGACCGGTCGGCTCGCCACACCCACGCGCAGGATTTCATGCCCGTCGGCCCACGGCGCCGCCCCGAGTTCCGTCGTGACCGCGACGGGGTGTTCGCGCCCCGGGAGGTCGTAGCGGTACGGGAAGTAGTTCACCATCTCCTCGATCTGGACCGCGTCGACCGGGGGAAGCCGGTTCTCGCGCATCAGGAAACGCCGCACATTGCTGTACGAGGCGCGATCGACGTCGATCGAGAAGGTGGACAGAGGTGCGTCGACTGCGGTGCGGAAGTCGTTCTCCACGATCCGCGCATACTGCTCGCGGTCGAAATCCCCCGTGTCCCCGAACCCGAATCTCGTCGGCGTGATCGATCGGGCCCCGACGAGCGCCCGATCCGCCATGGCCTCCGCGACGACGGTGGGCCCGACCTGCCGGGTGACGGGGCGTTGCTGCCCTTCGACCGGCCGGCCGTTCGTGACGACGCCCTCGAGCTGCACCGCCCGGGGGGCCATGCGGAGGTCCACGGTGACCACCCCGTCCACCTGGTCGACGGACCGCACCGTACGCGCGGTCTGGCCGTAGCCGATCATGGTGGCGGTGATCGTCCACTCCGCATCCGTCGAACGGTCCGCCGGCACCCGGAGGAGATACCGGCCGAGGCGTCCCGTGAGCGCCCTGCCATCGACGCCCCGGATCGCGACCACGGCCCCCGGGATCGGCCGCGACGAGGCCGAATCGACCACCTGCCCGACCACGATGATCGACCCGCGCTCGTGCGGCGTCGTCGGGGGACCCGGCCGCTCGAGCGCGGGGGTCGGGTGGGGCGTCCATGTCGGCGCGAGGCCGGGTACCGCCACCGCGACGGCGGCGAGTACGGCGAGGATGAGTGTGATCGGGCTCTGCATCGGGACCTCCGGCTTTCGAGTGCGCAGACGACCGCCGTCTCGCGCTTGCACCCCATTCGACGAATGCGGAAGGTTCATTTGCACATGTGCCCCGGAATACGTGCCCCGAGACCCCGATGTGGGACGGCACGATGACATGGGACGCGTGTGCAACTTCGGACGACGGATTCGTCGTACTCTGTGAACGGGCCCACTCCGGTCCCGTCGCCGATCGAACCGGGACACACGCGTGAGTACCGACTGGGAAGGGGTCTACCGCACGACCTACCCCGAGGTGGTCTCCTTTCTGGCGGGGATGCTCCTCGACCGGGACCGGGCGCGCGACATGGCCCAGGAGGCGTTCGCTCGCGTGCTGGGCCAGGAGGCCGACAACCCCCGCGGTCTCGTCTTCCGGACCGCGGCGAACCTCGCGCGGGACGAGGCACGCCTCGTGGTGCGTCGCAAACGCCACCTCTCGCTCCTCAAGGTGGAGACGGAGGTCGCGTCGGACCCCGTGCCCTCGCCCCAGCGGGACCTGGAGCGGAAGGAACGTGCGGCGCGGGTGCAGAAGGCCCTCGGCACGCTCTCGGAGCGTGACCGCGAGGTGCTGGTCCTGTGGAATGCGGGATTCGACTACGAGGAGATCGCGGAGCGGACCGGACTGTCGAAGGGAGCGCTCGGCACCACCATCGCACGAGCCAAGAGGAAGTTCATGAGCGCCTGCAGCGCTCGGGAGGAGACCGATGCCGCACATGGATGAAGGACGTCTTCAGGCGTGGCTCGACGGACGCCGCGGCGGTCTGTCGCAGACCGAGCGGGACGAGATCGGGGCGCACGTCGCGTCCTGCGAGGCCTGCGCGGACCGGGTCGCAGAACTCCGAGGCACGGACGCGGCCAGCAGGGATCTCCTGGGGGCCCTCGCCGAGGCCGAGCCGGCGATGCCGGACTTCTCCGACGTCGTGGCGCGGTCCCGGTCTCTCGACAGCCCGACGCGGAAATCGGGGACGCCGGCGCGTCGACGATTCCCCATTCAGTGGGCCGCGAGCATCGTCGTGGCGGTCGGCGTCGGCTGGATGGCCAACGAGGTCGCGCGCAACGAACCTCGAGTCGTAGCCCCGCAGGTGGTGCCGAGCGCTGCGACGGCCCCGGAGGCCGGGTCGAGCATCACCGACGAAACGGAGGCGTCGCTCGATGCCGGGACCGAGACGACGTCGGGCGACCCCGGTGGCGCGTCCGCGAACTCGGCACCGGTCGGTTCGGTGACTCGGGACGCGGACCCCGCTCCGTCCGTGGAGACCCCGGCTGCTCGGCCCGCGGTCGAAGCGCCTCCCACTCCGGTCGTCGCCGAAGCTCTGGCCGCCTCCCGTCAGAATGCCGCACGCGAGAACGACTCGCTCCAGAACGACTCAGGCGAGGACGCACTGGTGCGGGCGACGTCGTTCGGTGACGACCTGCCCTCCCCGGACATCACGTCGGTGAGCGGCCGCGTCACCGGTCCCGCGGGCGATCCTCTCCGGGAGGCCGTGGTGTCGATCACGGGGCTGAGCCGGAGCGCTCTCAGTGGACCCGACGGCCGGTTCCGATTGGACGTACCGAGCGACAGCGTCGGACCGAACGCTCGGCTACAGGCGAGCATGATCGGGTACGCACCCGCGACACGCGACGTACCCACGGGCCCCGGCGAGCGTGTGATCGACGACCTCCGCATGGAGCCACGCGGCGTTCAGCTCGAGGGGGTGGTGGTCACCGGAACCGCCGTCGAGGCGCAGCGCCGCGAGGTGGTGTCCGGCGGCGAGATCCGGATCGACGGAACGGAGGCCTGGGAGCGGGTGTCGCCGGACCGTGCGGCGTCGGTGCTCGGGGCCCGGCCACTCCGCCTCCCTGACCTCACGGTCACCGGGATCGACGCCGTCGAGGTCGAGGGGACCCGGGTGGTCCGCGTGACGCACGAGGATGCGGACCGCGGGATCGTCCACCTCTACCAGGCCGGCATGGGATTCCGAATCGAGGCCGACGTCGACCGACCGCGCGTGGATCGGACGAACGCTTCGGGCATCTACCTGTCGGTGGTCGGCGCGCTCGACCCGGCAGCCCTTCGAGACCTTCTCGATCGCGCCGAGCCCATCGGGTAGCGGGCCATCGGACGGGAACCGCCCCGGGGCCCAGCTCCCGTCGCAGGGAACCGACGTGCGGTCGAGCCCGTGCGCATGAAAAAGGGGGTGGAGGCTCAGCGGCCCCCACCCCCTTCTTCCATTCGGATCACTGCGACTCGGCGCAGCGCCGAACGGTTCGGTCTCAGCCGCCCACCACGAAGGTGATCTTCGTGTTCACGCGGTACCGATCGATGGATCCGTCGCCGACGATGGCCTTGATGTCCTGTACCCAGACATTCTGGATGTTTCGGACACTGTCTCCGGCACCGGAAACGGCGTTCTGAACTGCGTCTTCGATGGACGATCCTTCGCCCATCACTTCGATCACTTTGGCTACTGGCATGGTTTCTCCGAGATTCGAGTCGACTTCGAACGTCGAAAGTTCCTACACGAACGCCGCCTGCGTGATTCGACTCGCCGCAGGGCCCGACGCATCGGGCCTCGAGTGGAAGCGAGACTTCTGCGACACATCACTGGAACACCACCCGCCGCTCGCGTAGCTGCGTCACCCAGATGCCCGAGTTGAGGTCCGAGGAGTAGATCATCCCCTTGTGGATCTGCGCGCCCCACGTCATCGGCCAGTTGGGAACCATCGTGTCGTCGTCGGTGGTGAGGATGCGCGCCACCTCGCGCCCCTGCGCGTAGAGGTCGCCGCGGAGTTCCCCGGAGATGTCCACGACACGCAGGCCGGCCTGATAGTACCCGAGGTACATGCGGTCGCCCTCGATCCAGATGTTGTGGACCCCCGCCTCCGGCACCTCGTACTTCGCGACCTCGACGGGATTCTCGGGATCGGAATAGTCCACGACGTGGATGAAACCGCGGGCGTGGATCGCCTTCTCCGGGTCCCACCCCGGCGGGAAGATCTCGTCGCCGATGAACAGGTAGTCCCCCGCCCGCCAGGCGACATGCGTGTTGCCGATGGGATAGGCGAAACGGCTCACCTCGACCGGCTCCGTGGGGGTGCCTCCGTGCGTTCCGGCACCGACGTCCAGCATCAGGATCCCGTCGTTCCAGTAGGACAGATAGACGTAGCCGTCCTGGACGATCAGGTCGTGGAGCGTCTTCTGGTCCTTTTCGAGGCCCCAGCGCCCGACCTCCTCGGGGTTCGAGGGGTCGGAGATGTCGAGGATGTGCATCGAGGAGGTGCCGTTGTGCGCGGCGTACACGAGGTCACGGTCGCCGTCGATCCAGACGTTGTGCACACCCCCGCTCACGGTCGCCGTGTATTCGGAGAGAATCTCGGGCCGCGCGGGTCGGGAGAGGTCGAGAAGCACGATTCCGTTCCGCCGATTCGATGCGCCCTCCCGGGTGACGATCCCCAGGCGGTTGTTGGGGTGGATCTTCACATCGTTGATCCGCCGCGCATCGAGCTGAATCGAGTCGGTGAGGACGGCGTTCGCCGGATCCGTCACGTCCCAGACCTTCATCCAGTCGTGCATGTAGGTCCCGACGTAGACGTAGTCCCGGCCGTCGACACCCTCGAAGACCCACATGTCACCCGAGTGATGGTCGGAGATCGGACCCCGCCCCATGAGCACGAGCTCGGCGTCGTACTCTCGCGCCTCGACCTCCACCACGGCGGTCCGGACGGTCTCCTCCCCGACGCGCGCCGTCACCACATAACGCCCCGGCTGCTCTGCAACGAACACACCTTCGGTCCCGTCCGCGTCCACCAGGGCCCCTGCCCCATCGACGGACCACCCGGGTGCATATGCGTCGCCGACGCTGAACCGGACGACGTCTCCCGTGCGCACTCGTGTCGTCTCGGGTGCCATGCGAGGCGCAGGAGCGGTCTCGACACGGACTGGAAGGGTCGTCTCGAGCCCGTCCGGGAAGGCGACGGTCAAGGTCGCCTCGCCGGCGGCCCTTCCGAACACCCGGCCGGTCCAGGAGTCCACCGACACGACGGCCGGGTTTGAGCTCAGAAGTGTCGGCATCCCGTCGATCGGGACGGTCTCACCCAGTCGGTCTTCCGCCGCCCACGCTACGGGCGCGCTGCCCCCGACGGCGAGCATGTCGAGCGGAAGCCGCGCCTCGAGCGACTCCGCGGGGAGCGCGGGCACCTCGACCACGGCGAACATCGTCCGGCCGCCGATCACCGCCGCGATCCTGGCGGACCCCGGACGGAGTGACGTGATGCGTCCCGTTGCGTCGACCTGAACGACTTCCCGGTCGGTGCTCCGCCAGACCACCTGATCCGCGGCGAGGCGGGTTCCGTCGTCCCGCACCTCGAAGGTGAGGCTCGAGCCTACGGGTACCGTGGCTTCCGACGGCACGATGACGGGATCGGCCGGCGTCTGGACCAGGGTGGCGGCGAGCAGGAGTGCGGTGACCTTCATCTATCTCTCACCTTCGTGAGGGGCCCGGATCGAGCACCGGTGTCGCATGACCCCCGGTGGACGGAGTGGAGTCGAGCGAACATCATAGGGCGCCTGACACCCTCGTCAAACGTATGACCCCACATGCCCGCCACGCTCCACATCCAGCGAATCACCGCCACCGACGAGGCCCCGGATCGGTGGCTGTACCTCCTGCATGGGATCTTCGGCGCCGGCCGGAACTGGAATGCGGTCTCCCGTCGCCTCGTGAAGGCACGCTCCGACTGGGGCGTGGTGGCCGTCGATCTTCGCGGCCATGGGCGCTCGGAGCCGGGTGACCCCCCTCACACGCTCGCGGCCTGTGTCGACGACCTGCTCCACCTCCCACGGAACGGTGCACCACCGGCGGCGGCGGTGCTCGGCCATTCCTTCGGCGGGAAGGTCGCAACGCTCTTCGCCCACGCCGGCGAGCTGGAGTCGCTCTGGATCATCGACAGCACACCCTCGGTGCGGAAGCCCGCCGGGAGCGCGTGGGAGATGCTTCGGATGCTGGACGAGCACCCCGGCCCCTTTCTCGATCGAGATGCGGGGATCGACGCTGTCGAGGCGGCTGGATACTCCCGTCCCGTGGCGATGTGGATGGGCACCAATCTCCAGGAGGGCACGGACGCCGCATGGCGCTGGCGGCTCGATCCGGAGCAGATGCGGGCGCTCCTCCTCGACTTCTTCGAGGTCGACACATGGCCGTCGATCGTAGCCGCCGCGGAGGCGGGCACGCGCGTCGAGCTGATCCGCGCGACCCGGAGCTCCATCGTGTCGAGTGAAGACCGCCGGAAACTTCGAGAACTGGCCGATCGAGGCCTTCCCGTGGCGCGGACCGATGTCGACGGCGGCCACTGGCTCAACGCCGACGCACCCGACCGGCTGGCCGAGCTGCTCGCCGAGATGCTCTGACGAGGACTCCCGGCAGCGTCACTCGTCCCTCACCGGTTCCGGCCCGCCCGCAGCTCGACGCCCGCACCGAAGTGCGCCGCCACTGCGTCGACGTCGTGGATCCACCCGATCCGGAGGAGGTTCTCCGCCTCGATCCGCGCCACGCTGTCGCCCCGCATCCGCCGGCACGGCTCGCCGTACATGCTGCCGCCGCCGACCGTGGCGACAGGGGATCCCACGATGGGCCGCGAAACGCCCGCAACACCGGAGAGACGCCTGCTCGTGATGCGTGCAGACGACCGCCACCCTGGCGCGACGGATGCGCGGCATGGGGCGACTGCGGATCCGAATCGGCGCGCCCGGGCTGGCCGAGGTCGC
>JGI12109J20283_11985495_pt1 | contig 20042 bp, 18 predicted proteins | sample ElkSlonscriptome_12_FD_20283 | JGI IMG/M metagenome (IMG submission 20283)
GCTATCATACATGGGCGAGGTGCGCATCCAAATCCTCCTGCTCTGATCATGGTATTGGCACTCCTGATCATACCAGATGGCGGCGTGATGCGCACTTCGCTGTGTCAAGTGACCCCCTTTGAGGATACAACCCACCGGTAGGAGGAGATGCGCGTACCTCCTGGACAAAATTGGAGGCACACAAGGTGTTATTGAAAAACAGCACAGTCGTACATCAGTCATTCCTGGCTCTCGATGCCGGGTCACGCGATACCACCGCACGTTTCATTGCCAAGCGCTGTTTTGATCTCGTTCTGGCGATCACACTGTTTATCATCCTATCACCCGTTATGCTGATTATTGCCATCCTGATCAAACTCGACTCGCCCGGCCCGGTCCTGTTCACCCAGGAGCGTGTGGGCGCAAAGCGGCGGCGCGAGGGGCAACAGACTATCTGGACCATTGAACATTTTACGATGTACAAATTTCGTTCAATGGTTCAGAATGCCGATGAAACAGTGCATCAAGCCCATATCAAGGCATTTGCCCACGGCAGTATCGCGGTAACACATGGGACAACGACCTCGTTCAAACTGACCAACGATCCGCGGATAACCCCCATGGGACACATCCTGCGCAAAACAAGTCTGGACGAGTTGCCACAACTATTGAACGTCATTAAAGGAGAGATGAGCCTGATCGGACCACGCCCCGTTCCTACGTATGAAGTAGCAGAATACCGCGATTGGTACTACGAGCGCTTTTCGGCTCTACCCGGGATTACCGGCCTATGGCAGGTGAAGGGACGATCACAGGTTTCGCTGGATGATATGATCGGTCTGGATATTGAGTATACCCGCCAGCGCTCCCTGCGACTCGATCTAAAAATTCTCCTGCTCACCATTCCAGTAGTATTACTGGGCAAAGGAGCCGGATAAGTTTGGGGATTTCAGCGGTGCCTGAGGAGACAGGCGTTACGTGTGCGGCCCGAGCCGCATCGAGCCGGCGCATCGTAATCGCCGGAAAACAGCTTCACAGCCCTGACCGGACTACCGTACCAATTTACGCGCAGTGTTATTGCCGGATAGAAATGCCGGGAACCGCCCTGTTTATGCGACAGCGGCCTGCATTTCCAGCCGATGCGTTCAAGAAAGAGGTGTGACCCGATGAGTAAAGAAATAGGTGTTGCTATCATTGGTTGTGGATATTGGGGCATCAATTATGTACGCGTCTTCAGCGAACTACCCAATGCCCGGGTTGTGGTTGCATGCGACCAGCGCGCCGAGCGCCTGCATGAAGTTGGACAACGCTTTCCTGGAGTCGTGCTGACGACGCATGCCGAAGAAGCCGTAAAAATGAAGAATGTCGATGCCGTGGTTGTCTGCACTACGGCAACAACCCACTTCGATATTGCCCGCCGCAGTATCCTGGCCGAAAAGCCCACACTGATCGAGAAGCCGCTGACGAGAACCGCCGCCGAGTCGGAGGAACTGGTGCATCTGGCAGAATTACATGGCGTTCTTATAATGGTTGGACATACATTCATCTACAATCCCGCTATTGAAAGGGTCAAGGAATACACCCAATCAGATCAACTCGGCCAGATGTATTATCTCTACGCACGGCGCACAAACCTGGGACCAATCCGGCAGGATGTCAACGCGCTGTGGGATCTGGCCCCACACGATATATCGATCTTTAACTACTGGCTGGATACGAAACCGGACTGGGTAAGCGCCGTCGGTGCGCGAGTCCTGGGGAATGGCCGCGAAGATGTCGGGTTCGTCGCACTGGGCTATCCCAATGGTGTCGTTGGGCATATCCATGTGAGTTGGGCCGATCCCAATAAGGTTCGTGAACTGGTTGTTGTCGGCAGTAAGCAGCGGATCGTCTTTGACGATATTAATATTCAGGAGCGTGTGCGAGTTTTTGAGAAGGGGGTAACTCCGATCCAGACCGACTCAAGCAACTATGGTGAGTTTCAACTGCTGATGCGCGACGGCGATATTATTAGCCCGCGTATTGCTGTGAGTGAGCCCCTCAAGAATGAGTGTATCCACTTCCTGGAGGCAATTGAACAGGGCAAACAGCCGAAAAGCGGTGGGAAGGAAGGATGGGAAGTGGTGCAGGTGATGGAAGCGATTGATCGCTCGGTTGAGTTGCATGGCGCACCAGTAGAAGTCGGATTGCTCCATAAGGCAGTAGGCATGTGATCGACAACTCACTCTGCCGTAGCGCTCGGAACGACACGCGATACCAGCAGGATATCGGTTGCTATCCTGCCGGGGGGATGGTGACTGGTTACTGTGGGAATCCGGCAGAACCAGTCACAAAACAGTATCCGCAGTTGGCAGTCATCACACCTTCTACAGAGACATAATATGTAATATTTGAGGTAGATTTTTATGGTCACCACACAACCCGTGATGCGCATTTCGTTTGTTGATCTGGCCGCTCAGTATGCAACTATCGCCGATGAACTGAACCAGGCCATAACCCGAGTACTGGAGAAAACGGATTTCATTCTGGGACAGGATGTCAGGCTGTTTGAGGAAGAATTTGCTGCTTATTGCGAAACCGACTATGCCGTAGGTGTTGATTCGGGAACATCAGCACTGGAACTGGCGCTACGTGCCTGTGGGGTTGGACCAGGTGACGAGGTTATTACCGTTGCCAATACATTTATTGCCTCCGCGCTGGGCATTACCCATGCCGGTGCCACACCCGTGCTGGTTGATATCGATCCGCAAACCTACAATATGGATATCAGCGCTATCGAACAGGCGATCACACCACGCACAACGGCGATTATGCCGGTCCATCTCTATGGTCAACCTGTTAATATGGACCCGTTGCTGGCAATCGCCCGGCGGCATAATCTGCTCGTGATTGAGGATGCGTCCCAGGCACACGGCGCGCGATATAACGGTAAGCGAGTCGGTTCGTTCGGGCATGCCGCAGCCTTCAGTTTCTACCCCGGCAAGAATCTGGGAGCCTATGGCGATGGTGGCATGGTAGTTACAAATGACACATCTATTGCCGACAAGCTACAGATGCTGCGGAACTATGGTCAACGTCGCAAATATTATCACGAACTACCGGGATACAACCGCCGCCTGGATACACTGCAGGCGGCGATCTTACGGGTCAAACTGCGCTACCTTGACATCTGGAACGAGGCACGCCGGACCCACGCGGCACACTACACACAATTGTTGGCAAACTGCATCGAGATGCAGACGCCCACGACTCCCGACTATACCGAACCAGTCTGGCATCTGTATGTCATTCGTGTAATGGATCGTGATGGACTGATGGCTTATCTGGCGGATCGGGGCATTCCGACCGGCATTCACTACCCGATACCTATTCATCTTCAGCAGGCGTATCAGACACTTGGTTACACCCGGGGGAACTTCCCGATTAGCGAACGCTATGCCGAACATATTCTATCCCTGCCGATGTATGCTGAACTACAACCGGCGGCAATCGACTACATTGCCGAGAGCATACAGGTGTTTGTTGAACAGGGTTTGTGACGGTAAAGCTGACATACCTGCCATGACTTTCGCAGTTATACATCTTTTGCACAAAACAGTTGCACTTTGTGCAACTGGTAGTCCTTGAATCCGAGTGGTAGCATGGAAGAGAGAAGCGTTCTTTGAAGCACAGGAGGAATGGCATGCGCCACTGTCCCGACTGCCACACTGACCAGATCAGTAAGCATGGTTCGAACAGCACCGGAAAGCCGAACTATGCCTGCAACGCCTGTGGCCACCAATTCGTGGACGACCCCCAATGGCGGGTTATTTCTGATGACACCAAAGCCCTGATCGACCGATTGCTGCTGGAACGCATCTCCCTGGCGGGCATTGCCCGGGCCGTCCAGGTGTCGGAAAGCTGGCTACAGGTATATGTCAACGAGAAATACCTGGCTGTTCCACGTGAGATACGTGTCCGATCAAAAAAAGGCCGATTGACGATCGAATGTGACGAACTGTGGTCGTTTGTTGGCACCAAGGACACAAAGCAGTGGGTCTGGATGGCGCATGACCACGACACGCGAGAAAGTATCGGGGTGGCTATTGGGGCACGTGATGAAGCGACGGCCCGCCAATTGTGGGAATCGCTGCCCGGCGTCTATCGCCAATGTGCAGTCTGTTCCACGGATTTCTGGGAAGCGTATGCATGTGTACTGCCAGCGAAACGGCATCGTCCAGTCGGCAAGGACAGCGGACAGACGAGCCATATCGAGCGCGTGAACAACATGTTGCGACAGCGGATCAGCCGCCTGGTGCGCAAGACGTTGTCGTTCTCGAAAAAGATCGAGAATCATAGTGGAGCAATCTGGTATTTTGTCCATCATGACAATGCTTCTCTCGCGTAGTGTGATACCACTCGCGTTGGAGGACTACCCATGGAATCTTCCGCCCTGCCGGAGGCGGAATCTGCCGTCGGGTCAACGACCGCGTAACTCCTGTAAGGTTACAGGAGTTACGCGGTGAGCGTTTGGACCACGAACACCACGAAATGAACGAAACCCGCGAAGCTGTCGGTGCTGCCATGTATCAGGCAGTCTCGCGTTTGGCGGAGTTTATCGCCTCCGGCAGGGCGGAAGACTCCACTCTTGTTCACAAAAAAATTCACAATGTGAATTTTTTTGTGAACAAGATACAAAAGTACCATGCTGCCGCAGGCGAATCGGGCGTTCAGGTCTGGTACCAGGATGGAACAGGCAGCACCGCGTAACTCGTGTTATTAAGAAGTCAAGTTCTTAGAGACTACTATGAATCAGACTACCGGAACTTTCTACTATGGTTTCTTCAGGCCATCTGCCCATTACCCGGCTACACAATGGGTTACAGCCGGTGTGCTGGGGGCTCTGCTGGGCGGCTACGCACTGGTTATAGCTTCCCTACCGACAGCACTGATGCTCATTCTAGCCCTCGCCCTGTTCTTCCCTGTCGTAGCCCTGGTCGTCAAGAACGTACGCCGGCTATTTCTGACGGCGATCTTACTGGATGTGCCCTTCAGCTTTGATGCAAATCTCTTCTATCAGACAGCGGCGGCTGAGTCGGGCGCATTCGCGGGGTTGAATGTCTCGATCACCAGCATCGCGCTGGTAGTGCTGTATGCGTTATGGTTGAGCGAATTGCTGGTTAAGGTAAACCGGGTTCCGCGCTACCTGATACATGTCTGTCTACCTCTCGCCACTTATGTATTCCTGGCAACCTTATCGACAGTAATTGCCCAAAATAAAACACTGGCCTTCTTTGAAATCTTTCTGCTTCTGCACATGTTCTTATTATTTCTGTATATTGCAGGGACAGTTCGGTCCAGAAAAGATATACTTTTCATCGTAACTATACTCCTAATTGGTCTTGTCCTAGAGAGCGCAGTCATGATTGGCTTGCATTTTATAGGACACAGCATCGAAATTGCCGGGTTACTCATGCGGATCGATCCCGGTGGGCGTGTGGGGGGAACGATTGGATCACCCAATAACGCTGCGGCCTATCTTTCGTTACTGATAGCCCCTGCACTGAGTATGATGCTGATCCAGACAGGACGCTGGTACCGGGTACTGGCGTTGATCGCCTTTGGTCTGAGCTGTATCGCCCTAATTTTTACCCTCTCGCGCGGCGGCTGGCTGGCGACAGGCGTCTCTACCACACTCTTCTGCTGGTTTGCCTGGCGACGCGGATGGCTACCCATAACCGTGCCTATTCTAGGTATTTTTATTACACTCACATTAACAATGATATTCCAAGGTGCTATTACAGCACGGTTATTTGGAGACGACAACGGATCGGCCCAAAGCCGTGTTCCTCTGATGATGCTTGCGTTTGCGACGATCAGGGAGCACCCCATCCTGGGGATTGGCATCAACAACTTCACCCTACTCTTTAAGACATCCAACTTCTCAGACGCCAGTTTTAATTTCTTTTACATTGTCCACAATCAATATCTCCTGATCTGGACTGAAAAAGGAACGCCGGCACTATGTGCCTTCATCTGGTTCCTGAGCATGGCTATTCATCGCGGGTGGAATATCTGGCACCAGCATGATCGACTGTTGTCACCCATTGCACTCGGACTGCTGGCTGGCATTGTCGGTCAAATAGTACATATGAACTTTGATGTCTTTAATGATCGACCACAGATTCAACTATTGTGTATCGTTGTCGGATTACTTACCGCTATGGACGCGGTAGAGAGCGCAGGTTGAAAATGTCACAAAATTCGGCGTTCAAAGTCTTGCAAAACACAGTAGCCCTATCGGTCGCCAGAGTATCAGTGCCGGCATTTTCGTTTATTTTTGTCATTTTTGCGGCACGTTTGCTGGGAGTAGATGATTTCGGAAAGTTCGTTCTAGCACAAACCTTCTTTTTACTGTTTCTCAGCTTATCCGTTGCCGGGGTAAACACCATTATTACCCGTGAAATGGCACGAAAACCGCTCTGGCTGAATCGATACCTGAGTGCATCAACTGTACTGGTTACGCTCCTGGTTGCCATTTCAAATGTAATCCTGTTTCTGATTGCCATGCTGTCTAATTATGATACTGATACACGCATGGCAATATATCTGGTCGGGATAGCATTATTCCCGGCGGCGATGAACCTGGTGTCCGAGTCGGCTTTCGTCGCCTTTGAAAAGGCTTTCTATGTTACGTATGGAACAATTTTTGAGAACATTCTGCGGGTCGCACTGAGTATTATCGCGCTCTATCAAGGATATGGCATCGTGGCACTGTTTGCAATTCTGGCAATTACACGCACTATGTCGCTCCTGTTCTATATACTCTTTCTGAATCTGCATATTACCAGAGTAGCGTGGCTTTTTGAGGGGAGTTTCTTCAAACAGTTAGTGCGCGAATGGATTGTCTTTGCGCTCGAAAATTGGATTTTTAATATTTACTATCGGATCAATATTGTCTTTCTGTCAATCTTTGGCGGAACGCGCCTCGTCGGTATCTATGGTGCAGCCGAGAAGATCCTGCAACCAGCTAGTGTGCTATCAACGAGCTTTACCGGCGCTATTTTTCCCTATTTCTCACGCGTATTCGAGGAATCGCGCCAGCAGTTTCAAAAGATCAGCGAGACCAGTCTTAAGTATCTCTTTGCGATTGCCCTGCTGGGGGTTATCTTGACCATCACCCTGGCCGATCGCATCATTTTGTGGCTGTTTACCGCCGAGTATGCTGGTGCGATCCAGATCCTGCAGGTGCTTATTCTGGCGCAGATACCGGATCTATTGAAGAATTTGTTAAGCCATATCCTGTTTGCACGCAACGAGCAGAAGCGAGCGCTGCATATTGCTATTGCTACCCTGATCCTTAAGTTGCTGCTTTGTATCGTGCTTATTCCAAAATGGGGTGGTATGGGTGCAGCCTGGGCACTGTTCCTGTCCGAACTTACATCCAGTGGTCTCTACTTCTACTTTGTGCTGCCAAAGGCAAGGGTTATCCCCATGTTCTGGACATTTGTCCGAATGGTGCCGGCAGGTGTAGGAATAAGTATTTTCATTCTGGTTTTCCAGGAGGTCCATCTGGTGCCACTCCTCAGTGGTGCCATAGTCGGGTACGGATTATTAATCCTGAGCTTTGGTGTTGTCACCACCAGTGATATGCACTTTGTACAAGAGTTGGCACAACATGGACGGCAGTGGGTTGCCGGAACACGGCGTCAAGCCTGACCGGGGAAACCAGATATGCATATATATCCGCGCACTGGAGAATGAAGATGATCTCGATTCTGCTCTACCATCAAATTGTAGCGCTTACACCTGATGGTGATCCCAAAGGTCTGGCGGTAACACCCCGAAATTTTGAACAACACATGGCCTATTTGTATCACAAGGGATATCACTGTCTGCGACTTGATGATCTGGTCCAATACCTGCACCAGCAGAAAAGTCTTCCCCGCAAAAGTTTTGTAATCACCTTTGACGATGGATTTCGGGATCTCTACGAGGTAGTGAGTCCCATTCTAAATCGGTTTGAATTTACGGCAACCATTTTTCTGGTGGCGGGACAGACCGGCCGCCGAAGTAACTGGGAAGGCCAACGGGGGACGGCAGCAGCACCGCTCCTCTCGTGGAAGGAGGCACGTGCGCTTGTTGCGCAGGGCTTTACCTTTGGTAGTCATACAATGACTCATCCCCCCCTACCAAAGATAGATCTAACCCAAGCTCGCCACGAAATTCAGATGTCTCGAGCAGTGATATCCGAAAAGCTCGGTGTTCCAATCAAGCTGTTTTCGTACCCCTATTCCCAACACAACCGACCTGTACGCAATCTGGTTGTCGAAAGTGGCTACACCGCTGCATGTGGTGGCGAACGTGGTACATGGAGTATGTTTAACATCTGGCGCACACAGTGTGTGCGCAGTGATACCCTGCTTTCGTTTGCGTTCAAGATACACGGTCTCTATAACCAGTATATCTGGCTGCGTGAACAATCGGTCCTGGCAGGACCGCTGAGTCAGATGAGAAAACGCCTGAAACGCCCGATATAATCTGCGCTGTTTTACCTGGTGTATGTAGTAAAAATAGATGAAGGATTGAATTGATGACAGCATTATCGGTAGTAATAATCAGTAAAAACCAGGAATGGAATATTGCTCGCTTGATTGAATCGCTTCTGGCGGAGACCGATCTTTCATCCCGGGAGATTGTGCTGGTTGACTCGGCCTCAATCGACAAAACGGTAGAAATCGCCCGGAATTACCCAATTGATATCATCCGGTTACATCCGGAACAACGCTTGACAGCCGCTATGGGGCGCTATGTGGGATATCATCATACAACAGGTGAACGTATACTGTTCTTGGATGGTGATATGGAACTTCGCAGCGGCTGGTTAACGCAGGCGATGGCAATCATGGATAACCAGGAAGATGTTGCGGTGGTAACCGGTCAGAGCATTGATATTTCAAGTCCGGATGAACGGACCATCAGATTAGCCGAAGCACCAACGTCTTGCGCCGGCACTGCCACGGAGGTGTTGCACGGTGGGGGCGCGGCACTCTATCGACGTTCAGTGCTGGAGCAAGTGGGTACATTTCATCCCTACATTTATTCGGATGAGGAGCCGGAACTATGCGTGCGGATCCGCTACGCCGGATATCGCATCCTGCGGCTGGAATACCCGATGGTGTTTCACTTTTCGAGTCCACGCAACAATGTATCAACGCTGGTAGCCCGCCGTAGACGTAATCTCTGGGTGGGATCGGGCCAGAATATGCGTTACCATCTGCACACCGGGTTGCTCTGGCCGTATATGAAGGAGCGGGGCCATGGCATCATTCCCGGTATTGGCATTACTGCGGGACTGGTAAGTCTGCTCTGGTCGGTGATAACGCGGCGCTGGGGCTGGTTTGGGCTCTGGCTATGGCTGGTAGCAGGCGTTCTTGCCGGCGATGCATACCGGAAACGCAACTTGTATCTCACGTTCTCGAGCCTGGTGAAACGCATCTTCATATTTGAAGGCATGGTGCGCGGGTTTCTGATGAAACCAATGCACCCGGAAGACTATCCAATCCAGTTTGATCTGGTGAGTGTGCCGACACAACGGAGGGTATATGAGTAGACTCCACCCGCAAACCGCTCCATCATCGGACGTTATGCTGCGGGCCTTTCCCTATCCCTATCGTGCGGCCCTTACAATTTGCAGTGATATCGATCAGACCCAAACCTGCGCCGAGTTCATGGAGATCCAACGCTTTCTGAATACCAAACAGTTGACAACGGTGGGCGAAGGGGTTGGACTGGAGATCGGCAATAGTTTTTATTTCTATGACCAGAAGCAAGAGTTTTCTTTCTTTACGCATAACGCCCTGGCCCGCCATATCATCATTGATATGATTCACGCCGGCTATATCGATTGTATTCACTCATATGGTGATGCGGCGATGCAGAGAGATCAGGTCTTATATGCCCTGGATGCGTTGAATCAAGCCGATTGTAAGCTTGATGTCTGGATCAATCACTACGGCGCACCGAGCAATGTCAGCCGGACGTTTGAGTTTCGACTGGGTATCTGTCAGGGAGACAATCCTACCTCACCAATCTATCATACCGACGTGACGCTGGACTATGGCGTTAGATTTTTCTGGACGGGGGCCATAACCCGCATTGTTGGTCAGTCTGCACTAAGATCACCTTATCCTTTGATGACAACCTTTAAGCAGTGTGATCGATTGCGATCAACCCTCGACTTTGCCAAAGAAACCCGCAAAATGCTGCTGGGACTGCTGGGCAACACACGTTACACCCTCCAGCGGCACAATCAGTTAATGCAGGTCATCCACCTGCGCGATGGGCGAAAGGTATACGACTTTAATCGTTACTGCTACCACCCGGTTAATATCCAGCAGGGGGCTACATCACGCGGACTGGCACATGCAATAGCACCCCATGCCCTGAACACATTGAAGCACGTTCAGGGATACATGGTTGTGTATACGCATCTGTCAAAGAATAGTGACTGTCCTGACGTGATGGCCCCCGAAACTGTAACAGCCCTGAGAAACCTGGAACAGGAATATCGTTCCGGGTCGATCTATGTGACCACGACATCGAAGCTGCTGAATTACCACCAGGCTCATCACTATCTCGACTGGTCTGTACATACCGCTGGCGAACACTTGCACATCATTATCAATGCCCTGGAAGACCCGATCCAGGGCCCATTCATTCCATCGATGAGGCATCTGCAAGGCATTACCTTTTATGTGCCCAACCGCGACCAAGTTGATGTATCCATACAGGATCGACAAATCCTTGATCTTCAACGCAATCCGGTTGATGCAAGCGGGCGAGAGAGTGTCACGATACCCTTTACCCGATTGAATTTTCCCGGCTGACATGGGGTTGAGAATGGATAATGCTGAGGTACCCACGTTATGCTTTCTCTGACATGGAAGCGCATGCTACCGCCGGCGAAACTGACGTTTGGGTCTGACATCAGGCCAGCATGAGTTGCACCGCATAACTTGTGTGAATGAGAAACAGAGTAAAAATGATATCAGCCAGTACCTTCCTTGATGCAGCCGGCCGTCTGCATACCTACTTGGTGCAGAACTACTGGAACGGTCAGTCACTTGCCGGACCCGATAGTGGAATTCGCTTGAATGCGCGGTTCGGTCGTTTTATCAAGAGCTACTTGCCGTTTGTGCCCTGGGCAGATACCTACAGTTATATGCAGACCCAGGGTTACTGGATTATGTCCAACTGGATCATACACGATCTGCTGCACTACCCGGCAGCATCGGCTCTGGCCATGTCTGCCACAGCCTATGTACTGAACACGCAACGTCGAGAGGGGTACTGGGATTACCCCAATCCAGAGTGGAAAGGACGTATAGCCACGGTTGAGGGCTGTTTCGCGGCAATGGGTCTCCTGGAGAGTTATCGTCGGACACAGCGGACTGCGCTCCTGGAGGGTGCAACCCGCTGGCATCGCTTTCTGGTAGAGGAGATCGGGTTTCAGCAAACCAATGGACTGCTGGCAATCAACTACTTCTCCAATGTCCAGGGAACGATGGTGCCGAACAACACAACCCTGGTCTTGATGAATATGGCGCACTTGGCGGACGCCGGCGGCGATGACCGCTATCGATCCACCTGTGGACCGATGGTTGCCTGGCTCAACACGGTTCAGATGGAAAGCGGCGAACTACCCTATGCCGTCAAGAACACATCGGTGCCTGACCGACCACACTTCCTCTGTTACCAGTATAATGCCTTTGAATTTCTTGATTTAGTTGACTACTACCAATTGACGGGCGACCGGGCGATTATGCCGGTACTTGAGCGACTGGCAGGCTATCTGGCAACCGGCTTCACGGCGGCGGGTACGGCCAGATACGACTGCATGCATAACCAACCGGAGATTGTGTATTATACGGTGGCACTGGCTCGCGCGCTCAGCCAGGCGACACTGATGGGCATCGGGGACTTCCGAGCGCTAACGGAACAGGCATACCAATGGGTTTTGTCGATGCAACGAACTGATGGTGGATTCAAGTTCTTCTCGCGCAGGAACTATGGCATGCTTCAAGATCGCCGCTCATATCCGCGAAACCTCGCAATGATGTTGTATCACTTGCTGACGGAAGCACGGGCGCAACAAATTGGTACGGAAGCAACGATCTCCCCGGAACCCGCAAGAGCTACTGTGCTTTAGAGCCAATACCATTCAAATAAGGGCGAGCGAAGCCTGAACGGGTTGGTCCATCGGCCGGCTCTGACGATGCGCCGGCCGTTTCAGCTTGAAGTTCGACATCTTGCGTTTGACCACCCGCGGATTGACTCGCGGTCGGCGTTCTGGCAGCCGCTTGGCGGCAATATCGCGCAACATCCGCGCCAACAACTGCGGCCGCTGTGTCGGTTCCACCATTTGAAACTCAGGGATCGCATCACGGATGACCTCTAACGCAGGCACAAAACTCAGCCGGTCGGGGTCGGTTCCCGCCGCCATCGCCGCCTCGTGCATCAGCATCCGGAGGGCATAACGGGCCAGCAGCACGCCATACAGCTCTTGGACAACCCCCACCGGGCGCTGGCTGCGCAGCACCCGGCCAGCCAGACGCTGGTGGGTGTCGATTTCGTCGATCACCAGTTCGCTCTCCCAGCGCTCGTGATACAGCGCTGCGAGCTCCAACGCCGGGACCACGTCGGGGTCAAGCAACGTCGTCAGGACGCAATGTTCCTCCTGATAGCCGACCAGGCGCGGGTTGGTCACGGTGTAGCGGATCACCCGCACCACGAGATGCTCCGACTGGCGTGCCTTGGTGGCGCTGACCCGGTGATGGCCATCAGCTGCGAGCCGTCGGGCAAGGTGCGCAGCAGACGCGGTCGCACCCCGCTGAGCAGGCGGCTCAGCACGTGACTCCCGCGGCGGCGCGCCTCGGCCAGCATGTGATATTCGTGAAAGCCGCGAGCCCACAAGACCAGCATGCCGGGTTCAAGCGAGCGAAGCACGCGCCGGCCACCAATCCGCTCACTGGTGTGGCCGGGCCAGAAGCCGGCATCCACGATAACATGGGTGCCACACTCGACCAGATAGACCGCCTGGGCGTGCGGAAAGGCACTGTCACCACGTGAGCCCGGGTGATGGCCCCAATAGGCGGCATTGGCCGGACTATCCGGGACATCCTCGGTAGTGCCATCAATCGCCATCAGGCGCAGCCCAAAGCGAAAGGCTCCGGGCGTGTCCGGGGTGGCGATGGGACGGCAGACCTGGCGGAACAAGGGCGACCAGCGGGCGCGCGTCCATCTGCTGGCGCCGGTAGACCAGCGCGGCGGCACTCGGCAGCCGGATGGACGGGTCAGGCCACACAAAGCGCAGGCCGCTGGCCAGCTTGGCAAACACGGCGACAAACGCCAGGTGGGAGAACAGATGGAGCACGATGATCCACCAGACGACGGCGGTCATGGTCAGCTTGCATTCGCGCTGCTCGTGCGCACGGGCCGCGTCCAGCACGGCGGTAATCGCCTCCGGCGGAATCGCCCGATGCAATGCGTCGAGGGTGAGATGGCTACTAAATTTGCGTTCATCCGTCATATCGCGTACGCTATACCCCATGCGGCGCCTCCGATGGCTACTGGTGATTTCAGCACCCAACAGTATGCCATAGGAGCGCCGCATTGGCTTATTTGAATGGTATTGGCTTTAGAACGCCCGGTAACTCCTGACAGTTCCAACAATTCAGCTCGACAATCCAGCACAGGAACCAGGTACATGTTGCATGTGCCTGCAGCAACATCGTAGCTTGATCTTTACACAGGTTACGCGGTGGGCGTTCAAGCTAGATGTTTGATCAGGTTGATCAGAGGGAAGCCCGACTCGTCTGCGGCAGCATGGTACGCTTTGTATCTTTTTTCCAAAAAATCCACAAAGTGATTTTTTGAAAAAAAGATCAGGTTTCTTCTACCCCGCTGGAGCCCTAACGGTCTTCCGGATTCGTGACCGCTTACCTCACGCAAGGTGAGTAACAGGCAGATAAGAACCATGAAGATATTATTTGTCACCAGTCGCTATCCAACGAAACAGGAACCGGGCGAGAGCCCGGCTATCGCACACCAGGAACAGGCTATCCGAGCGCTCAACCATGAAGTCGATGTTTTATTTTTCGATACCAGCCGATACAAACTGAACTATCTCAAGGCACTGTGGGAGATTCTATGGAGGGTTCAGATCCGCAATGAATACGACATAGTACATGCCCACTATGGTGCGCTGTGTGGTCTGATTGCCTGTCTGCAAACTCGCTGCCCTACAGTTGTGACCTACCGCGGATCGGATGTTATGTGGAAACGCGAACGGCCAGTGAGTCGCATTGTTGCCGGACTAGCCAAGCAAAATATTGTCATGACGGCAGAGATGAAACAGATCCTGGGCCGGGCCGATGCCCACATTGTGCCGTACGGCATCGATCTGCGGGTCTTCAAACCATACCCGCGACAGGCAGCTCGGGCCGAGCTTGGACTGCCGCCGGATGCGCCACTGGTGCTCTTCCCATACGATCCGACGCGAACCGTCAAGCGCTACGATCTTGTGCAACAGGCCATAGAGATACTCAAACCAGAGTTTCCCGATCTGCATATTGTAACCATTCAGGCTAAACCGCCGGAGGTTGTCGCCACCTATATGAATGCCTGCGATGCGCTTGTGCTGACCTCGGATCGTGAAGGTGCGCCAGTGGCAATCAGAGAGGCGCTGGCCTGTACCCTACCGATTGTTTCGGTTGATGTGGGTGATGTGGCCGACCTTATCCGCGAGACAGCCGCATGTCATATCGTCAGCCGCAACCCGACCGATATTGCTGACAAACTGGCAATGGTCTTGAGGTCAGGGCAACGTAGCAATGGATGGCTGGTTGCGCAGACGATGGATCTCAGCAATGTAGCAGCCAGAGTTGTAGCTGTTTATGAAACCACATTGCGGCAAAGACCGGACAAGTATTCAAAGCGTTATCCGAACACGCTGCTGTAGAATGTTCCATTTAACGGCGGATTTCCGCCAGATCGATGGACCGCAGGTTATGCCTGCCCATCCGGGCAGCTTCGCCTTTGGCAGAAATGCCCAGGAGCATGTGATGATTCGCAATAGCATCAAACGTTATGGTCGGCCGATTGTTGCGCATAGTGCCTACTATAGCGGTTACTGTCGACTGACCCGATGGCAGGGTGCGCGCATTGTGAGCTACCACGGTATTCTTGATACTCCGACAAATCACTATGCTATTAGCACCGCCAGCTTTACGCAGCAGATGCAACATCTGGCCGAACACTACACCCCGGTTACGGTCGACTATCTGGTTGACCTATTACACACGGGCAAGCCGATACCGCCACGCGCCGTAGCCGTTACCTTCGATGACGGCTACCAGGATGTCTCCACGCGGGCCTATCCCATTTTGCAGCGCTTCGGCATACCAGCCACGGTTTTTTTGCCGACTGCATTGATTGGCACACGTTCGTCCGAGCGAGCGGCACAAGGCATGGTGCAGACTACATTTCTAACATGGGAGGAGGTCTGCGAGATGAGTCGACACAATATCACATTCGGATCGCATACCGTTCATCATGTTTCGCTGGCGGCTATATCACGGCGTGAAGCCCAGTATCAACTGGAGCAATCCAGGGCCAGACTGGAAGATGAAATCGGACAACCGGTCACCGGCTTTGCTTATCCCTATGGAACCGTACGCGACTACAACCATGAAACCGCCAGACTGGTAGCAGACGCGGGATACCGCTGGGCCGTCACCGGTCTCAGCGGTATCACTAACCACCGTTCTAACCCCTTTGCGCTACGCCGCACAAAATTGGAAGGCGGCGATGGACTGGCAATCTTCGCGCAAGCCCTACAGGGCGCGCTTGATCCATGGGTACTGGTTGATCGCCTCGGCGGACTACTCAAACGCAGTCCACGGACAGTGGTTCTGGACGAGGAAGTGGCATCATGATCCCCCCGGTGGACGGATAGATCTCTGTCGGAGATTCACCACCCTGACCCCTGAATAAACAAAGGTTTTTTTATGACAAGAGTATGCATGATCGTTCACCAATATTTCTATGTTGACACACGTGTGCGACGCTACGTAGAAGCACTCGCCAATGCAGACGTAGAAGTTGATGTCATCTGCGTAAACAAAGCTGGACACACACCCGATCCTGTCCATTCCAATATACATGTCTATCGTATACCCTTGAGTCGGTTCAGTGAGGATAAACGCAACTATCTGGTCGAGTATGCTCTGGCATTCTTCTGGTACATGCTGTGGCTGCTACCGCTCTACCTGATACGAAAGCATGCGGTTATTCATGTCCATAATATGCCTGACTTTCTGGTTTTTACGACCCTGATTCCGCGACTGATGGGTGCGCGTATAATTCTGGATATTCACGACCCGATGCCTGAGTTCTATATGTCGAAGTATGCCTGTAAAAAGGCTAATGCCATCGGTCGGTTCATGGGCATACAGGAACAACTATCAGTGCGCTTTGCCAATACAGTCATCACCGCCAATGACAACTTCAAGCGCAACCTGATCAGACGCGGCACTCCGGAAGAGAAAATTACCGTTATCAACAACGTTGCCAACACAAGCGTCTTTGATCGTACCCGATATGTAGCGGAGCGGCAAGCATCACGCGAACATTTTACGATGATTTACCCAGGTACTTTTGCACCACGTTATGGGTTAGATATACCTATTCGCGCACTCCCCAGATTAATTCCAAAAATTCCGCATATCCGACTCCTGATGATTGGCGCACGCGGAGGTGATACCAACGACCTGATCGGACTTGCCAATGAACTGGGGGTTTCCGCGTTTGTGGAGATCCGCCCTACATTGCCAATGGAACACATACCGCGTGAGATGGCCCTGGCTGATGTAGGAATCTATACGGCACTACCTGATCCGCATATGAATATCGCAACCCCAACCAAGGTGCTTGAATATGCGGCGATGGGTATTCCGGTGGTAGCGGCGCGCCTCCCCGTGTTGGAAAATATGTTTTCTGAAAGGGCACTCCGCTTCTTCGAGCCGGGGAATGTCGCGGAGTTTGCCGCCGGCGTTCTGGAACTCTATGAACATCCTACACACCGCGCCGAACTGGTGCATAACATTGATGAGCAGTTTCTGCGGATCTATGGTTGGGAAAACGAGATCCAGAAATACTTTACGCTTATCAAGTATCTATTGGAGCAAGATGGTCGCGTAACTGTATCTTGAGCAGTGGACACCACATCCCTGCTGGAAAAGCTCACAAAAGGATTGAACGATGTCTCTGCAAACAGAACTGGTTCAGAAAATCGAGAGTCGCACCGCCCGAGTTGGCGTTGTCGGTATAGGGTATGTTGGATTGCCTCTCGCAGTGCAGGCTGCTCGCGTCGGCTTCACCGTCCTCGGCTTCGATGTCGGTAAAGAACGAGTCGCCGCGCTCAATGCCGAGCAAAGCTACATTAACGATATTCCATCGGCAATGCTTACGGAACTTGTACAGATGAAGGTACTGGAGGCAACCAGTGACATGCGCCACCTGCGCACATGCGACATTATAATTGTCTGTGTGCCTACGCCATTAAGCCAGACACGCGATCCTGACATGCAGTATATCGAACGCGCCGGCGAGGATATTGCGCGCACACTGCGTACGGGCCAGTTGATCATTCTGGAGAGTACCACCTATCCGGGCACAACCGAGACTATAATCCAACCACGACTGGAACAGACCGGTCTGCGCGTGGGCACCGAGATATTTCTAGCATTTTCACCCGAACGGATTGATCCCGGGCAGACCAGTAGCCAGGGGTGGAGCGTCGAGAACACACCCAAGATTGTCGGTGGGGTTACTGTGGCATGTACGATGCTGGCAAGCACTTTCTATGGGCAGATTACCAATCAGATTGTACCAGTAACATCACCACGGACGGCAGAACTCACCAAACTCTTTGAAAATATCTTCCGCGCCGTGAATATTGCCCTCGTGAACGAACTGGCCCTGCTATGTGATCGCATGGAACTCAATGTATGGGAAGTTATTGAGGCCGCCGCAACCAAGCCATTCGGCTTTATGAAATTCACACCGGGACCCGGCCTGGGAGGGCACTGCATTCCGATTGATCCTTTCTACCTGACATGGAAAGCCCGCGCATTCGACATGTCCACTCGCTTTATCGAACTGGCAGGTGAGATTAACACCCAGATGCCGCGCCATGTGCATGCACTAGTCATACGAGCCCTCAACCGGCAGCGCAAGGCACTCAATGGAGCGCAGGTACTCCTACTGGGAGTCGCATATAAACGGGATGTTGATGACTACCGCGAGTCGCCGGCTTTCAAAATCCTCGATCTACTGGCCGCCGACGGTGCGCAGATCATTGCCTGTGATCCCCATGTTCTGGAGTTTACGGACCATGACGGACATGTCTATGATACAACCCCACTGACAGACGAAGTTCTGTCCAGCGCGGATTGCACAGTAATCATTACGGACCACAGCGCGTTCGACTACCAGCGTATCGTCACTCACTCTGCGGCAGTGGTGGATACACGCAATGCGACCCGAAATGTTATGGACGGGCGTGAGAAAATTATTTTACTGTAAAACATTGATAACCCTGGTACGCGTTCAAATTTCTTCCTCAGAAATCACTGTATAGCTATAGCCGGGCCGAAGTCGGCATAGCACGCAGCTTCCAAGATTGCGTGCGCATCGTCCGGTGAACCGACCAGGAGATACTCGTCGTCGTTTACCCGGTATGTTCACGTTAACCATGAAGACAGGTACCAAAGATGCGTATGAACTGTATTGATCCCGCCACAGATGCGAAATGGCGCAGACTGCTGGAACATTATCCGAGTACCCTCTTTCACAGCCCGGAATGGATTCGGGTCGTCCAACAAAGCTATGACCTGAATATCCAGGCCCACGTTCTATCCGATGACCAGGGCGAACCAATTGCCGGTATGACCTTCTGTCGGATCGATGACATCATGGATCCACGTATTGTTTCTATGCCGTTCTCGGACTACTGCGACCCGCTTGTTCAGGAAGATATACACTGGACTAGACTGATTGAACGCCTTCAGGAAGCCCCCTGTCCGATTGTCATCCGTTGCCTGTTCAATGATCTTCCACTCAGCGACGAGCGCTTCACCCATTACAACCGTGCCCACTGGCATGGAGTCGATCTACAGCCGGATATTGATACACTCTGGCAACAGATCGATGAGACTAGCCGCCGCGCGATCCGCAAGGCCCGCAAGTCGGGGGTTGTAGTGCGTGTTGCCCAGAATAAGACCGAACTCCGGCGTTTTTATGAAATGCATCTGCAAATCCGCAAATACAAGTACCATATGCTGGCACAACCCTACAGTCTATTTGAAAATCTCTGGGAAGAGTTTGTCGAAAGACAGAACGGTTTCCTGATGCTCGCTGTCCAGGATAATACAATTATTGGTGGCATCTATCTTCTGGGATGGAAGGATACAATTTACTATAAGTTCAACGCCTCCGATATCACCCATCTCGGCTACCGGCCAAACGATCTACTGGCATGGGAGAGCATCATCCACGCCCGAGAATGTGGCTATACCAGGTGGGACTTTGGTCTCAGTGACTGGGATCAAGCGGGGTTGGTGCGCTACAAGCGCAAATTTGCTCCAGATGAGCGCGTCATCACATTCCTACGCCATACGCCTGCCGGCCTGCCAACGACTCGTGAAATGCAACTGCGCGGTCTGATGCACCAACTTACTACCCTCTTTGTCGATGAGTCCGTACCTGACCAGGTAACAGCCCGGGCCGGTGAAACTCTCTATCGCTTTTTTACATGACGGTACCATCAACCATATCGATGATGATATCCTGATCACCGGCTCCCGCCCGACACAGCGGTTGTAGCCTGACAATAGGTGTTTGAACTTCTGTAGACATGGTTTCAGAGATGACCATTTTACTTTACCCATGCGTATCGCATGCAGACACACCACATCCCTGGTGGTATGGTTGGAGTACGCACACCAATCCATACCCCAGGG
>JGI12109J20283_12658348_pt1 | contig 20038 bp, 14 predicted proteins | sample ElkSlonscriptome_12_FD_20283 | JGI IMG/M metagenome (IMG submission 20283)
CCGGCGTCCCGGCGTCAGCCGGTTCCGGCCACACCCCGGCTGACGCCGGGACTCCCGCGCCGGGGTCGTAACCCCATGACCAACTCTTTTCAGACAGTCTCTCACCACACAAAGTTCCTACACGTTCTCACGAGTTGGAGAACGTGTAGGAACTTCGTGTAGTGTAGTCGGGTCAGCCGAGTCACGCGACTCGCGCAACGCATACACTTCTTCTTCCTCCAGCGGTTCGGCCCCGGTCCAGCGACGTATGGCCGGCGTGATAACCCGCAAGAAAAAGACCCGCAGGGCTCCGGCAATCGGAATTGCCACAATCGCGCCGAGCAACCCGCCGATACTGGCCCCGGCGAGCAGCGCGATAACGACCAGTGGCGCGGGAATATCGGTCTGGCTGCGCATAACATTGGGCACCAGAATATGTCCCTCGATCTGCTCAATAATAAAGAAGTAGCCTGCAGCAAATAGCCCCAGTTGAAATGAGTCGACCATTGTCACCCCGGCGATAATAAACCAGGCGATGATCGGACCAACAATCGGAATAGCCTCAAGCAACCCCGCGATCAGCGCCAGAATCAGGGGGAACTCAACGCCGATAATCTCCAGTCCAACATACGTAAACAACCCGACCAGAAACATGGTTATTCCCACGCCGCGCACATAGCCCCCCATCGTCTGACCCATCTGATGGATCACATCCCGGGCCTGACGGCGGTAGCGCCGGGGAAAGAATGCAAGCGTAAAATGCTCCAGCTTTGACATGGAAATAATCCAATAGATCGAGAGCACCACAATAATGAGCAGATCGATTATGAGTGAGGCCGCCGCAACCGGCACGGAAATCACATGCGCGCTAATGCTTTCAAGGGGGGAAATGAGATTCTCCATGGAGGGCACAGCACCACTTACCTGTTCGTGACGCTGAAGCCAGTTCTGTGCCTGATCAACCATTTCGGGGAGACGGCTGCTAAACTGCTGCGCCTGAACCACCAGCGGCGTAAAGGCCAACCAAATGAGCATGCCAAGCCCGAGAAAGAGTGTCAGATAGAGCAGGAGGACGGCGACAACCCGGGGCATCCAGCGGTGCAGGCGATCAGCCAGCGGTGCCAGTGCCTGGGCAATAACCATGGCAATAAGCAGCAGGAGTAGCGGGCGGGCAAAGAGCCAGATGAGCACAACCGGGCTGAGCGCCATAACGATTGCGCCGACGATAACAATCGTCGTCCACCAGATCCGTAATAGTGACCGATTGCCCGGACGCGGCATGTCCGCATTTTGTGATCGGGGTTTCATGGCATCGGTTGTATATTGCCGGGACGTTCGCGGAGTAGGTTCCATAGGTATCTCTTGTATCGAGTAAGCCAATCAAAAAATAGTGATTTTGGTACATACAGTTCGGGCGCAGTGGCAGCTATGCAAGCTGCGAAACGCCGCAGAGTGCGTAACATCATGCGTGAGAAAACGTGCGGACGGTTCAAAACCGTCCGCACATAAACCCCATACTCATAGATATTGCAGCGCAGGTTAGGGATTCAACTCTTCGATGCGGTTCGTTACCAGGTAGATCACCCGCTCACCGATATTTGTTGCCCGGTCGGCAACCCGTTCAAATACATGCACCATATCAAGCAGATCCGAAATCGTCTCGATCTGCGGCGGGTTTGCCCGCATCATGTCAAAGAAGTACGTACGCAACTGTTCTTCGTAGGCATCTACGCGCTCGTCGGCGGCCTTCAGTTCGTGGGCTAGATCCTGATCCTGGTGGAGAAAAGCCTCCAGGCTATTGTGGAGCATCTGGCATGCCAGCGTGCCCATATCCTGGAATTCCGCCGGCAGGGACACATTCGCCTGCCCTTCTGCGCGACGAACCCGGCGGGCAATGGCAGCGGCATAGTCGCCAACCCGCTCCAACTCCGAAGCAATAAAGCCGACAGTCAATACCAGGCGGAGATCACTGGCAACAACAGGTTGCTGTGTTCCCAGGATCATGGTGACGCGATCCTCGATGGTGTACTGCAACTCATCAATCCGCGCATCATCCCGAATAATCCAACCGGCGGTGGTAACATTCCAGGTGTTCAGGCTATTTATAACCCGACTCAGCGCCTCCTCGACCAGACTACCCATACGGAGCAGATCATCACGTAACTCTTCTACAATGTGGTCATAGCGCGTACGTGCCATACACTTTTCTCCTTCTCAATGGTAGTAATCCCAGGATTACACAAACTAGGCGGACTGATGTACGATTGCGGCGGCCTGCGCGGCGCGACTAGCGGGGACTTGAATAATAAGCAGCGTCGCTCCGTTGCGGATGTGTGTTGCACCCTGCTCGGCGTCAGGCCGGGCCAACCCGGCGTCGGTGAGCCGAGCAATCAGGGCTTCATCCGATTCCTGATGCGTCATGCCATTGGCAAAGCTGCCTTCCCGCTCGCGGTTGCGGTTATGGTAGACCGGGTCGTGGTCGGCAAAGCTGCCCTTGCGCTCGGCATGGCGGTCATGGTAGACCGGGTCGTGATCGGCAAAGCTGCCTTCCCGCTCGCGGTTGCGGTTATGGTAGACCGGGTCGTGATCGGCAAAGCTGCCCTTCCGCTCGGCATGACGATCATGGTAGGCGACTTCGCCACCGGGATGCGACGCCGGGCCAATCAATCTAATCGTATCACCTGGGAAGCCATTGTCAAGAAGTTGATGGGCAATCTGTTCGGCACGCTCAGAAGTATTGTAAATGCTAAATAATACGGTATTCATGGCAAACCTCGCTTTCTTTCAGGTACTACCTGGAAGGTTGCAACATGTATGCCACGGTTTCCCGCTATACCGTTCTGCGCGTAGCAGGTGCCGGCACCAGAAGCAGAACATGCCTGCCCTGGCCCTGGCATTACCTCGATAAACTCTATATCATGGACAGGAATTACGCGGTCACTGACCCGGAAGGTATCTCCGCCTCCGGCAGGACGGAAGAAAAAGAACATACCATGCTGCCGCAGGCGAAGCAGGCTTCCAGCGAGTGAAACGTCCGGTTTGCATGGCAACCGCGCAACTCATATCATGAGTTTGACGTAGGGTTATCGCTATTGATTGTGGATTATGCACTGGCTTCTTTGGACGACTGGGCCTGCTTGATCAGAGCCGGCGCATTCTTAACAACCTTCTGCGCAGTCATTTCTTCCTGCTGCAGAATACCGTTCAATTTCTGGGCCACAGTGCGATGTCCCATCTGCTCAGCGGCGGCGATCAGCGGCTGATAACTGCCGATCTCAAAATGCTCGACCTTGGAGATAGCCTCGGCGATAACCACATCGCGTAGCGTGCTGTTGTCGCCGGCCTGTTCGATCAGCTTCTCGCCCTCTTCGACCAGGGACTTGGCAACACTGTTCGTCGCCTGGGGCAGACTGGTCTCCAGCATTGATGCAAGATTCTTGATCTGATCGAGTTGCTCCCCGGTCTGGCCGATATGCTCTTTCAACATCGCCTGAAGCGTGTCATTACCGGCCTTGGAGAGCATCTGCTTCTGAGCTTTGATAAAGCGCTCTTCCGCGTCCTGCATCTCGGCCAGTCCATGAATGAACAGTTCCTGAAGGTTGGAAATAGCCATGTGTCAATACTCCTTTCCTATCGGGTTCTATACAAGATCTATGTATCGCGCAGATACCGGCAACACTGCCGGATATCCACGTTGATACCATGTCAGGTTCGCTTTACCTGGATGTTTATACTGCCGAGTTTTCGCCTCCGAGTAGCGTCAAAACCTCACCGGTGATATAGCTGGAGTCAATGTTTGAGGCAAAAAAGACATAGGCCGGGGCAATTTCTTCCGGCTGGGCCGGGCGATCCATCGGCACCTTCTGCCCAAAGTTTGCGACCTTCTCTGCCGGTTTATCGGACGGGTTGAGCGGTGTCCAGACCGGACCGGGGGCGACGCAGTTGACGCGAATGCCCTGGCTGACCAGGTTCTGCGCCAGCGACTTGGTGAAAGCAAAGATGGCACCTTTGGTCGCCGAATAGTCCAGCAGGTGCCCGCTCCCCCGGATACCCGTAATCGAGCCCGTATTGATAATCACACTGCCGGGTTGCATATGCGGCACAGCGGCCTTGACCATGCGGAAGTAGCCATAGATGTTGACTTTGAAGGTGTGATCCCACTGCTCCTCAGAGAGGTCATTCAGGCCCGGTTGATGCTCCTGAAAGGCGGCGTTATTCACCAGGATATCCAGCTTCCCCAGTTCCTCTACAGTCTGCGCAACGGCCTGCCGGCAGAAGTCAGGCTGGGTCACATCGCCCTTGATCAGCAGTGCCCGCCGTCCTTCGGTTTCGACGGCCTGCCTGGTTTCTTCGGCATCGTGCTGCTCTTCGGGGAGATGCACAATCGCTACATCCGCGCCTTCACGGGCGTAAAGCACCGCAACAGCCCGACCAATACCGGAGTCGCCGCCGGTAATCAGAGCGACTTTGTTTTCCAGTTTATCGGCACCCTTGTAACCAGACGCAAGATATCGTGGCTGCGGTCGCATCTCTGCTTCGCTCCCCGGCTTATCCTGGTGCTGTGCGGGATATGGTGGCTTGGGGCGCTGCCGGTCGGCTGGGGTATCTGCCATTGCCGGTTCTCCTTTTGTTCTTCAGAATGCATCTATTGCACAATCAGCATACATATCTGTCCGTCACCTATTGCAACTTGTGTGCCAGGAGTAAGAGCCTGTCTTAAAAGGTGGCTCGCGTCGGTCACACGTTAATGCCGGTTGCCCGGATACACCGGACAGCGCCCCAGGAGTCCCGGCTTCAGCCGGTGTACGCCCGGAACCGGCTGAAGCCGGGACTCCCGTGCCGGGGCCGTAGCCCCATGACACACCCTTTTCAGACAGGTTCTTACAGATTACCCCATCGGCAGGCGCTAGTAGAGGAACATCGGCTTGCCCAGGATGTGCGAAACCTTGGGCCGATACTGCTCCTTGTCGTACAGTTCATCAACATCCACGCGCTTGACACCCTGGATACAGGAGTCGACCGGCACCGTGGTGTAGCAGCCATTCTGCAACGCCATCATCAGGCCGGTGTGTCCCTTCTCAATCTGCTGCACCGCCATATTGCCGTACGACGTTGCCACCATGCGGTCGAGCGCGTCCGGCGCGCCTGCGCGCATCAGGTAGGCCAGTTGCTGATGCACAATATCGATACCAGTAATCTTCTTCAGCGCCTCGCCCACGGCCTGGCCGATACCGCCCAGTTTCTTATGCCCGTAGGCATCTTCCTGACCGTACTCCACCACCTGGCCGCCCAGCATTGAAGCACCCTCGGAGAGCGCAATAATCGCGTAGTTGCTGGGGTTGGTGCGTCGATCTTCCGTAATAAGTTCGGCCAGGCGCTCAACGTCAAACGGCACCTCGCTGATCAACGTCCGGTCCACATTCGCCAGGTACGCCGCGATCAACGCCGTCTCACCGCTGTTACGGCCGAACAACTCAACCACGGCAATCCGCTCGTGGCTGCCGGTGGGTGTCCGCAGGTCGTTGAGCAGATTGACACTGCGCGTCACCGCCGTGCTAAAGCCCATGCAGTAGTCCGTACCATACACGTCATTATCCATCGTCTTGGGGCAGGCAATCACCCGCATACCCTCCTGGTGCAGCCGCGCCGCATAGGAGAGCGTATCATCGCCGCCGATGGGGATCAGGGTATGAATGCCCAGGTGATCCAGCACGCGCAGCACATGATCGGTGCAATCTACTGTCTTCTGACCTTCGGCGAACGTATACTTATCTTTCAGAAAATCCGGAAGATCGTTGGGCCGCACCTTCTGCGGGTTGGTGCGCGACGAGTGCAGATGCGTACCGCCGTAGCGGTCAATCGTGCGCACATTCTGCCGCGTCAGCCGGCCGATCCACTCACTCTCCATCCCGGTGTCTACGTCGGGATTGTAGTTTAGTGGCCCCGCCCAGCCGCGACGGAATCCATAAACTTCCCAGCCGTTCTCTTCAGCGCGATACACAATAGCCCGGATGCACGGGTTCAGCCCCGGAACGTCACCACCACCTGTGAGGACTCCGATTCGCATGGTTACCTCCTGACAGTCCAGTTCACACTACTCTCTCCGACATGGTACCACTCTACAATGTATGGCTTGATGGGCGCTCACATTATACCAAAGATATCTGGTCCCGTTGCGCCCGGATCTGATTTGCCCGCTCTGCGACAATGTCCGGGTATGGCGCGCCACCGGCAGTGGGGTGCCTGCTCTGCATGGTTCTCCTGCCGCACCCTATCCGGCGAATTTGCAGCCCACTCCGGCAGAGGCTATAATATTGGTACGCATTTTCACGGTATCGACAAGATCGCTGGAACCCGTTCCAGTCTAGAGGTATGTGATTGTTTATGGATTCACAAAACAAACTGCACGCGAAGCTACACAAGCGTGCGGAGAAATATGGCGTTGATACCTGCCGCCGGCATATCTTCCTCTGCGCCGATCCGACTGACCCGGACTGCGCGCCGCGCAAGGTTGGCGTCGCGGCGTGGGACTATCTCAAGCAGCGGTTGAAGCAACTGAACCTCTCAATGGCCGACGGCGGGATCTATCGCACCAAAGCCAACTGCCTGCGGATTTGTGAGCATGGCCCGATTGCCGTGGTCTATCCCGAGGGGGTCTGGTACCACTCCTGCACGCCCGCAGTCCTGGAGCGCATTATTCAGGAGCATCTCATCGGTGGGCAGATTGTGGAGGAGTATGCCTTTGCCCGCAATCCGCTGGGACCGCAGCCAACCGAGGACTCAACCGACTCGACCGATTGATCCTCCCTGGCTCAGTGTTGAGAGGAAAGAAGGATCATGCTTGACTTACCGCTCACTCCTGGTACGCCCTGGTCCGTCAAAATTGCCGCCGATGCCCGTCTGACCACAACTGATTATGGCGATGATGCCGGCTATGCTCTGAATGCCATAGATGGGCCGCTCGGTCTGACGTCGTCCTATGGCGGGCGCTGTGCGCAAATGCTGTGGGATCTGCGCTGGCATCGTCCGGATACCGGCGCGGTTGTGCATGCGGTGGCGGACTATGCCGCGCCGCCGCTGCTGCACGACTATGGCCCTGCGTTTGCCCTGATCGAAACCCGGCCCTTTCCCGACCTGCACGCGCAGATTGCTTACATTGCCCACACCTCGCACAGCGCGGTCTGCCGGATCGAACTGCACAATACGGCCGACACGCCCACGCCGTATGTTTTGACCAGCGGGATGCGGCTCCGGCTTCACCAGTCGGCCGCTGTAACAACTGACCCGGTTGCGGAGTTCCGCCTGGAGGAGGCCACGCATGGCGCGTTTGTCTACACTGTACCGCTGCAACTGGTGCTGTTCTGGGCCGAGGCCGGCCCGTATGCTGCCGTTTCGCTGCCGGATGGCCCGGTCTGGACCATCGCTCACGACCGGGAGATCACGCTGGCCCCGGATGAGCGGCGCGTTCTGCTGTTTGGCCTGCTGACGCCGCAGCGGGAGGAAGCCGCCGGTACACCGCTGCACGGCGTGGCCCAGGCGATCCTGGCGACCGACTGGACGGCGGAACTGGCCCGGCAGCGGCTCGCCAGTGCCAACATTCCGCAGATCGAGACCGGCGATGCCGCCTGGGACGCCGCAATCGCCTGTGCCTACCGGATGGCGGCCCGCTGCTACCTCAGCGGGAGCGGCGACACCCGCCGCTACCCGGAAGTGCCCGGCCCCGGCGGCCGCGCGCCCGATATCCACCGCAGCGGTGTGGGCTACGCGCCCCTGCCGTATGCCTCCTTTGTCTTCACGCGCATCCCGGAGCGTGGCTATCCGCCCGAGGGCAGGCCGGAGGAGCACTCCTGGCAGTGGAATGGGCAGGTGGCAACCGAGGCTTATGTGAACCTTCCCGGCGTGGCTCCCTTTGCGCCGGAACTGGGCAAGGCGGTACTCCGCAACTATCTGCACATCCAGCAGGAGGATGGCTTTATCGACTGGAAGCCGGGACTGGCCGGGCAGCGCGCCGGATGGGAGTGCATGCCGCTGCTTGCCACCCTGACGCGCATTATCTACGACTATACCGGCGATCTCGACTTTCTCCAGGAGGTCTACCCCGGTCTGTTGCGCCACCTGGACCGCTGGTTTACTCCGGCAAACGACCGCAACGGCGACGGCTTTCCCGAGTGGACCCACACGGTGCAGAGCGCCTTTGACGACAACCCCGGCTTTGTCCCCTGGCGGGCCTGGTCCCAGGGCGCGGATCTCTCCAAGGCGAACAGCCCCGACCTGGGCGCGTATCTCTACCGCGAGCATCGTGAACTGGTTGCGATTGCCCGGTTGCTGCCCGAACAACGCCGGCTGGCGCTCAACGCCGATATCGTCCGGCTGACTCACCGGGCCGATCAGTTGCGCGATATGGTTGAGGTGCTCTGGAGTGCCGAGCATGGTACTTATCTCTATGGCGACCGGGACACGCTGCTGTCGCATCCGGGGGAGCAGATCTGGGAGACGCAGGGACCGGGAGAGTGGCAGCATAGCCACGGGGCCGAGGGCGGCAATGGCAAAGTTATCTCGGTAACCCCGCCGATTCCGTCGCCGCTGTCGGCGCGGCGCGTTGTGATCCGCATTGAGGGCGCGGAAGCGCCGCAGGTTTCGGTGTTGCTCCAGGGGGAAGATGCGCACGAGCAAGCGCTTACCGAGGTGCTTGACCGGGCCGCGTTTGGCTGGTGGGGCGGCGGGGTGGTCAGCGCCACCAGCGAGGGGCGCTTTTCCGGCCTCTCGCATATCGCGGTCGCGGGGGTTACGGCACAGCAACGGGTGCGGATCAGCTTTGTGGACTACACCCGCCAGAATCAGACGCAACTGCTGCCGCTCTGGGCGGGTATCCCTGACGCGGCCCGCGCCGAAGTACTGGTTCGCCGCACCATCACCGACCCGGAGCGCTTCTGGCGGGCCTACGGGATGCCGAACTGCTCCGCGCAAGATCCCGCCTATGCCGGCAATAATGTGGATGGGAGCGGCGGGGTCTGGATGCCCTGGAACACGATGATTGGCGAGGGGTTGTGCGACTATGGCTATGTTGCCGAGGCGTGGGAGCTGTTCAGCCGGATCATGGCGGCCCAGGTGCGTGCGCTTACCCAGGATCACTGCTTCCGCGAAGCCTACGATAGCGATACCGGCGCGGGTCTGGGTGATGCGGATTATATCTGGGGGATGGTGCCGTTGCACCTGCTGACCCGGCTGCATGGGGTGCTGATCCTGTCCCAGGATCAGGTAGCGCTCCAACCCGCCGATACGCTTGGCCGGCGGATCGTCATCCGCCGGCATGGCCTCATGGTTGAGCGCCAGGGTCGCCAGGCAACTATTACCTGGCTGGACGGCACCCGTCGGGAATACACCATCGGTGATGAAGCGGTTGTTGTGACGCGCTAACCAGCGCCACCAACCGGGTTTCGGGGCAATACCGTTTAAATATGACGAGATTGTCTCGCGCAACGGCGCAACGCTGCACCATGTATGCGGCTCCTGGCGACTGTTGCGCCTTTGCGTGAGCTTATGTGGCAGGACGTACGCGGTGGGCGTCCACCTGGACATTTATCCAGGTGGACGCCCGATGCGCCTGCGGCAGCATGGTGCTTTTTTTCTTTTTTCACAAAAAAATTTGCACTATGTGCAAATTTTTTTGTGAAAAAAGAAAGTTTCTTCCGCCCGGCCGGCGGCGGAACAGGACATCCTTTTTCAGGGAAATGTGGCTCACAGAGCCACATTTCCCTGAAAAAGATCATAAAGCGTCCCATGCTGCCGCAGGCGCATCGGGCTTTCATCGGATGAAACGTCCGGTTTGAAGGTCCACCGCGTACCTCCTGTTATGTGGCAGGACGTACGCGGTGCGCCTCTAGACCACGAACATCACGACATGCGCGAACACCGCGCAACGGCCAATGCTGCCCTACATCCGGTAATCCTCCGTTTGGTGAGGAGTATCGCCGCCGGCCGGGCGGAAGAAACCAGCTTGTTCACACACATTCGCACGTTGTGCCAATGTGTGTGAACAAGCTAAAAAGATGTACCACGCTGCCGCAGGCGAATCCGGCCATGACCGTGCTTAAACGTCCAGTTTGCAGACCCACCGCGTACATGGTACCGGGTTTCCGGGCGGACAGAGCAGATGGGCGCATCGCTCCCCCGCCCCACGCCCCACGTTTCACGCCTCCCCCCGCATCGCCCGCTCGTACTTTGCCACCAGCTCCCGCGCCCGCGCCACCTGATCTGCCACCGCCGGGCCGAACTGCTCGAAGTTCTGTAGCGCCGCCTGCGCAAACAGCAGCGCATCGTCGAGCCGCCCCGCCTGCGCGTAGGCGATGGCGGTGTTGTAGCGGGTACCTGCTGCTCGATAGAGATCGTCCATTGCTTCAAAGTAGCGGATCGTCTCGTGGTAGTGCGCGATGGCCGGCTCCGTCTGCCCTGCCGCATAGTAGATAGCACCAAGATGGTTGTGGGCCACTGCCAGGCTATCTACTGCATCGGGCGGTGACAGGTCAATTTGCTGCCGGTAGTAATTCAGCGCAGCGTTCAGATACTCCAGCAATACGGCCTCCGGCTGCCCGGCCTGCCGCGCCTCCCGGAAGCGCTCCCACGACACATACCCAAGCTGTCCCAATGTCTTGCCCCGAGCCAGGTGGTCCTGCTCGACGCGTAGTTCCAGGCTGCGCCGGTACCAGCCCTCGGCCTGCGTCAGATCACGCAACGCGGGCAGGTCTTTGTAGGCGTGCCCCAGGTTGAAGGCGCAGGTCGCCGCCACGGCCTGCGCGCCAATCCGCAAAGATAAATCATAGCTCTCCCGGTAGCTCGCCACACAGTCCGCCGCGCCCTGCTCGCGCCGGATCTGGCCCAGTTCCTGCAGCGACGCCGCCAGTGAGCGAAGCGTGTTGCGCTCGCCGGCATTCAACTGCGCCGGCGGCTGGGTCAGCAGCGGCGCGGCCTGCTGCCGATTGTAGTCGGTGCGCAACCCCTGCAGCCGGACCGCCGCCGCCCACTGCTGCTCCTCCCGCAGTAATAGCACCCGATAATGCATCACAAAATCATATTGCACCTCCCGCCCCGGCCGCGGCCCATCGGTTGCCGGGTCCACCAGGTCGGGGACAATCTCGTCCACCAGCCGCCGCCACTCGGCCCGCCGCCCGGTGTGGCCGTAAAGTTCATCCAGCCCCTGCATCGTTTTAATGAGCGCCGGCCACCAGCCCCGCTGCCGCGCCAGGTGCCGCGCATGCAGCAGGTTGGCCTCCTCCGCCTTCAGTGCGTTGATCACCTCCCGATTGCCCGCGCCGCACTGGTTGTGGTAATAGCTGCCCAACTCCCCCAGCGCTTCCACAAAGGCGCGGGTGGGGGCGTCGTCCGGGTAGTATTCTGCGTACAACCGGCGGAAGAACCAGGGCAGCGCCGGGTGGATGCGGTAGTAGCCCCCGCCATAGGCCGCCAGCAGCCCCACCTCCGCCGCCCGGTCCAGCAGCGCGATGGCTTGTTCACGCGTCAGCCCGGCAACGGCGGGAACGTGCCAGTCCTCACTGGTATCGCCCATCAACCGGAGGGCATCCACATCCACAAACCCCTGGAACTGGTGCAGCAGCGCCAGGATGCGCCGCTCCGCCGCGGTAAAGGCCGTGGTGAAGCCGTAGCTCAGCGACGCACCCAGTGAGCGGCTGCGCCCCTGCGCGCTGTCGTCGGCGAAGGCGGCCGCGCCCGCGCGCAGTTTCTGAACATACGCCGCAATCTGCTCTGTCGTGCGCAGACCGTCGCGTAGCGCCTGGCGCACCACCACCGTCAGCGTCAGCGGGTTGCCCTGCGTGTAGACCAGCAGCGGCCGCCAGGCGGCCTGATCCAGGGTGACGCCATACTTGTCCGCCAGTGCCGCCGCCAGTTGTCGCCGCTCGTGCAGCGGCATCGGCGGTAGTGTCACCCGCGCGGGCAGGTCGCCCAGCCAGGCATACTCATCCCGCCGCGAGGTCAGCAGGAACCTGGCCCGGGTGCTGCGTGCCGCGCGCAGGAAGTCGGCCAGCTCGCGCTGCTCGGCGGCGCTCCAGGCGGAGGGCGTGCCCGCCGGGAAGCCCGCCACCGGCTCGACATTGTCCCACACCCAGAGCAGCGGCACCTGCGCCATAATTTGCAGGGCGATGTCGCGCTTCTGCGCCGGGTCGGTGATCGCGTCCCAGTGCAGGCCGCTCTGTTGCAGCAGCGGGTCAAACATGCGCCCCAGTTGATCCAGCACCTGCGCCAGGGGTTTGTACTGCTCAAACGATGTAAACAGCACCGGCCCGGCGACCCCGCCGGTCAGGCTGTACCAGCGGGCAAACTCGGCGACGGCGCTGGTCTTGCCGCTCCCGGCATAGGCATGCAGCAGCACCAGCGCCTCCCGGTCGAAGCCGCGATCCAGCGCCAGCAGCGTCTCGTCCCGCCCGAAGAAGCCCGCGTCCGGCTCCGGCGGCAGCTCCGGGTCGAGCATGCCGCGTGCCGGCGTGGCTGCGGCCGGCTTGATGCTGATGGTCGGCCCCAGGTCGGCGGCCGGCGGCGTAAAGACCGGCATGGCCTGCGCCTCGTAGACCAGCGGCACCAGCCAGTCCTGCAAGGTCAGGCGCTGCCCGATCTCGCGCACCGGCTCGTCATGCAGATGCTTGCGCCCGCGCGTGACCGCCACGCCCAGCGGCTGCCCCTGCACCAGCGCCCGGTAGAGTTCGGCCACAAACTGCGCCGCCGTCACCACATAGACGTTGTAGCGCATTGCCACCACGCCGCCCACCCCGGTCAGCATCACCTGCTGCGCCAGCGAGCCAAAGGCGCGCACCTTTGCGTAGGGATCGTCGGGATCGGGCGACGCGGGATTGGCGACTGGCGACTGGGGGTTGGGGATAGCGGTGCCGTCGGTTGCCGGGTGCGCGGCATTATCGGTATCGTCGTTGCCCGGCCCGGCATTGTCGGTGTCATCGTTGCCCGGCTCGGCGTGGGCGGAGCGGCAGGCGTTGAGTACCAGCAGCGGCACATCGCTCTCGACCAGCAGTGTGCCCAGGCGGCTGCCGTGGACCAGTTCCTGCCGGTGATCGGCGTTGTCGCTCTCGAAGAGCAGGAAGCCCTGCGGCCCCGCCATGCGAAACCGGATCTGCGTCACATCCACCGGCAGCGCGTCCGGCGGGCCATAGACGCCATGCCCATCGAAGTGGACGACATGGTAGGGCGTGCCCTGCGCCTTCGCGTCGCGCAGCACCTGCCCCAGCCGGGCAAAGGTGGGCGGGCGCAGCACATCCAGTTGGAACACCTGCCGGGCCTCCGCGCTCAGCCCCTTGAGCAGGCGGCTCGCCACCGAGCGGAAGGGCACATCATTGCCCCCGGCGGGCCGACAGATCACCAGCAGAATGCGGATCACATGCTGCTCGTCCAGCGTCAACGCCTGGCGGGGCGCTTCCGGCGCGGCGCGCACAAATGCCTGCGCATGCAGCGCCAGGACGGTATCGGTGTCCGGGTCGCGGAGCAGCTCCCAGGGCAGCGCCGTCGCGCCCTGCGCATCGGTGACAATCTCGACCCGCAAGTCGTCCAGGTGCTCATGGAGCTTGCCCCAGAGCCGCAGGGTGCGGGTGTTTGCGCCAAACAGCCCGTTGAACAGTTCATGCCCCAGATCGCGCATACGCCCCTCGATGCGGGCGGCGCGTTTCGGGTGCGGCTCAAACGGATGCTCGGCGTAATCCTCCAGATACCAGCGGATATCCTGCTGGTCCTGCTCGGTCAGCGCCAGCGTAACCGTGGCGGTGGCGATCTGGCGCGGCCCCGCGTTGAGCCACTCCATCTCGATGGTATGCGTATCGTCCTGGCTGCCGGTCTGCGTCAGCCGCAGGGTAGGTACAGGTGTCGTCATTGCTCGCTCTCCTGACGGGTAGGGTCCAGGGTCCAGGGTACAGGTTGCAGGTTCACAGGTTCACAGGTTCACAGGTTGCCCAGATACACCGGACAGCGCCCCAGGAGTCCCGGCTTCAGCCGGTTTCCGGCCGCACACCGGCTGAAGCCGGGACTCCTGCGCCGGGGCCGTAGCTCCACGACCAACCCTTCGCAGACAGTCTCTACAAGCCGTTCCCGGCACAATCCAACATACATTCCAAATGCGTTCCCTGCGTGGGCTTCGTGGGCTTCGTGGTTAAATGAATTTGCGTTCCCTGCGTGGTTGAATTTTCCTGCCGTCGTGGGTCAAACATCCTCCTGGAGCAGGCTGGCCAGCAACTCCGCGTCGGCCTGATCCAGCGGCACCTGCGGCCCGCCCTGCACCCCGATGTAGATATTCACCACCTGGCCCTGCGCTTCACGCTCTGCCTTTACTGAACGAATAAATGCCAGGATTCCGGCAACCCCGCCGGCAATGTTTATGCCCTGCTCTACAAGCTCCAGCACCAGCTTCACCGTCTCCATATCGGCATAGCTCTGCGCCTGGAGCGGATTGGCATACTCCTCAACGCCCAGTTCCACCTCGCGGCGCAGCGCCGGATCGCCGGCGGGCAGGCTAATCGTCAGATGCTTTGGCATGAATCTGTCTCCTCAATGATATGCCGGACTGATCAGTATGCAGCGCCGTAAACGCGTGGGCGCTGCACTACTCATTATACGCATACTGCGGCATTGTGCCATGGAGTGGACGGTGGCTATTTCCAACGCAGAGGCGCAGCGATTCACCAGTCAGCCGTCAGCTCTCAGCCGTCAGCTCTCAGAGACTGTCTGGAAAGGGTTGGTCATGGGGATGTTGGCCCGGCCCCCGTCCCGTCCGTCATGCGGGAGCGATCATGAAACAATGAGTCCGGATATGGAGATCGCTCCCGCCCGGCTCTGGAGCAGGAGTCCCGGCTTCAGCCGGTGTGCGGCCGGAAACCGGCTGAAGCCGGGACTCCTGAGGCGCTGTCCGATAGATCCGGGCAACCCGCATGCCGTGTGACCGACGCGAACCACCGTTTCAGACAGTCGCTCAGCCGTCAGCTCTCAGCTCTCAGCTCTCAGAGACTGTCTGGAAAGGGTTGGTCATGGGGATGTTGGCCCGGTCCCCCGTCCCGTCCGTCATGCGGGAGCGATCATGAAACAATGAGTCCAGATATGGAGAGCGCTCCCGCCCGGCTCTGGAGCAGGAGTCCCGGCTTCAGCCGGTTTCCGGCCGCACACCGGCTGAAGCCGGGACTCCTGAGGCGCTGTCCGATAGATCCGGGCAACCCGCATGCCGTGTGACCGACACGAACCACCGTTTCAGACAGTCGCTCAGTCATCCTCCGCTCTGCGCTCTCAGTTCTCAGTTCTCAGTTCTCAGTTCTCAGTTCTTTCCGCAACCATCTCAATCAGCACCCGCTCCAGTTCGGCGCAGTGGCGCTGCCAGGAGAAATTCTCGACCGCGCGCGCCCGCGCCCGCCGGCCCATCGCCCGCGCCGCCGCCGGGTCATCCAGCAGGCGCGCCATCGCCGCCGCCAGATTGGTCACATCGCCCGCGCGAAACAGCGCCCCCTCCTGCCCCTCGCGGATAATGTCGTTCAGCGGGGGCATATCGCTGGTGACTACCGGCAGGCCCGCCGCCATATACTCAAAGATCTTGATCGGCGACCAGAAGAACCCCGCCGCCCGCAACGCCGGGTGCGTATCGCTGCGGAAGGGTGCCACCCCCACCGCCGCCTGGTGCAACCGCTCCGGCAACTGCTCATACGGGAGCGGCCCGGTGAACTGAAAATGCTCCGGCCAGGCGGACGCCAGTTGCTCGGCCTGCCGGCGCTCCGGCCCATCGCCGATCAGGACAAAGCGGCAGTCGCGGCCACTCGCCAGCAGCAGCGCGCCCGCCCGCACAAAATCGATCACGCCATGCCAGGGGCGAAAAGTGCCCAGGAAGAGCACCGTCGGCGGTTGCCCGGCGCTGATCGGTAGTTCGGCAGGCGGCGCAAAGCGGGCCACATCCGCGCCCCAGGGCAGTTCAACAATCTTGCTGCGCGGGATCTCCGGGGGCACCGTGGTATGCAGCGGCGTCACAATCCGCGCGGCCCAGCGGCACTGCGTCAGCGCCCAGCGGCGCATCGGCCCGCCCAGCGCATCATCGAGGCGACGCTTGGGTACCTCCGGCGGGTCCACGATCAGGGCGTTGACCTCCAGCAGGCAGGGGATACCCAGGCGGTGGGCCGCCCAGACGCCCGCCCCGGCAAAGTTGTAGTAGCGGTCAATCACTACGTCCGGGCGGAAGGCACGCATCAACCGGAACACCGGCCCGAAGCCGAGCAGCGCGACCCGCTTGGGCACATCCAGGTGGTGCAGGTGAAACCCCTCCAGCCGGCTGGTGACGGGCCGCACAAACGGCCCCAGGCCGCCCCAGCCCTCCTGCGTGGCGGCGACCAGGTGAACGCTATGCCCGCGCTGCGCCAGGCCACGCGCCACCCCCAGCGTGTGGGTCGAACCGCCAATGGTGCCGGGCACCGGGATACCGCCGGCAACATAGAGTATTTTCATAGGTTTCCTTTAATTCCGGTTAAGTTGACCGAAAAACATCACATTCCGCGTTTACCTGCATGAGTGAGATAGAGTGAAAACATGCCGCCCACAATCCCCGTTTTTGCCTGCTTTGTGCTGCCATCTTGCTCTATATCGCCCGATCGGTTATCAGGATTTTGTAAGGAGTACGAACGATGGCAACGATTTCAACCTTTGAACTGTTATTCAAGCGACTGACGCCGCTGCCCCCCGGCACGCCCGGCACCGTGGCCCCTATCGCCCGCCGGGTGTTGCAGGGCTACTTCCTGACCATTACCAACCTGGAGAATGAAGACTACTTCTACCGGGTGACATTCAACATCAGCTTCCCCAACCCGAACGACCCCAACAAGAAGCTGTTCAACAACCATGTCTTTATCACCGATGTGGCCGGGAGCAATACCTTTGTGACGCTGGCGGGCGGAGCGAATGCTACCCGCTACTCGCGCAATGTTACTGTTCCGGCGCGCAAGACGGCGCTGGTGACGCTGCTGCCGGCCATTCCTGCCGGCGGGGCAACCATTGACGACTTCTTTGCCACGCCCAACCCGCAACTGGAAGTGCGCGGCTATGTGGAACTGACCCTGCCGCGTAGCTTTTCATTCCCCGGCAGCATCTTTGGCACGCCACAGAGCACGACGCCGGTCAATGTGCTGGTCAACGCCGAGACGCGTTCGACCTTCCTGCCGGACAACTTTCCCAGCGCCAACCCCAACGACTTCGACCAGATCAACTCACCGCTGCCCCTGGCCGAAGGGCGGGCCCAGATCCAGATCCCGTCCGATCCGCCGTTTGTCTTCGAGCCGCCCATCTTTAACCCGGATCTGGACCTCGTGCAGCCAATCGACCCGGATATTATCACAGAACTGGAGACCATCGATGGGGAGACCCGCACGCAGATGCTGCTGACCCTGCTCGGTCAGGCGGGCCAGACGCCCGCAGGACGCGAGTCCATCACGCAACTGCTGAACGCTGCGCCGGGGCAACTGGTGGAGAACGGCAACGGGCAGGGGTAACCTTGCTCAGCGCTGGGTGGAGGGACGCGCAGAAGCGCGTCCCCGGTTCAGGCGTCCCGGCGTCAGCCGATGGCATACCTGCCGGGGCCATCCTGGAGTCCCGGCTTCAGCCGGTGAATGCCGGCCGAGGTCGCGGCGTGCTGCCGGGAATGCCCGATCCGGCTGACGCCGGGACGCCGATCCCGCGATGTCCGGATGACCATCGCACCATGCATCAGCCGGTGAATGCCGGCCGAGGTCGCGGCGTGCTGCCGGGAACGCCTGATCCGGCTGACGCCGGGACGCCTGGGACACATATCCGGATGACCATCGCACCATGCATCAGCCGGTGAATGCCGGCCGAGGTCGCGGTGTGCTGCCGGGAACGCCCGATCCGGCTGACGCCGGGACGCCTGGGACACATATCCGGATGAAAAATTCAACTGCCGTCTCATGCCGGCAGCATCCGGCGGCACATGCCGGTGGGTGCCGCCGGATGCTGCCGGCCCGGTGGCGTGCTGGTACTTCGGTACCTATCGGCGTTTGACATCCGGGGCATCCTGATCTATACTCTTACTATCCACTTAACACAAACTTAATCAAGGAAAGCGTTAGCGCACGGGGATCAGGCATCCGATGACCAGGAACGCCGTGGTGCGTGAGCTTGCTATTTTCGACACGGTTGTCGGCGCATAGAGCGTCAGGCCGTGTTTTTTATGTTGGGCCATGTTTGCCCATCCGGATGTCCGCCGGACAGGTATCCTTTGTAGTATTTAGGGGGACAGATGAAACGCACGCCTATTTCCTGGATCATCGGCATGCTGCTGGTCTTCAGCATGCTCCTGGTAGCCTGTGGTGGTGGCGCGCCGGCCGAGGAGCCCGCCGCCGAGCCCACCGCTGCCGCCGAGACCGAACCGACCGAGAGTACCGCAACAGAAACCGAACCGACTGAAGCCGCCGAAGACGCGGAAGACGCCGCACCAACCGAGGCTCCCGCCGACGAACCCACCGCCGAGTCGGAGGCGGAGGCCACCGCAACCCCCGAAGACGATGCAGAAGCGGAGGGCGAAGATGCCGCAACGGGCGAAGAGTTGACCTTCGGAATGGTGCTGGTGGGCCCGATCAACGATGCCGGCTGGAGCCAGGCGCACTACGAGGGCGCGCTCTATGCCGAGGAGAATGTGCCCGGGGCCAACTTTATCTATGTGGACAAGGTCAATCCCGCCGACCGCCCCAATATCACGGTGGAGCAGGTGGTTGATGATCTGGTCAGCCAGGGCGCACAGTTTATCATCACCAACTCGGATGACTTCAAGGACGGCACGCGCGAAGCGGCCCGCGCCCACCCCGATATTCCCTTCCTGCATATCTCCGGCGATGATGCGCTGACCGGCGAGGGACCGGAGAACCTGGGCAACCTGATGGGGCGCATGTACTACGGCAAGATGATGGCCGGGTGTGCCGCCGCACTCCAGACCGAGACGGGCAATATCTCCTATCTGGGGCCACTGATCAACGACGAGACCCGCCGCCTGGTCAGCGCAACCTACCTGGGGGCACGCCACTGCTGGGAAAACCTGCGTGAGGAAAAGCCCGCCGAGGAGTTGCAGTTCCAGGTTACCTGGATTGGCTTCTGGTTCAACATCCCCGGCGTGACGCTGGACCCGACACAGGTGGCGAACGACTTTATCAATGCCGGGAGCGATGTGATTATCTCCGGTATTGATACCACCGAGGCACTGGTTGAGGCGAATAAGGCAACTGAGGCGGGGACAACCGTCTACGCCCTCCCCTACGACTTCGAGGGCGCATGCGATCAGGCACCGGATATCTGCCTGGGTGTGCCCTACTTCAACTGGGGGCCGAGCTATATTGATGAGTTGGAAGCCATCAACGCCGGTCAGTGGGAGTCGGAGTGGGAATGGATCGGCCCGAACTGGGAAGATATCAACGACCAGGATACCAGCGCTATCGGCTTTGTGAAGGGTGACGGTCTGACCGAGGCGAATGCCGCCACCCTGGACGAGTTTATCGCCGGTCTGGCCGATGGCAGCATCGAACTCTACGTCGGCCCGCTCAACTTCCAGGATGGAACGGTCTACCTGGAGGAGGGCGAAACCGCCAGCGATGAGCAGATCTGGTACATGCCGCAACTGCTCGAAGGCATCGAAGGCCAGAGCGCTGCTGAATAACAAAGCGAAAGAACCGAGAACCGGGAACTGGAGAACCCGGTTCTCGGTTCTTAGTTTTCAGTTCTCAGAGCCTGGCTGAAACGGGTGGGTCATGGGGCAATACCTTTCAAATAGCAGAACCTGCGCAGTAGCGTTGTAAACCGGACGTTTGCTCCGCTACAGAACGGTTCCGCCTGCGGCAGCATGGTACTTTTTTATCTTTTCTCACAAAACATTTTCACAAAGTGAAAATGTTTTGTGAGAAAAGGATGATTTCTTCCGCCCTGCCGGAGGCGATAGCTCGTTCTCGGGGAGTGACCGTGTATGTTGTCTTATTTGAACGGTATTGGGTCATGGGGCTACGGCCCCGGGGCAGGCGTCCCGGCT
>JGI12109J20283_10187038_pt1 | contig 20031 bp, 18 predicted proteins | sample ElkSlonscriptome_12_FD_20283 | JGI IMG/M metagenome (IMG submission 20283)
GGCGTCTCGGTGAGGCGACCGTCGTGAAGCCGGCCGAGCCGTGGACGCTGACACAGCTCCGGGAAGAGGTTGCGGTAGGGGTCTATCGCATCGATGTCGTCGGCACTCATGATGGACGGCCTGTCCTCATCGAGGTCGCCGTCACGCATGTCGTCGATGACGATAAGCGCAAGGCGTTGTCCGAGCTGGGTGCGCCTTGTTTCGAGATCTCGCTGGACGTGCATCGCCACGAATCCTGGAGCTGGGAGGACCTGCGTCAGGAGGTCCTCGAACGTCCGGAGAACCGGCGCTGGATCTTCCACCCTGAGCAGTCGATGCTGGACGAGCAAGCCCGGTGCGAGGCCGTCGCCAAGGCGTTCGAGAAGCCCGTGCAGGCATCGGGAGCGCCAGAGCGTATCCGGCTCCGTGTCTTCGGGGTACCCGTCCACCTCGTCGACCAGGGTTGGGGATTGTGTCTCTGGTGGCCCTACAACGAGCGGGTCAACCCCATGCTGAAGGCCGTCGCCAAGTCCTTCGGTGGTCGCTACAAGGGGGCGCCGTACCGTAACTGGGTCATCCCGGCAGGAGCCAAGTCCGCGGTGCTCGAGCAGCTCGATGGCATCGGTGCGATCCGGGAGACCTGAGCTTGCGTAGCGTCACCCCGCGGTCACGCTGGCGTACCCACGCTGAGCCCGGCGCCGAGCGATCTCGCCGATCTGCTCGACGCCGGCCTCGTAGGATGCAACACCGGTGCTGTGCATCCGGCCGCGGTTCGAGTCGATGCCGCCCCAGACCTTGATCAGGGTCCAGTCGCCGAACAGATCCTGGTCCAGGAAGACCTGGTAGTAGCGGGCCTTCTCGGGGTTGATCCAGGAGCGTTGTGTCGCGGAAGGGGTCATGATGCGCAGCGTAGACGCTCCACGGGCTCAGTTGGTGAGTCCGTGACTGTGGGACATGGCGGGTAGCGTTCGAGGAGAAGGCGAAGGCGGCCCAAACCGTCAAAAACCTGCACTCGCGAGACCTTCACAGCCTTTCTGCCGTTTCGTGCCATTTGACCCAACCATAGGGATCGGACTCCACCTCGGCTGAGTAAACGACGAGATCCGGCACATCGCAGGAATTGCCGATGATCACCATTAGGTAACGCTGGCGATCTCCGTTGAACGCCTCCAAGTATTTCCTCGTGGTTGCTCGATCCAACCATGACGGGTAGGGGCATCGCTCTGGGTGCGTGTGCCAAAGCCCTACGGCATGGAGGCCCTTCTTGAAGGCCCTGTCCCGGTTTCTCGTGGTGATCCCGATGTCTGGATTGAACGCCCACCGAGACCGTCTGTCCTTCCGGTTTGGGCCCATCGCTGCCGCCACGACCAGCCCCGAGGCGTCAGGGTTTGCAGCGAAGATTTCACCGCCCGCCTCATTCTGATCCGGCCCGCGCTGTGCGTGCGCGTACAGAGTCTCAAGCACTTGAAGCGGGAACAGGACGTATCGCTTCAGGTCAGGCGCGAAAAACACTCGGTTCATTTGAACGGGCGTTCAAGTACAAGGCCATCGTACTCGGCGGCGGGGTGCGCCCACTCCCGCAAAATAAGATCGTCGCGATGTGCAGAAAGGAATCTTTTCCCCCTGATCCAACTGACAATCCGCGCTTCTTGGATTTCTCCATCAATCAGCGCAAGCGCCTGCTCAGCCACCAAGGCGACCGCATGAGCGGCAGCGGCAGCGGTGTAACTCTGGAATCTGCTGCTGCAACCAGGTTGTTGCTGCATAACATCACTTGGCCACTCAACTGCCTCCAAGTGGACCATTGGATCATCGCCATCCCGCATCCATTCCACACCAGCCGGAAGGACGCATGCATGCGCTGCAGCGACATAGGGCTCTAGCCAGCCAATCAACAATGCGCATGGAATCTCTTTGCGAGCCTTCTCGACGGCCCACCTTACGTCCGGCTCTCCCGTGAGATCTAGCACCGCATCCACACCACCTAAGCCCTGCTCGCGAAGCCAAACTTCGGCCGGTTGGACCGACGGTGTGATCGATGTGTGGGGTTGTCCTGTTTCGATTCGCTGAGCTATCGAAATAGCCTTCGAGGATTGGATCGACTCCGCACCAAGCAGATGCCGACCCACGTTCTCAGCCACCATATTTTGCGGATCCACGAGGTCGATGTGCCCGATGCCGGCTTTAGCGAGCTGGTCAACAACCGGGCTTCCGAGTGCACCGGCACCGAGTACAAGGACTCTTACGCTTTGTCGCAGACCGACCGGATGCTGATCGCGACCAACGATCCAGCTCGCGTCGATACGCGACACGTTGAGAGGTCTTGGGGACTTTGAGGGTAAGCGAGCGCGCTGCTTCTTCTTTCCTCCAGCCTGAATCGTCGGCCCGCCAGGAAGTAAGTAGGCAAACCCGAAGGCGGGATTGCGCAGCAGCACGACACGATGATGCGTCCGTCCGTTACGGCGCCGAGGTTCGAGCATCTTTTTGCAGTCCGGTTCAGGCAAACGTCCATTCAGGATGAACCGGAGATCATCCATGGACTGTGGCCAGGTCTGCGGCGTCAGAGCATTATCAATCGGAATGTCCGCGACAACAGCCCGTAATTCCTGCTTGGCTGTTGCTCCAAGCGAATGTCGAATCCGACCGAGTACCCTGTGCTCGGCATGCACGGCGATAATCCCAGCGGGGGTGAACAGGGCACAGTCCACGACTCTCGCTTCGCATGGTGGTTCCGCGATCCAAACCGAATTGATGGCGTCTTCTGGATGCGCGTGCTGATCCACGTAGATCCGCCAGTAGTCGAGCGCTTCCTTCGCAAAGTCATCGTCCAGTTCTCCGAGTAGCCAGGGCCTCAGGAATTTCTTCTCGAAGGCGTCCAGTAGCCAATAGATCCGATCGTCCGCAGATGCCCCGGACGACGGCCCTGGATCGCCATCGATACACAGGAATCCGTCCTTCTCAACGTGGGGGAGGCGTAACACCGCGTCGCTGGAAAGCCTGATACGAGCAGCGAACTGATCTGGAAAACCTCTAGGCAGTACCAGTTCGGCTGCCTCAAACTCTCGTCCTTGGGGAAAACTGGGTAGGCGCAAACGATAGCAGGTCGCGCCGTTTCGCTCTTCGGCAACCGGGATGAAGCCCGGGAAGTCCTCCGCGAGTCGCTCCGGGTCAAAATTCCCTAGCCTTACTGTAGTGTCAGGCAAGGCCGGATGTCCTCGGCGGCGGGGGAGGCGGGCGATGCACGGTCGGGCGGTTGTGCGGGATGTCCGCGTCTGTGGCTGTTGCGGCCGTGCAGCCGAACACCCGATTCACCGTGTCGTGGATCTCGCCCTCGTCGGTGGCTGCTAATATCGTTTGCAGATCGGCGATCAAGACGTCGCACCAAAGGGAAAAGGCTCTGAGTCGCGCTCCGCGATCGGTGTTCCACTTCTCGGCGAAGTTCTCGCCGTCGACAGTCGGATTGTCGACGTGATACTCGCCGTCGCGCGTTGGCACCATGTGCTTGAGCAACTCTGCAAGCTCGACCAGTAAGAGTAAGGGGTGAGGGAAGGTGTGGCCGATGGAAGCCAAACCATCGTAGCACCGCGTCAACAGGGTCACGATGATGACCGAGATTGGCTTGAATTCTTTTTCGAAGATATGTCGCTGGACGCACACGTCGCGATGACGCTTGAAAAGCCTGATCGCGGTCCGTAGCGTGTCGGTGATTTCGATGTCTTGGTTCGGTACGTCCGCGACGCCCTCTCGAAGCTCATGTTTGGCAAACGCAACCATCCCTGTTTGAACGATCTGCCTTGAAGCGGTTCGGTCCACCCAGCGGGTGAATCCAGCTGGGTTGGAGGTCTTCCAGGATCGTGTTGGCATATCGACAACTGCCAGCGCCGTGTCTTCGTATTCTCTTACGGGCAAAAAGCGCGGTCTCATCGCCTCGAACGTTCGTTTCGACACTGTTGCCAGTGGAATGGACGGTGTAAATTCGAGGTAAAAAGGGTGCCCTGGCTGGTCTATGGTCCAGCAGCGCTTTTTTGCCGTCGGCGCGTACCTACTCAAGGCTTCTCCGATGCTGTCAAAGAACCCTACGGGATTGCGTGCGTCAATGCGATCTATATCAACGGCGCACACAGCATCAATATCGAACTTGCTGCGGTCCGGGTATCGAATGAGAGTCTGTGTGCTCGCCGACCCTTGGGTATGAATATCGATGACTTGCTCAGGCCAGTCCAGAGTTCGCAGCAGGCAATTTCCAACCTCTACGTAGCTTGAGCTGGCTTTACTGACCTGCTCTTTTGGTACGGTGATGTGGTCGCTTACGCGTCTCAGTTGTGTCGACCATGGTCCGTAGATCCGCGACAGCGCAGCAAAGTCCGATGTTGCGGCGGCACGGTTCGTCAAGGTCTCCGCCAATTGGGAACGACGGCTGCGATCGGCGTTAAGAACGAGTTCAGTGTTGGACATGTGGGGTCCTCTTATCGGAGTAGTACCGCAATATCTTGAGTAGCCATTCCCAGGAGCTTTGAAAATGCATCTCAGTAAGCTGTCATTGCGATTCCTCGTCTAGCGTATACACGGGTATAAAGGCATCGGCCGGTTTGTCGAAAAACACCGACGCGAGAATAGGCCGGCGATCGCGCGCCTGAGAGTTTCCAAGTCCTTTCAAGTCCTGAATGATGCGTGTGTCATCCATCTTGAAGACGTTGTACGGAACGGTGTGATTGATTCTGTAGATGGCTGTGCGATCGTGCTCATGCCCGGTGAGCAGCTTCGCGATACCCATCGCTCCGTGCGATTGTCCATCCATAAGGAGCCGGACCAGCTTCAGTCCGAGTGTTCCTATACCGGCCGTTTTTGAGACGGTGTAGGCTTCCTCAAGGCATCCCAGGCTAAGCACGTGCAACGACTCCCGAGGCCAACCGAGAAGGGTGATGGCTTCGACAACCGCGATCGCGATCGGGTTGTTCGCCCAGACGCCGCCGTCGAGCAGTCCGATATCGTCCTGTGTGATGTGATGCGGGAAGTAGGTTGGCGCAGCCGATGTAGCTAGGGCCGTGTCGACGGCGAACGAGCGGTAGTCTGTCTTGAGACGGGGGTGATGTGCCGTCTTGTAGATGTAGACCGATCGAGCTATCGGGTTCCATGCCGGGACGATTAGGCGCGTCTTGGCCTCACCGATACGCCTGTTTCCGAGGATCTCTTCGAGAACGCCGCGCAGTGCCCGAGAATCATGTTTAGGCCGGTAGAGCCACCGCAGGTCCCGAAGCGTTGCGTAGAAGCGATTGCCGACACCGCCGCGGTGCGCGCCGAAGATTTCCGGTCCCCGCGTTTCGTAAAGCTTGAGAAGCTCTGCTGCCGAAAGGCCCAGGGAAAGGCCGATGGCAAGAATCCCCCCGGTCGAGGTTCCTGCGATGAGGTCAAAGTAGGAACCGATGGGACGGCCTAGGTGCTGCTCCAGCTCGGCCAGAAAGGCGGCTGGGAACGTCCCTAGTATCCCGCCCCCATCGATGCAGAGGATACGGCGCCTTGGCGTCTCCGGTCCTTCCACGGCTTCGCCCAACGGGTTCACCTACCCTTCGTTTTGGTCGGATCAACGAGCACGTATCGTCGACCCTTGCCGACGGTCGGGGGGAACGGCTCGTTCCTGACGATCGTACGTTCTGGCCCCTTTCCGCCGCGCGGGCCTACCATCCGGTATTGCCCCGAACGCGGAGCCTTTTCTCCCGGCTTCCAAGACTTGCTCGCCATTGTCACCTCTCCAGTCGCAAATGTCGGTTGCTAAGACAGCCTATCCTGTATTACCGTGTTGCCCTCACGAGCAACGGTCAACGTGTTATAGTACCTAAGAAAAATAACGCCATGTAAGGAGCTTACGCAAAGGTGTTGTCTGTTATGGACAACAGACTAGGCGCAAGTATCCGCGCTGTCAAGAGGGGATCGTATGTCCTTTGGCTACGCTTTGAAGAAATTTCGTGAGGAGAGAGGCCTAAGTCTCCGGGAATTCGGGAAATTGTGTGGGATTGACCACGCTTACGTTCACCGGCTTGAGAAGGCGGAAAAAACCGCCCCCTCGGAGGATGTGCTCGAATCCTTCGTGCGCACCCTGAAACTGAATCCCCGTCGGGCTTCCCTGCTGCGCATGCTGGTCGGCAAACAGATCAATGAGAACCTCGTTGAGGTCTTCATTGAGGATGAGGATCGTCCGTTGGAGCTTATTGAGCCTCTAGCGCAAATGAGCTTCCGGGGAAAGCGTCCAGAAACACTCGAGGACTGGCGAAAGCAGGCGGACCGGCTGAGCGTTTTTCTCGCCGAGGATGATGATTGATGGAGGAGTTCAATGTCGTTCTCAAAGCGCGCCAGTTTGTCGAGGATTGCCGAATCGATGCGATTCCTGTGGATATTGTGCGTTATGCTGCCGCTGCAAACGCTAAGATCAAAATTCGCGACGACCTTGATGATGACGAATCAGGACAGACGTTTCCACTTAAAGGTAAGAACATCATCGCTGTCAATGGTAGCCACCGGGAAGAGCGGCAGCGATTTACCGTACTCCACGAAATCGCGCATATCGTTCTGGGGCTTCCCTCACAACATCACGGCGGACAATTGACAACGTCGGATTTGATCAGCTATCGGCGGCGTCCGAAAGAAGAGATCCTTTGTGATGTCTTTGCGGCAGAATGCCTCTTGCCCTATCGCTTTTTCAAAAAAGACATTGCCGCTATTGATGTCTCGATAGACGGCATAAAGGGACTTGCGGAAAAGTACAAGGCATCGCTCACGTCTACCGGTTCGCGGTTCGCGGTCAATGCGGATTGGCCCTGCGCTTTTGTCCTGATCGAAAAAGGGAAGATTCGCTATGTTTCGAGCTCAAAATTTTTGCGTGAAATGAACGGTTGGATCGATATCGGAACGGCTGTGCCGTCACTTAGTGTGGCTCACCGCCTGTTGGCGGAAGGGGCGACAAGAAGCCAGGACTACGACGAGATCGCGGTAGATACGTGGTTCACGAGCGGGGTTAAGAATTATGACGTCGTAGCAGAGGAAGCGATTGTCTTCAAGGAATGGGAGCAGTGTCTTTCGCTTATTTGGTTTGATGAAAGCTTCAGGGGATCCGGGCAAGTAGATGGCACCGGCCCTGCGGATGAGGAGCCACTTCTCGAGGAACTGGACGGGATACTGCCTTGGCCCTCGAAGAGCCGCAGACGATAGCCCCAGGGGATGGCGGTGTGACCTCCGGCCAATCGAGAGCCTTGTCTGATTAGTATTGTTTCGCCTAAATCCCGATCCGCTCGACCTCATCGAGCGACACCTGGTCGCTACGCCGGTCGTAGAGCCGTGTGGTCTTCGGGTCCGAGTGCGCGGCCATCTGCTGGGCGTGCTCCAGCTTGGCCTCCGGGTTCTCCAGGTAGGCCGTGATGCCGGTGCCGCGGAAGGTGTGGTTGCAGATGCCGGGCGTGTCGATGCCGGCCTTTTTCGCCCGACGCTTGACCATGGCCCAGGCGCGTTGCCGGTCGAGGCGGTTGGTGCCGAGCTGCTTGGTTTTGCGGTCCACCGACCGGAACAGCGGCCCGTTCGGGTCCTCGGCGATGCCTGCGGCCTCGATGTACTCCTGGAGCCATTCCTTTAGATTGTGCTGGCAGGGCATCTCGTGGTGCTTGCCGCCTTTCTCGTGCAGGCGCACCCACAGGGACTCCTGCTTGCGGTACACGTCCTTGACGTTCATGGTCACCGCCGCCGAGACCCGCGCGAAGGTGTAGATCATGAGCCCGATCAGCGCTCGGTCCCGCAGGCCGACCAGGGTATCGGTCGGGATCGACCGGATCAGCTTCCGGGCCTCGGTCGGTGTCAGGATCGGCGTCTTGCCCTTGGTGTAGGAGAACTTCGGCCCACGGACGAAGGATGCCGGATTCGTGTGCAGGACATGGCCGGTGACCAGCCAGTCGAACAGATGGCGCAGCGCCGCGAGCTGCTGCTTGACGCTCTGCGCCTCGTAGGTCTGCGTCTTGATCTCGACCCAGGCCGCGACATGCAGCGGCTCGATGTCGAGGAGATCCTCGATCCCGGCCTCGGTCTCGGCCCAGTCGAGGAAGTCACGGACGGCGCGCAGATACGCCTCGCGCGTGTTCCGGTTGCGGATCTGCGCCGCGAAGAATTCCAGGTACCGCCGCTCAGCATTGCCGCCGGCGCGAACGATCAGCGACGGCAACCCCAGCGCGTCGCCAGCTGCCGTCAGAACCCCAGATTTCGCCGAAACCAGCTCGCCCGTCATGATGCGCCCTCCTCTGCGCCCATAATAGTACATAACCTCCTTTATGTCCCCATCACGAAGTTTCAGAACTGGTGCTTAGGGAGGCCTTGGTCAGGATTGCGACTGTTTTTGTTTTCGGGTTTGACAACCATCCGTGCGAAAACTTGAGGTAAGCCCTCCGGCGGGCTTCTCAGGAACCTTGTCGGACCATTGGCTTCGTGGATTTTGATTTCCGAGACCTGTTCTCGAGGCAGATCGAGACGATTTCCGGGGCTTTCGGAACTGACAGAGGACTATCGCAGCAAAGAACCTTTCTGAGGCGTCTGAAAAACGTCTAGGAAATCCGCTTCTTGCACCTTAGCGCAAGTATCCGTTCCATTGGTTGTCAAATCCCACGGTAGCCAAGAGGTTTGGTCGTCAATGCTCGGGCTGAAGCAAGAAGGCGATGATCTCGTCATCCGGAAACTTCTGTCTCAACTTCCGAACGAACGACTTCAGCTTAAAATCTGCTCGCACTTGAGTCTGTAGTACACGGATACCGCTTGGATCAGTCTTCCCCAACACGGCGAAGCCTACCGCAATGCTGCGATCATCCCTTGCTTGATGCTCGGCAAGTCGCTGCAAAAGGAGAATGCCATCATCCATGGCATCTTCCAAGCCAAGAGTAATCGCCCCAATCACCAAGTCCTCGAAATACTGCTGCAGATGTTGCTGCTTCATCGCAACGGTCGCTAACCGCAGTAAATCAAGGCGCGATTCTTCGGCGAGCGCTCCCAGTATTGGGCTGACGACCTCCGGCTCTTCATTATCCAAAAAGAGCGACAACTCTCCCCAACCGATATTCCCGGCGACTACCGGAGTAAAAAAAGGATCGGGATATTCAATCGTCACATCGATAATCAGAGGGGACGCCTCCGTGTAAGAGATACGCAGATACTCCTGCCCTATTTCGCCGCTTTTAACCGAAATCCAAAAGACGGGTGTAGGCGCATCAGCAACGAGAAACTGCACCGAGAAATGGTTATCCTTTGAAAACTGTGCTTTCTCGTGGAATACTTGATCATTGATCGTTATTTTCAGCTCCGCAGTCGTTGCGCCGAAGGCCGTCGCGAGCACAATGTTGAAGAGCCCACAAACAAGGAATAGATAGTTTAGATGTCGCAGCACAATCTTGTGACCGTATTTCCTCGCTGACAGGACTAGTGAAACTGATCGTGGTTTTGGCGCTCTCTCGTTCTACATTGATTGGAGCTAATTCAAGAACTCCATGTCAACAAGAGACGCGCGCGTGGGAACCACTGAAACAATGCATCACCCCCGACATCAGCAGAACAGACTATTTGGTGTAATCCGCCAGCAATGCACAAATTCTTGCCGATGCTGGGGGGTATGCGAGTCATAATCGCGGTGACTCTCGCTGCCAGAAAACAATCTTCAATGTTTGCCGTGTTTGCCGTGTTTGCCGTGTCTCCATCTCGACCGTATCACCAATCAGCGGCATTGCTACCTGGATACGGCATCACGGATTCTATTAGCCCGTCTCTCTCGATTACACGGATTCCATCGCCGTAGACCTCCACCCCTGGGGCCCAATAATCTACTTTTCCTCCGGAGAAGCGACGGTGGCGCCAATTATTCATGACGTCAAGGGCCAATTCATCCATCGACTTGAGAGAGGCCCCCACTTTCGATGGATTCTCCGACAACGCTCCAGCCAACTCCCCGGATTTATAACCAGCTCGCAGCTCGAGATTCGTAAGCCGGTCGACGTCCTTGAGAACCGTATGCTCAAGAAGCCACGACTTTCCATTATCGCCAACTTTCCATCTCTTAAGCGCAATCAACATTTCTTCATCGAACATCGACCCTACCGCCGGGAATCCATAATGCGACTGCCATTGGAGAAGATCGATACCCAAATCCGCACCGGCCTTTCCTACTGCAATCGCCCTTTTTTCACCTACTTCCCGTACCAACCGTTCCGTCAATTCTGCCCGCGCCTGGTTTGGCTCCGAATCCAACCTTGAGTAGAGGCGCGAGAAAGAGTCCCCAACCACCTGGAGTCCGTGCCCACTCAGCGCAATGCCCGCCAATGCTCCCGAGACCGTCGCGGGAATGACCAATGGAGCCGTCGTTCCGGCAGAAGTCACGACGACTGCTACCCCACCGCCAAGGCTGCCTACGGTTAAGGAGACCCCCTTAAGAAACTCCGCCGAGCCGACCACCAATGAGACCAAATCCCCTACCGTCGCTCCTAGCTCACACGCCGCGGATTCGCACGGCACTTCCAGTGGATACACGAAATCGAGCGGATTGAAGTTGTTCGCTAAACTCAGGCTAAATCCCGTTTGAAACTCGCCCAGCGCGATCAACGCGGTGACTGCGTCCGCCACGCTTAGCGCTGGGCCGTTGAGTATGCTGTCGGCCAACGCTGACAGCTTTGTCAACGTGTCTTGTTCGAGCGTGTCCTTCCGATGCTGCCTGACCTCGATCAGCTTTGCCGCCAAGTCCGCCTCGGCGAACGTAGCGTTCTCTAGTATCTGATCGTGTCGTTTCGTACGCGCCTCGACGAATGTTTTTAGAGCCTTACGGTCTCCATCGTCTGCGACCGAAAAGGCCACAACGTCGCTCACATACTCTCCGACGAACGTCGGGGCGAAAACGTCCGCATAGAGCTGATCTTCAAACTCGCTCTGCTTGGCGATCTGCTCAAGGACGAACGGACTGGTGGCGCCTGGATCGTTCACCAAACCGACACCGAGCATTTCTTCCCGTACCTTCACGATCTCCGCAATGTTGGATCGAAGTGCGCGCTCTACCTCAGCCAATGATTCCTGCTGTAACCGGACGCCAGCCATTGCCTCCTGTACCTGTGCGACAAACTCCCGCACACGCGCGGAGGAGTTGTCGACGGGACGTAAATTCACGGTGCCATCTTCGCCCACGTGCACCTCGGCTTGGAAATCGTGCTCACCGCAGGGGGTGTCCGCGCAAAGGTAGGCTGAAAACGTCAAATCGGCACACGCATTGCTCGCCCATAGAACGAGCGTTAGTGAAATCAAATGTATCCTTCGCAGCATGCTAGCCATCATAGTCCTCCAGCGATCCAAGCGCGTCCCGCGCAACCTCCAAGAACTCCTCCTCATGCTCGCCAAGCGGTGCGTGCAGCAACACATACGCGTCCAACAGAGACCTCATGCCAGATGTGTGACGTTGTCGTTCTTCTTCTCCACCGAGATCGAAGAACTCCAAAGTCCTCTCATAAAAATCTGTCTTCAACTCCGCTAAGGTTCGCGTACGCTCGAGCAGTCGAGAAACTCGTTCATCGGCGGCATATCCATCCTCGACCTTACGCCTAATAATTTGGCGGAGAACCTTCTCCAGGTTGTCAGCGACCCGGTTTATCTTCTGAACACCGAGATGCCAATTCGAAACGTAAGTGTCTGACAGTTGCTGCACGAGAATCGCGGTACTAAGAAAGCCCATCTTAGATGCTTGATAGAAGGTCTCGGGATCACTCGTCATCATGTGCGCTGTGACTTCCGGCGCCTTCTCCCAGCCCGTTGCTTCTTGTATGCGATCCACCTCGTCTTCGAGTTCATCAATTCTCAACGTGTTTCCCGCCGACAAAATCGCCGGTCGGACATCGCGATAGGCATCCTGCATCTTCTTACACATTTCCCGGTAATGCGCGCGCACATTGACCGAGAAGTCGAGCGCGTCGAACAACTCCATGTTCGCCGCCGCAATCTTCTCCAACTCTTTCATATGGTCCTTCATCTCCACTGCCGCCCACACGATCTCGACCGCGACAACGATTGCGACCGCCCCGACGACGTTCCATGGAGGGGGGATGAACAGATATGCTACCGTACCCGCGGTTTGAGCTACTGCGTGGCGCTCATCCCCGCCCCCGTCGCTTGAATCGAACGCAATACCACCTGGCCCATACTCAAACTCGGTCGGGCCCTCCCCGCCACCGCGCCAGCGGCCCTGGGCGGAAAATGTGTAGGAGCGTTGTAGCGCCGAGGTATCTACACCTTCCGGCGATGAAAACTGAATTGCTGATAGCGCTGCGGAAAAACGCTCTTCAGAGCATACTTGCTCAACGTTTTCCACGCGATCGAAAAATTCCCGATGCCAGTTCTGCACGCTTGACGCACTACGTAGCCAAGCCGCCTTCGTGCGCCGGATAAGCACCAGAAACGTTTCTATCTCATTAAGCTTTTCGTTAGGGACCTTTTCGCTGTAGATGAGTTGTAACAGCGCTGTGGAAGCGTTCTGTATGTCTTGCTCATTCTTTGCCGACCAGAACGAAGAGATCTCTCTGTTGAGTGCGTGGTTATCAGACTGCGTTGTGAAGAAGTCCGCAAATGACCACCACACGAGCTGTCCGGCGATGACTCGTTGCATCTCCTCAATGCCGGCGGCGTGGTCTCTAATTTGCTGCTCAACCTCGCTCGCGAATCCGGGCCAGCACACTGCCAGAAGCAACCATGCTAATCGGTTCATTAGTTGGTCCTCAGTAGTGTTTCAAACTCTTCGATAAAGTCATCGACGTTCCGATAGGTCGTACTCCCCACTACAATGTTGTGAAATGCGGGATCTTCGAAATGTCGCTTAAAGTACTCCGTGACGATTGTGGACAATGAGCGTAGATTCATCCGAAAGACTGTCTCCAACTGTACTAGCAATCTCTTGCGCGCCTCGATGGGCGTGAGTGGTGCTCCATCACGAAACGCAGCGGCATTGAAGCTATCAAAGACACGCAAATATTCACGCAGCTCTGCCGACACGTCCGAGAATGCCTCCAATAGGCGCGTAATCTGAGCTTTTGTAACTTCATCTCCACTTAACAGAACCTGTCCACGAGCAAGCATCCGCTCCATCGCTTCAGCCGAACGGTGCGCCGCGGCTTTGAAGTCTGAGTAGGAATGTAACGCTAGATATCGAGGGCTGTAGATAAGTGCGTGCGCACTACGGAAAGACTTGTGTTCGTAGGGGAGAAACGTGTCAACAAACACTCGCATTTTCTTGCTGGATGGCTTATCGAGATGCACGAACGGTCCCGTCGCAGCTCGCAACTCCGCGTTCAAGTCGTTGGTGAGATTTTCGAGGATGGAGAATAGGTATAGGACGCCTCTCGCCCGCAGGACCTCGATATAGAACAATGAATCTACCGTCTCGCCATCGTACTGGATCTCATGTTTTAGGAGTCCAAGTACTTCTTTGACGATCTCATAAGCGTAATAAAAGCGCACTCGATCTAGGAGCTTGGAAAGCACTTCGTAGTTTTCGAGAGATGCGGCATCCGCCGACCGAGCGACAACTTCCTCGACCTTGTCCTGCAGGTGATCTAAGTCTCCGAAAAATGCTTCTAAATCATAAATGTGGATTGTTGCTAGCGAATGCTTCACGTAGTCCACATTCAACATGCAGGCTACGTCTTTCAAAACGCGGTCCAGACGATACGCACCGACATGAATGCCAAGGAGTTCAGAGTACGTTTTTCCAGCCAGATCGCCGAGGCATTCCTCGGCGGCGATAAAGTCTACAGTGAACGCGACTTCGGCGTCGGACTCAGTAAGAGTCCTCTTTACATACTCGTACTCCAAGAACACAAAATTGTCGAAGGTGTGCGTGCTCGGGTTGACCAACGCATATTGGTTAGTCTTGGAGCCCTTGAAGGTGTACAGCGGCTGCTTTGACAGAACCGCTCCACCTTGTTCTGAAACAATATAATCGTTGTTGAACAAAGCGAGCGTCGTCAGAGCGCCCGGAGACACCTGTTGGGTTTGGATCCGAATTGCCCAGACGTCCCTTGGTATCCGAAAGGCCGCACGGGCTTTGAGTGTGGTTTCTCCTGATACGGAACGTCCACGCCAAGTCTTATAGCTGCATCTGCGATCGTCGTAGGTATCTTCCCCTGAGAACCTCGCGCTATCTGCATGAAACCGCAAAGTGAAGTTTTTTTTGTCAGCGTGGGATTCCCAGGTGATTTTCCTGGCGAGATAGGTCTTGCCATTACGTGTGTAGGGCTGAAGTTCGTCTCCGGCCGTCGCGTCCCAAGCGACTGATAACGGGTTGACATCGGTCGAGGAGTAGCCATCGGAGAACACGCACCAAGAGCTTTTGATCGTCTTAGAGTGGAACTCGGCCAAATCGATGCGCGACTGGACCTTGACGTCCTGCGCGAGACTCACAGTGAAAAAACTCGAAGCAAGAAGGTAAACAAACGCAGTAGTTATGAACCAACCGACAATCCTATTCATACGTTTTCGCCCACTCCGAGAGTACTTGCTTCTGCCGGTCGCTGAGGCCGAGCCTGGACGCTACACCGTCAGCACTTTGCGCGATTTGCTCAGCGACACTTGCGTAGCGTACGGCGTAGATCGAAGCAAGTGGAAGCGTTCCGGTCAAAATGAAATGCTGTAATCGAAGGAAATCACCGGTGATCGTCTTGAACGCGCCGGTCTCGTCGGTGCCACTAATCAGGTACCCATACACGGTCTGAAATGACTCACCTGCGGATGACACAGGCGTGAAATTGTGGAGAGCGTTCTTCAGTGGAGTGAGAGGGAAACGCAACGCGTTGGTGAGTTCGCGAACTAGCAGCATCTCCAGAAAGCTCATGCTTTCTTCTTCTGCCGAACGAGTCTTTGGTTCCACCTCTACGAGATCGAGTAGATACGCTGAGAGTGTGGGTGTGAGCGTTTTCCGCATCTCCTCCCGGAGTCCTGCCTTTTCGCTTTGTGATGCCGTGATGTACCGCCAGAGACGGAAAACCTCCGGTTGCTCTTGGGCCAGGCGCTCCGCATCTAGTTGTATCGTTACACTAGAGTCCGACACCTGCGCGTCAAGGTACTCGCCGACCAATTGGTGAAACCGCACACGACCGGTTAGTCGTCGTGATACGACTCGGGGCACACCAGCGACGACACGGCTGTATTCCATTCGGAACGGGCTCTGGGGGCCGCCGATGCGGATCTCGTGTGACTCCGCCTTGATTGTTGTTTTTGTTCGTTGCGTAACTGTTTGTTCAACAATCAATCGTGCCTGTTCAGGCGTCGCGTATTCCGCAAACGTCACTTTCTGGCCGTAATCAAACACGCCCCCGTGGAAATTGTAATGGAACTCGCTACCGTCGGTAGTGTAAGTAAATCTCGTTGAATTGCTCGGGATGTTGATACCGAGAAAACGATGTTCCCGTCCCACTCCTACTGTGACCGGTATCCCGGTGAAGCTTAAGTCGCCTTTGCCATTATCACTCAATGCGATGACAGTCTTGGCAATATCGGAGTACTCTTCGTATGCGACGTAGAACGACGCTGGCAGCACTATGCCAACTCCGGGCTCAAGCCCGATGCGCGATAGAGGTCGCCATGCAAATGTTGCCTCGGTGAGCGCACGCTGAACCTCGTCGTCGGCATTGGTAGTCAGATCGCGCGAGATGCCTTCTAGAGGCACGCCAAGCTCATTTAGCCAAAGCACTGTGCGTGGATCTCTGTTGAACGCTTCGAGTGCTCCAAAGATTTTGTCCCCAGTGGTCCCAGGGTATAGAAGTGTGGTAACCCTGAGCGTCTTCAGCGCACGGTTGAGTTCGTCGGCACTCGGTACCGTTCTGTTTAACTCGAACAATTTCCTGTTTACTTCCAGTGGACAGAGGTGTACTCCATAACTAAGAAGCGACAAATTGTTATCGTCTTCGTAACCTCCGTCAAAGTTGGGATTGGCGAGCAACTCGATGAACCATCGATAAGTGCGTGAGGCCCAGTGTTTTTCCTGGCTTGACAGTTCGTGCGAATAGTCGAAGGGGAAAGACGCGATACCGCTGGAAATTGTTGTGGTGGGACAGAGCCACGCCATCACAAAGACTAGTGGATGTAACCGTTGATCGCCGATGCCCGTATTCGCACCCGGCCCGAGTAGATCGAGAAGGTCTAAATACGACTTTAGAATTGCGGGCTGTTCGCCCGGCTGTCGGTAGAATGGGAGAACAACGTTCCCGATTTCCCGGACTGCTGGATGGCTCTGCGGTTCTGGATAGTGGCCGTATTCGTATTCCAGCTCAAGGGCGTGTCCGAGCGCAAGAAGCTCAGCGAATTGCTTGCGATCATCGATTGGAGAAGGAGGAAAAAACGCTGTTTCATTCGTCCCGGTGCTGTCACGAGCGTTATAATCCGCGCCCGCTTTAACAAGCCGGGCAAGTTGGGCGACAGACAATCGTTCCCTGAACGACCGTTTAAGCACAGAGTAACCATTGGAATCGCGCGTCATCGGATCCTGTCCCAATGCAACCAACCGCTCGAACATGTCTACGGCATGGTATCCTGGGGCGTCCGTATAGAAGGGGACGTGGAGAACTGGGATTAATCTATCGTCTCCCATTTGGAAAGTGCGGTACTCCTTATCCATATTGGCACCCGCGCGAACCAGAACCTCCGCAATCTCAACCCTCGTGCGTTTCCGGGCGTCCCGCTGATCGGGTGTTAGAGCTCCGAAACCGTCCATACATGACAGCAAGGTCTGTATGTAAACAAGTGGCGGATACTCGACCTCGGGCGATAGTCCAATGTTGAATTCAGGCGTCAATTCGAGGGGGAACGACGCGTTCGGATCGGCCCCATCGTCAAGTGCTTGGCGAACCGCTGGAAGGTCGCAATGGTAGAGCCCACGGAACAATGCACGGTTCGCATCGTCGTCAGCATAGGAGAATGTGGGTAGCAAGACGAGCAGGGCGAGGAACAGGGCGGATAGGGGAGAAAGGTGGCATCGACGTGGCATAATTGCTCCTAGTGCAGCACTGTTAAAGTCTTGAGGCCAGTTCTAGAACTATCGCGTATCATGCTGAGAAAACGATATTTTACAGTTTGCAGGTTGTTCGCCTTGCCCCTCTGCGCTGCCTCTCCCGTCGTTGTCTCGGATAAGGATCGTCAATCATTGCAGGCGCTGGTGCGCCAGCACAGCACACCGCAAGCGTTGGTGGCGCGTGCTGAGATGATCTTGCTGGCCGCAGCGGGCGTCGGCGTCCGCGCCACCGCTGCCAGACTTGAGGTGAGGCGTGCGACTGTGCAGCGCTGGCGCAAGCGTTGGACGAGCAGCTCCACAGCGCTGTCGGTGCTGGAGCGGCTGGTCGACGAACCACGCTCGGGTACACCCGCCACGTTCACGCCGGAACAAATCTGCTCGATCCTGGCGCTGGTGTGTGAGCCACCGCGGCGCGACGGACGCGAGCTGACCCATTGAACCCATGGCGAATTGGCTGCCGAAGCAATCGCGCGCGGCATCGTTGAGTCGATCTCACCGGACTCCATTGGGCGCTTCCTGCGCGAGGCGGATCTCAAGCCGCATCGCACTCGTGGTTGGATCAACACCCCGCGCGATGAGCAGTTCGACGAGAAATGCCGGGATGTGTGCGAGACCTATCGGCTGGCGCCGAAGCGCGCAGCTGTGGGCATCGAAACTCACAGCATCGATGAGATGACTGGCGTGCAGGCGCTCGAGCGTTCGGCAGCAACTTTGCCGGTTCGTCGTGGCTTGGTGGAGCGGCGCGAGTTCGAGTACGTCCGTCATGGCACGCTGACGCTGATCGCCGCGTTCGATGTGGTCACCGGCAAGGTCACCTACCACCTTGGTCCAACACGCACCGAGCAGGACTTCGCCGAGTGGCTTAAAGCGTTGATCGCGCAACAAAGTGCCACGACCCCGTGGCACCTGATCATGGATAATCTCAACATCCACTGCTCCGAAGCGGTGGTGCGAGTGATCGCTGAGGCTTGCCGACTCGACATCGATTTCGGCATCAAGGGCAAGTACGGCATCCTCAAATCGATGGCTACACGCGAGCGCTTCCTGCGTGATCCGACACACCGCATCGTCTGTCACTTCACGCCCAAGCATGCCTCGTGGCTCAATCAGATCGAAATGTGGTTCTCTATCCTGGCCCGAAAAGTCATCCGCCGCGGCAACTTCCGCTCCATCGACGACTTGCGCTCGAAACTGTCAACCTTCATCGATGCGTTCAACGAAACCATGGCGAAGCCGTTTCGCTGGACCTATACCGGCAAGCCCTTGGCTGCCTGAATTCGCCAACGGCATCGCGACTTTCACAGGAGAGCACTAGTTTTGCCTACAACGTAGCTCCCTGGTTGCGTTTCACTTTGAGATCACCATGGATGCGCAGGGCATTGTTCGGAGAGAACCGGTAGTTAACACTAGGCGATCCGAAGCGGGGATATTCACGCCGGGAACGTCGAAGAGCGCTATCTGCGAACGGAAACTCGAACCGGAACCGCTGGAACCCGGGAACCCAGGGTGGTACCAGCTCTCACTATACGCTAGGCACACGGCGTTAGCAGCATCCTGACTTATCAGCTTTCGGTGGTGTCCGCCGCTCGCGACGCAGCCGAGCGAGCGTGCTCTGGAAGCTGGAGAGGGTCAGGGAGAATCCCTGGTTGTGAAGCGTCTCGAGGACAACGCTGTGACTGGCGCCCGCGGAGAGTGCGTCCTCCACATCATCGAGTACCTCGCGCAGACGTGCCGTGTCCGAGCGCGGGATGCCACGATGCTCGTCGGCCAGCTCTTGTAATGCCGCGGACACCTTCTCCTTGTCGACCGCGATCCCGGATCTGGACTCGGGAACCTCCGCCATTCTGTTGTCGTTCTCCATGCGTGCGGTCCTCAGTCCGCGGGCTCAAGAATCGTGGCGCGGCTGAGCGGCCAAGGCCTGGTATGGGGCGGTGCAGTCTCTGCAGGTGCTGGCGCTCCAGCCTCGGTCCAGGCGTAGGAGCACGTCTCCACCAGATACCCGTCACCGTCGCGCTCCTCGCGACACTGTTCGTGGAGCGTCGGCGCATCGTAGGTCGTATAGCCGTGATCGAAGAACGGCGCGCACATGCGCCACTCGTCCCCGGTCGGGCGGCAGTCGTCCGAATCGTCCCAGTCGCGGATCTCGCAGGAGCGGATCTGGGCGTTGAGCCAGTTGACCAGGGTGGCCGGCTGGCAGGTCGCGCCGTAGCTGGCGATCAGCGGACGAACGTCGCCTGGCAGATCACTTGCGGGGCACAGGTTCAGGAAGTCGAGTCGGCGGTCGAACAGCTCCGTCGGATTCGGCGCCGTGATCGCGAAGTAGCGGGCGAGGTAGGGCGCGCACTCGGCGACTCCGGCGCCGCCGACCAGACACAGGATCGCGCCGCAGGCGGATTCCTGATCACCGGACAGGGCTTGTGCGGGACTGGATGCGCCCAGCCCGGCGCCGAGCAGACTCGCGGACAGGGCAAGGACGATGGGGGTTCGATTCATGTCTGACTCCTTCAAGAAATGGCTGCTCAGGCCGCCTCGGCGAATGCCACCAGGGCCTCGGGGTCGGCGTAATAGGTGATCTCGGCGAGGGCCTCGGCCATCTGCTCCAGCTCCTCGGGCGAGGGCTGCCCCCTCGGGACCGGGATCTCGTCGATGGCCGTGCGGACGTCGCCGGCGGATGTGTAGCGGTTCGGTTGAGCTTGCTCGGATGTTTCGACGGGCTCGATGGTGTTATCGGCACCCTCCCCTGCTTCATCCTCGCGTCGGATCGTCACCCTCGGCGCGTCCTGGAGCTCGATGTCCAGCGGCGCCGGCAACGGCAGCGCATCAAGCTGCCGCCGCTTGAAGACCTTGTCCTGGTAGTAGCGGAGCTTCTTCCCCACCAAGGGCCGAACGCCCTCGACCAGGACGATGGTCTCGTCGTCGTTGAGGTTCGCGATCTCATCGGCATCCAGGATCGCCTGTCCGGTCTTGGAGACCTGCTTCGAGCGTCGTCCGTCCCCGTAGCT
>JGI12109J20283_10464208_pt1 | contig 20000 bp, 12 predicted proteins | sample ElkSlonscriptome_12_FD_20283 | JGI IMG/M metagenome (IMG submission 20283)
GAGCACGGTGGTCAACTCGAGCATACGGGTGCGCGCGTCGATTCCCACCTCGCGCAGATTGTTGCGCAGGATCAGGGCGCCGTTCTCGCGGACCGGGTCTCCCGTGCGCGTCTTGATCGTGAAGCGCAGCGGTTCGCCGTCCTTCTCGACGATGCCGTCGCCGTCGGTGTCCTCGTAGCCGGCATCCGCGAGGAGCCGACGTGAACGCTCGACGTCTCGGTCGTGCGGTTCGAGGCCATCGTGGTATGCCCACGCGACGATCGGGGTCATCGGATTGGCGATCTTCCGTCCGTACCCGAACAGGAGGCCGTCGACGAAGGCTCGCCGGTCGATCGCGTAGCTGATCGCATTGCGCACCCGGGCGTCGGACAGCACCGGGTTCTCGAGATTGTAGAGCAGGTAGCCCAGGAATCGGGGCCCGACGAGCTGCAGGTTCACCTCGGGGTCTTCGGTCAGGCGTTCGAGGTCCTTCTGGGGAACCGACTGGATCATGTCCGCCTCGCCGATCTCCAGCTGGAGCAGGCGGGTCGCTTCCTCCGGTACCACGCGAAATACGAGGCGATCCAGATAGGCCGGCTCGCCGTAGTAGTAGGGATTGCGCTCGAGCACGATGCGATCGTTCGTCGCCCAGCTCACCAACTGGTAGGGACCGTTCGCGAGTGGGGCCCGGTTGATGTCCCAGGTACGAATCGCTTCCGGGTCGAGATCCTCGACCACGTGCGCGGGCAACAGCGAGAAGCTGCCCGACACGAGCAACGCTTCGTCGCTCTGCTGCGCGAAGTGGAAGACGACCGTCGTGTCGTCCGGCGCCTCGACGCGTTCGATGTCGGCGAAGTCCGAGTGGCGCGGCGAGGCGACCTCGGGGTTCGCGAAGAGCTCGTAGGTCGCGACCACGTCGCGGCTCGTGCACGGCTCTCCGTCGTTCCACTTCACACCAGTTCGCATGTGATAGGTGATCGTCAGGCCGTCGTCGGACGTGATCCAGCGCTTCGCGAGATCGGGATCGAACTCCAGGTCCTCGTTCATCGTGATCAGGCCGTCGGTCAGGATCCCGTAGATGCTGCCGGCGATCGCGGTGGTGCGCAGGACGGGGTTCAGGTTGTCGGGGTCGCTGTCGACCGCGACGGTCAGGGTGCCGCCGCGCACGACGGGACCGTCCGCGGGCGGAAGGGGATCGCCGGCGCGGTCGCCGCAGGCGCTCACCCCGAAGGTGATCAGCAGGCCGAGGGCGACGAGAACGTGACGGGCCATGAAGGGTCCTTTCGGCCGTCGCGACGCGGCGGCCCGGGTGGTCGGACTCAGGAAGGCGTGTCGAGCGCGAGCCAGTCGCGCGGGTGGAGGAAATCGGTCATCAGGCGGTGCTCTTCGGTGCCCTCTTCCGTCTGGTGGTCGGTTTCCCAACGGACCAGTGGGGGCAGCGAGGCCAGGATCGATTCGGTCCGCGCGCCGGCCTCCAGGCCGAAGCGCGTTCCCCGATCATAGGCCAGGTTGAACTCCGCATAGCGTCCGCGACGCAGCAATTGCCACTGCCGCTCGCGCTCGCCGTGGGGCGTATCCTTCCGTCGCGCGAAGATCGGCGCGTACGCTTTCAAGAAGGCGCTTCCGAGCGCGCGATGCAAGCCGAAGGCGTGTTCGAAGCCTCCCTGGTCGTCGTCGTCGTAGAAGACGCCGCCGATTCCTCGGGGTTCCTTGCGGTGCGGAAGGAAGAAGTAGTCGTCGCACCATGCCTTCAACCGCGGGTAGACGTCGTCTCCGAAGGGCGCGCAGGCCTGCTGCGCGGTGCGATGCCAATGGACGCAGTCGTCTTCGAAGCCGTAGTAGGGCGTCAGGTCGAATCCGCCTCCGAACCACCACACGGGATCGTCTTCACCGGCGATGAAGAAGCGGAAGTTGGCGTGCGAAGTCGGCGCGTAGGGATTGCGCGGGTGGACGATCAGGGAGACCGAAACCGCCTGGTAGGAGCGGCCTGCGAGCTCGGGGCGGCGCTCGGTGGCGGCGGCCGGCATCGAACGTCCGACCGAGTGCGAGAACTGGACCGCGGCCTTTTCGATCACCGGGCCGTCCTGGAGTACTCGTGGACGGTGAAGTCCCCCGGCGGGTGACTCGAAGCGCTGCTCGGAGAAGCTTGCGGAGCCGTCGATCTCCTCGAGCCCTGCGCAGATCGCGTCCTGCAGCGCCATGAGGTGTGCGCGCACGGGGACGGGATCGGGCGTGTCGGTTCCGGGGCGATGCGCTTCGGTCATCGGGACTCCGAGGGGGCGGTCGGACCAGATGGATCTAGTTTCTCACGGACCGTGGCGGGCACGTGATCGAGCAGTGTAGACCGCCGCCGCCCGCGCGCCCACCCCCGACCTGCCGTGACCCACGTCCTTTCCAGCGACTGCTTCGATCTCGCGCTGCCCGCTGGCCATCGCTTTCCGGCCGCAAAGTATCGCATGCTCCGCGAACGTGTGCAGGCGGCCGGGGTGACGGTCGATCTCGAGCCGCCTGCCGCGACGCGCGAGGAACTGGCCCGGGTCCACGAAGCCGGCTACCTGGATCGCGTCCTGAACGGAACGCTCGAGCCGCGCGAAGAACGACGCATCGGCCTGCCCTGGTCACCCTCCATGTTGGCGCGCTCCCGCCGCTCGACCGGGGCGACCGTGGCCGCGTGTCGATCCGCCGTCGAGGATGGCGCGGGCATCTACCTGGCCGGCGGTACCCACCACGGCTTCGCCGATCGGGGCGAGGGCTTCTGCGTGTTCAACGACGTTGCCGTGGCCGCTCACGCGCTGCTCGCCGAGCGTCGGATCCGGAGGATGTGCGTGGTCGACCTCGACGTCCACCAGGGCAACGGCACGGCGGCGCTCTTCGAGGGCGACGACCGCGTTTTCACCTTCAGCGTTCACGGAGCCTCGAACTTTCCCTTCCGCAAGACGCGGAGTGACGTCGACGTGGCCCTGCCCGACCGGACCGGCGATCTCGCCTACCGGCAGGCTCTCGAAGCGCATCTGGACACCGTCCTGGACGCTTCCGATCCCGATCTGGTGGTCTACATCGCCGGAGCCGACGTCTACGAGGGCGACCGCCTGGGCCGGCTGTCCCTGACCCCGGCCGGCATTGCATGCCGGGACGAAATCGTCTTCCGGGCTCTCGGGCGTCGCGAAGTGCCCTGGGCGATGGTCATGGGCGGGGGCTACGCCCAACCGATCGAAGAGACGGTCTCGGTCCAGGTCGAAACGGTCCGAATTGCCCTGAGCGCGGCCGACGGCACCCTCCTCTGAGCCCTTTCTCACGCTCCCGGAGCGGCAGCTCGTGCCGCCGCGGGACATCCGGGCAAGATGCTTGCAAGACAACTCCCGGGATATCCGGCGCTGCGTCGAGCGACGACGAACCCCGATGCGCCACCATGAGAAACGTCCCGGGAGGACAACCGTGAAGTTCCGCCGCTTTCTTCCGCTTCTCGCCGTGGGCTTCGTGACCCTGGCCTTTGTCGGCTGTGACAATGATCCTGACCGAGGGACGGGCGAAATCGGCCCGATCACTCCGCGCGATCCGATCCCGTTGACCAACTACGTCGCCGACGTCGCCATGAACGGGGGCTCGGGGACCTATCAGGTCGACGAGATGCCGTCCGGGGCCGCGGCCGCACCCACGATCCTCGGCTCGTCGCGCTTCGTCCGTGGCGCCCAGATGGTGATGACCGTCACCGTCGAGGACACCGCGACGATGCTCTACGTGTCGACCACGCGGGCCGACATCGGCTACTTCGAGATCGACCTCACCCAGCCACGCGTCGTCGACGAAGTCGCGAGTGCTCGCGTCGAAGCACGCATGGAAAAGCTTCTGCAGGCTCGCGAAGCGCGGGGACTTCCGCGCGTCGAGACCGGTTTCCGCGCCCCGCGGACCGTGACCCTGACCCTCGAGCCCGCGGAGAATGCGACGAGCTTCCTCGTCGCGGTGCGGTCGAGCGACGGCACGGCGGTCTCGCAGCAGGCGACGCTCCAGGCCAGCGTGATCAACGACGCCCAGGCGTCGGACAAACTCCAGGTCAGCCTGAACTGGATCGACGAAGTCGACTACGACCTGCACCTGGTCACGCCAGACGGTTTCCGCATCTTCTTCGGTGCGCAGCAGCGCCCCGGGGGTGGCGAGCTCGACCTGGACTCGAACGCCGCGTGCAACATCGACTTCAAGAACAACGAGAACATCACCTGGGCTTCGGCCGAGGATCCGCCGCTCGGCGAATACACCCTGCAGATCCACCTCTGGAGTGCGTGCGACGCCACCGGCGACCTGCCCTACGTCGTGACCAAGGTCGTGAACGGGACTCCGGAGTTCTTCCAGGGGACCGTTCCGGTGACCGAGAGTGGCGGCGACTACATCACGATCGATACCTTCACGTTGCAGTAGAAGGTTCGATCGCGGGACTTCGCGGGGGCCCGGCCGTACGGTCGGGTCCCTTTCTTCTTCGGTGCCGCGGACTTGCCGCATCCGCGCGTCGTGCAGACACTCTCGGTTCCCCGCAGCTCCGGAGTCCCGATGGAAGCCAGCCCTCAGAACGGTCCCCTGGTCCTCGCCCGTGCCGCACTCGGCGGAGTGCTCATGGGACTCGCCAACCTGGTGCCCGGGATCTCGGGCGGGACCATGCTGCTCGCCGCGGGAATCTATCCGCGCTTCGTCAACGCGGTGGCCGAGGTCAGCACGATGAAGCTGCGACCGGCATCGCTGACGTTGCTGGCGACCGTGGCGCTCGCGGCCGGGGCGGGCATCGTGCTCCTGGCCGGGCCGATCAAGGACCTCGTCGTCGAGCAGCGCTGGATCATGTACAGCCTCTTCATCGGTCTCACGTTGGGTGGCCTGCCCGTGGTGTGGCGCATGGCGAAGCCGGTCGACGCGAAAGTCCACGGCGGGGCCGTCGCGGGTTTCGTGGTGATGGCGGCGCTCGGTCTCGCTCAGGCCTCGGGGGCGACCGCGGGCGATGGCGGATCGAACTTCGTGCTCCTGCTCCTGGCGGGCCTCGCCGGGGCGAGCGCGATGATCCTCCCCGGTGTCTCGGGTGGTTATCTGTTGCTCGTGCTCGGTCAGTACGTCCCGATCCTTGCCGGGATCGAAGCCTTCAAGGACGCGTTGTCCGCGGGGGACATGGGAGCCACGGTGCAGCCGGCACTCTCGGTCATGCTTCCCGTGGGCATCGGCGTTCTGGTCGGGATCGTCGCCGTGAGCAATTTGCTCAAGTGGTTGCTCGCGCGCTTCGAGAAGCAGACGCTCGGCGTGTTGATCGGATTGCTGCTCGGCGCCGTGGTGGGACTCTGGCCTTTCCAGGCTCCTGTGCAGCCCGAAGTCGGAAGTCTCGTGAAGGGCGTCGAGGTGACGGCTGCGTCGTTGGCGACGATCGACGTGGAGGACTGGCCGACGGCTGTGTTCGCACCCACCGCCTTGCAGCTCGCGGGCGCGCTCGGGTTGATCCTCCTGGGGGCGGCCGTCACGACGGCGATCGCGCGCCTGGGGCGCGAGTAGGTCAGCGCGCGGCCAGGGCCAGCGCGTCGCGAAGGATCGCGGCTTCGTCGACGAGCACCGCGTCCGCCGCGGGGCCCAACGGGATGTACGTGTCGACCGACCGTACGCTCGCCATGGGCGTTCCGAGTCCCTCTTCCGCCAGATGCGCGATGACGGCATCGGCGATTCCCGCACCCGTCGCGCGGCATTCGTCCACCACGAGCACGCGATCACACGCACGGGCGTGCAGACGCAGGGCATCGAGCGGAAGCGGATTCAACCAACGCAGATCCAGCACACGCGCTTCGATCCCGTGTTCCTCGCGAAGCGTCTTCGCCGTACGCAGCGACATGCGCAGACCGTTCGCGTAGCTCACGATCAGCATGTCCGTGGCTTTTTCGTGCGTGATCCCGACCTCGCCCGGCAGGATCACCGCGTCCGGTCCGTGGGGCAGCGGATAGTCACTCAGCCACTCCCCGTCGCCGGTCTCGTAGAGATCCTTCTCGTGGTAGAGAGCGATCGGTTCGAGGAAGACGGCAACGCGGCCACTCTCGGCCGCAGCCGCGACCACACCGCGGAGCATGCGGGCCGCGTCGTCGCCGCGGCTGGGTACGGCCAACAGCAGGCCGGGGATCTCGCGGATCGCTCCGATCGCGTTGTCGTTGTGGAAGTGGCCACCGAAACCACGCTGGTAGGCCAGTCCGGCGACGCGCACGACCATCGGATTGCGGTACTGCCCGTTGCTGAAGAATTGCAGGGAACACGCTTCGCTGCGGAGTTGGTCGATCGCGTTGTGCAGATAAGCCAGGTACTGGATCTCGGGAATCGGCAACAGATCGAGGTGCGCGAGACCCTGGGCGAGACCGAGGATCGTCGTCTCGTCCAACAGGGTGTCGAAGACGCGCGCGCGGCCGAAGCGCTCCTGCAGCGACGTCGTCACGTAGTAGACGCCGCCCTTCTTCGCGACGTCCTCGCCGAAGATCAGCACCTCCGGGCGTCGCAGCATCTCGTCGGTGAGCGCGGCATTGATGTGCGAAGCCATCGCGCGTTTCGTCGGGGCCTTGGCCAGCTCGGGGAGCTGCCCGCCGAAAGCATCGCGCCGGCGCGCTTCGCTCACCTCGGTGGTCGCGGATCGATGGATGCGTCCCTGGTTCCAGGGAGCGAGCGGTTTCACGACCTCTTCCGCGGTCTGCAGCTTCGGTCGCTTCACGACGTGCGCCGCGGCCTGTTCGACCTGGCGCCGTGTGCCTTCGAGGACGGCGGACAATTCCTCCGGACTGCTCGCCCCGCTCTCGATCAACAGCCGGGCGTTGGCGAGCAGGGGATCCTGGGCTTCGACGCGTTCGATCTCCTCGACCGAACGGTAGGTGGTCTCGACGTCGCTTCCCGCGTGCCCCCACAATCGGACCGTGGGGATCCGCAGGAAGACCGGCTTGCGCCGTTGCCGGCAGACGCCGACCGCCTTTTCGACCGTGTCCCAGATCTCCACGAGATCACCGGTCGTCACCGCGAAATACTCGAGCTGACTCAAGCCGCTGAAGCTGTCCGCGATCCAGCGACGCGGTTTCTCGACCGAGATTCCGACCCGGTTGTCCTCGCACACGAAGAGGATCGGACAAGGATTGCCGCGACGGAAGGCATAGCGCGCGGCGTTGATCCCGCTGAGTGCGGTTGCATGGTTCGCGGACGCATCGCCGAAGCTGCACATGACGACCGCGTCGTGCGGAAGGGCCGGATCGAGACCGACTTCCTTGCGTCGACCGATCGCGAAGGCCGTTCCCATGGCCTTGGGAAGGTGCGAGGCGATGGTACTCGTCTGGGGCGGGACCCAGAGGTTACGGCTCCCCCAGACCTTGTGTCGGCCACCGCTGATCGGGTCGTCACTGCTCGCCACGAAACTCAACAGCGTGTCGAGGATCGGATCGACCGTCGGGTCCTTTCGCGAGCGGGCCATCATGAGAGCGCCGCTGCGGTAGTGGAGGAAGCAGGGATCGGTCGTGCGCAACTGCGCGCCGAGTACCGCGTTCTGTTCGTGGCCCGCGCTCGCGATCGTGTAGAAGGACTGGTTCTCCTTCTTGAGGACGCGCGACTGGGCATCGAGCAAACGGCTACGGACCTGGTCCTGGAACAGTTCGACCGCACGCGCGGCGGTGAGCGTGGATCCGTCACGCAGAGACGCGTCGCGGGCCAGGCGGCTGACCGCCGGTGGCAGGCTCTGGATCGTGCGTGCCAGGTTGTCCTGGACGATGTCGACACGGCTTTGGAGCATGGCGGTCCGGATTCGGAGAAAACGACGACGAACGCTCCAGAGTAGCAGGGCGTCGACGGTCGAGCCAGTGACGGACGCACGGACTTCGAGACCGTCGCCCACCGATCGCACGATCGAGGTTAGACTCCGATTGCCGATCCCCCTCGGGAGGCTTCATGCCTCGTCTCGTGGTCCACGGTCTCGTCGTCCTCCTCATCGTGCTTCCGGGCGTGTCCCGTGCTGCGTCTGCGGTGGCCGACGTCTTCGACGAGGTCCCACGCACGGTCGCACCCTCGGGCGTCCTGCTCGACCGCGTGGTGCCCTTCGGCGAGGTCCGCGTGCTCGACGGCGGTGCCGACGCGCCCATCGTCGACCGCTGGCGCTGGCGCCAGGCCTATTCCGAGCTTCGGCGTGCCGGGGCGGAGGCCCTCGACCCGTGGAAGCACGATCGGGAAGAGTCCACGACGGAGAACGGTGTGGTGCCCGTCGCGATCCTCGATCATGCCGTCGAGTACATCCATGACGATGCGCGCTGGGGAAACGGGCTCGAACGCCAAGGGGAGCGGGTTCGCGTCGATGTCTCCGCGGTCGCGTCTGCACGTGTATTCACCGCGGCGGCGCTCGTCGAGCGTGTCTTCGACCGACGCGTGACTTTCGATCTCGGCTCCGAATGGACCTTCGGCGACCGCCGTGTGAAATTCGACTTCGACGCCGGGGACGGGCGTGGTTGGCGACCGATTCCCGCCGACGGCAAGGTCGTCGTCGACTACGCCACGACCGGCAGGCGAACCCTCGCCGTGCGCACGCACGAAGACGACCCACGCATCGCCCGTTTCACTTTCGAGGTGGTCGCGCTCGCCGTACCTGCGCCCGAGGACACGATCCGTGTGACCTCTTCGGTCGCCTTCGAGGGCGTTTTCGCTTCGGGCGATGCCTTCGTCTACCTCGCGCCCGGGCGGAGCGCGATCGAAGCACCGATCGTCTTCGTCGAGGGTCTCGATCTCGACGATTCGCTGGGGCGCGACGAGCTCTACACGTTGCTCAACGGTGAGAACCTGCTCGAGGACTTCCGGGCGGAGGGCTACGACGTCGTGGTCCTCGACTTCGACGACGCGACGACCTACGTCCAGGCCAACGGCCTGCTCGTCGCCGAGCTCGTCCAGGAGATCCAGAGTCGGATCGCGCCCACGGTCTCCTTCACCCTGGCCGGGGCGAGCATGGGGGGCGTGTGCTCGCGTTATGCGCTGGCCTGGATGGAAGCGCAGCAGATCGAACACCGGGTCGAGCTGCTGATCGCCTTCGACTCACCGCACCGGGGCGCCAACATTCCCCTGGGATTGCAACTGTGGGTCGACTTCTTCCGCGGGGAGAGCGTGGAGGCGGACTTCCTGGCCAGCCGGCTGGATCGGCCCGCGGCCCGGCAGCTGCTGGTCTACCACTACCGGGCGCTCGGAAGCGCGGCTCTCGCCGATCCGCTGCGTGCGGTTCTCGAGGCGGATCTCACCGCGCTCGGTGGCTACCCGGTGCAGCCCCGTCGTGTGGCGGTGGCGAACGGAAGTGGCGGTGGCATCGGGCAGGCCTTCGCGCCCGGCGCGCAGCTGCTTCGCTGGGAGAGCTCGAGTTTCACGATCGGGGTCACGGGCAACGTATGGGCGGTGGGGAACGGTCCCTCCACGCGGATCTTCGAGGGTCAGATCCGCGTGTTCTTCGTTCCGATCTCCGGCAGCGAGATCTCCGTCGCCAATACATTGGCCTACGACGGGGCGCCGGGAGGCACGCGGGCTTCGCTCCAGCAAGCGGCCGACGTCGATGCGCCCTATGGCGACATCGAGGCCCTTCATTCCGCCCACGGCTTCATTCCCACGGTGAGCGCTCTCGATCTGACGGGAGTGGGGCTCTTCGATGCGGTGAGCGCGATCGAGGATCCGGCATCGTCGTCGCCCTTCGACGCGGTCTACGCGCCCGGCGACAACCAGGAGCACGTACTGCTCACCGCCGAGAACGCCGCGTGGATCCGCGCGGAGGTCTTCGAGACCGCGACTTCGACGCCGCACATGCCGGAGTCCGGGGTGCGACTCCTGCCCGCGCGACCGAACCCCTTCAATCCGTCGACGACGCTCGCCTACGAAGTCGATCGGGCCGGTCCGGTCCGGGTGGCGGTGTACGATCTGCGCGGCCGCCATGTGCAGACGTTGGTGGACGAACCGGTCGACGCCGGACGCCACACGGTGGTCTGGCACGGACGCGATGCGCGTGGCAACGCGGTCTCCAGCGGCGTTTACCTCGCACGTCTGGACCAGGGCGCGCGTGCGGCGCTCGGCAGACTCGTGCTGGTGAAATGAAGAAGCCGCCGGGAATCCCCGACGGCTTCTCGAATCGACCTGGAAGCTTCGACTACATACGCTTGGCGTAGAACTCGATGACCAGGTTGATGTCGACCGGGAAGAGCAGCGTGTCCTTGCTCGGCACACTGGTGAGCTCGGCCTCGAACTTCTGCGGCTCGTGGATCAGCCACGACGGACGTTCGTGCGCCGGGTGCTTCCACGATTCCTGGACGACCTCGAAGTTCTTCGCCTTCGGGCTGACCGAGATCTTCTCGCCGGCTTTCACGCGATAGCTCGCGCGGTCCATCTTGCGGCCGTTGATCATCACGTGGCCGTGGTTCACGAGCTGGCGCGCCCCCGGGATCGTCGAGGCGAAGCCGGCGCGGAAGACCACGTTGTCCAGCCGGCTCTCGAGAAGCTCGAGCAGGGTGGTGCCCGTGTCGTTCGAGCGACGGGCCTCTTCCATCAGCTTGCGCAGATGGCGCTCGTGGACTCCGTAGTTGAAGCGCAGCTTCTGCTTCTCCATCAGCTGCTTCTTGTACTCGGAATCCTTGCCGCGACGGCGGTTCAAGCCGTGCTGGCCCGGCGGGTACGGACGTTTGGTGATCGATTTGCGCGAAAGGCCCGGCAGGTCGGTGCCGAGGCCACGCATCTTCTTCAGGCGTGGGCCCGTGAAGCGGGACATGGTGCCTATCCCCTCATGAGGTGGGTCGTGGGCCGAATCCTTGGATTCGGGGGCCCCGGGCGATTCTGCGGCACTGGTGCAGGCTCCGGGGTTTCGGACCACGCGGATTTTGCCGCGCGAACCCCAAAGAGTAGCCGATCCGGTGAGTGGCGCAAGGCTGGCCCGAGTCCAGGGGCGGCTCAGACGTCACGCGCCACGCGATCGAAGAACGCGCGGTCGATTCCCCACAATGTCCCACAGCGAGGACAGTTCGCCTCGACGAGGGAGTCGCCCTGGAAGAGCTCGTCCGGATCCTCTCCGAACATGCCGACCAGCGCGCGGGCCACGCGGTCGCCGTCGCAGCCACACTCGAAGGTGAAGCTGCGGCTCTCGATCGGCTCGCGGGCCTCGTCGCGGAGTTCGCGGATCGCAGCGCCGTCGAGGCCGCGGATCCAGTCCGGGTCGGCGCCGGGCAGTGCGTAGACCGCGGCCATTTCGTTGCTCGAGAGCTCGACGAAGCGCACCGCGAGTTGTTCGGAGCGCATGAAGTAGTCTTCGAAGATGTCGAAGAGGTCGACTCCTTCGACGGTCAGCACACTGCGCGACGTGTCGCGTTTGGGGTGGCTGCGCTGTACGAAGAGACGGCTCTCGCCGGTCGATTCGACGTCTTCGACGAAGTAGCGGCCGGTGATCGTGTTCGTGGGTCCGCCGCCGGTGACGAAGACGTTCGCGGCCGGTTTCTCGACGTTCAGCGTCCAAGCCGTCGTTTCGTCGACCACGCGGAAGGACAGTTGGAGCGCCGCGCCCGCGAGGGCCTGGTGCATGAGCACCGTGCCGAAGGGGTCGAGCGGCAGGTTCCATCTCTGGACGTGCGTGTGGTAGGCCGCGAACAGCGCCTCGAAGTCGCCGAAGCCGAGCATGGCGTCACGGCGGCGCAGAATGAACCGTTCGACGGTGGCGGTGGACACGGCGGATCTCTCTGGCGCGGGGGAGGGCTCAGAGTAGGGAAATCCGTCCGGAGGCGCATCTGCAGGGCCCTCGGGCGCCGCGCATGACCTCGCGAGCTCGAAGTGCTAGGATGGCGTGACCTTCCCCAGGGTTTCGACGCGCGTCGCGGAGGCCGCGCGCACGGCGTCGGAGTAGACTTCACTCGCCCACGCGGCCGCAGGGAGTCCCTCCTCATGACGCGCCCCCTTGCGTGTTGTTTTCTCTTGTTCCTCGTTTCCTCTTCCGCACTCGCATTCGACGCCGTACGGCACGAACCACTCCGCATCGCACCGGGTGACGCGACCCGTCTCCACAGCACGACGACCGGCAGCGCCTTGCTCCAGCGTGAGACGGCGGGTCCCGACACCTTCGATCTCTACGGCGGTCCGCAGAATCTCGTACGCGATCCCGACGGCGTTCCCGGCAATGGGGACGAGTATGTCGAAGGCAAGTTCCAGGCGCCGGACGGCTTCACCGCGCGGGGCCTGAGCGCGTCGGACGGGGACTGGACGGGTGTCGATCTGACCGACGTCGAACCCTTCTGGCAGGTCAGCACCTTCAATGCCGAGAACCTGAACGGCAACGGCCCGGGCAATCGCGCGATGTGGTGCGGGATCGAAGCCGACGATCCGCGCGCCGAACGCTGGACCGATGCGCCGGGCTACGGCAACAACTGGTACGAGCGCTTGGTCTTCGAACAGGTCGTCTCGGATCCGAGCGTGGGGCAGACCGTCGACTTGGACTTCGTCTTCAATGCCGACACGGAGCTGTCCTACGACTTCATGGTCGTCGAGTACCAAACGCGCTTCTTCAACCGGACGACCGTCTACGAGTTCTCGGGAACGGTCGTGGGTGCGTCCTTCGCCGACGTCGCGACCACGCCGATCACCTACGCCGCCGACGACTACGCCGACGGCGACAAGATCCGGATCTACATCGAGTTCTTCAGCGACGGTGCCTACTCCGACGAGGACGGGCTCTTCGTGAGCGACGGCGCGATCCAGCTCGATGACATCGTGATCACCACGTCCGAAGGGACGTTCACCGAAGGCTTCGAAGGGCCAGGGCCCTATCTCTTCCGGCCCGAGAAGGACTACTTCTTCGGCGACTTCGCGAACGTCTTCGCCTTCGTCAGCGACGTCGATCCCTGTCACGAGAATCGCTCGCCGCAGGCGAACTTCGTCGACTTCGGGCAGGTACCGCCCAACGCGCCCGGCGTGAGCGGCATGTCGTCGACTGGCGGCAGCACGTCGTCGACGTGGAACTACGGCAGCACGGGTGGCTACGTCGTGAACTACACGTCGGGGCTCGAGCCGGGTCGCTACCTTCACATCTCCAATGAAGTGTGGAGTCCGGAGATCGACTTCGATTTGCCTGGGAGTGCAGACGACGGTCCGGACATGCAAGGCCTGGTGTTGTCGTTCGACGTCTGGCCGCACCTTCCCTTGAACCTCCAGAATCTCTACACCTGGCGAGTGCGCTTCCACGCGGACGGTCAGTGGACCGACTGGCGGGATCGGAACTTCGTCTACTTCGGCCAGGCCGTGTACCGGCGCCAGACAGAAGACGTCACCGATCTCGTCGAGCCCGGGACCGACAAGGTGCAGGTCGCGTTGGGCGTCGTGGAGTTCGGCGGGATCGATTTCCCCGACTTCGATTCCACGCCCGCACCCTGGTTCGACAACGTGCGTCTGAGCAAGATCCGCGTGGACGGTCCGTTCTTGTCGGCCAACGAAGCGGACCTGGCCAACGATGCCTTCCCCGTCTCCGGGACGATCGACGCGAGCACGCAGGCGGCCCGCGATCTCCTCGACATCCGCTTCGATCGCGCGATGAGCGTGGCGCGAGAAGAGGTGATCCCCGGCGATTCGCTCGTCGTGGACGTCGATGCGGCAATTGCGGGTTCGAGCGTGAGCTCGGTGCGCATGCACTGGGTGCAGCGACAGAACCCGACCTTTGAAGCGGCGATCCGTTCGCTCCCCGCGCGACCAGGAATCGACGTCGACGTCGCGACCGGCGTTGCGCCGGACGGTCGCGTCCTCTGGAGCGGAACGGTCGTCATGAACAACGCCGTGCGCGAGAACGGATCCATCGTCGACGACGAATGGGCGGCCGACCTGCCGGACGTGGACTTCCTCTACCCCGGTGACGTGTTGCACTACTACTTCGCGGCGACCGACGACGGGGGCCGTACGGCGACCCTTCCCGTTGACCTCAATGGATTCGGCGTGTGGGACGATCTCGGCCGGTCGACGTATACGCGGACCTTCACCGTGCGCGCACTGCCCACGATCACCGCGGGCGGAGCGCCCGACATCCTCTGGATCAACGACGCCGGACATCGCGATCACGAAGAGGAATGGATCACCGCGTTCGAAGTTCTCGGCCTCGTCGAGGGGCGGGACTTCGACAGCTATACCGTGCAGGGCGCGTCTTCGGGTGTCGGCAATGGAATCGGCGCGTCCGGGAACTTGACCCGGCTCGGTGAACGTCGCGGGCACGGTGCCTCGCTGGACCAGCTTCGTGAGTATTCGACGCTCGTCTACGAATCCGATCAGTTGGTCTACTACGTCCTCGGAACCGGCGACGCGGACGACGTCGGCGATCCGAGTGCAGACATTCCCCTGCTCACGGCGTGGAAGGAATCGCCCGGCGACCGTGCGTCGATCTGGTTCGGCGATTCCTTCGTGTCGTCGGTGCAGAACGGGAGCGCGGCCGGTCAGAGCTTCGTGGCCATGATGCTCAACGCGGGCACGCTCGGCGACGACCTGCAGGCGACCGTGCCGGGGGTGACGAATCCCTTCGTCGTTCCGTCGGGCTTCACTTCGGGCTTCGCTCTCGAGTTCAACGTCTACGGTGCGTGTCCGCGCCAGCGACGCTTCGATGATCTCCGGCCGGGTTCGATCGCCGACACGTCGCATCTGCTGCGCTACGACGACGGCACCACGAACTACGACCTCGCGCTGGGCGTGGTCTACGACCGTGTGGTCGGGTCCGACCGGCGACTGGACATCACTTTCCCCTTCGGGCTGTCCGCGGTGAACTACGACCCACAGGATCTGCCGGTCGGTGGTTCGACGATTCCGGCGCGTGGTCGTTTGCTCGAGGAGGCGTTGGCCGTGGCCGATCCCAACTTCGTTCCCGGTCAGGCGGTCGATGCACCTTCGCCTCGTCGGACGTCGCTCAACGTGGCTCCGACGCCGTTCAATCCGTCCACTGTGGTGCGTTTCGATCTTCCCCATGTCGGAGCGCGAGCGAGCGTGCGCGTGTATGACGTTCGCGGGCAGCTCGTGCGCACCTTGCACGACAGAGCAGCCGCGTCGGCTGAGCTCGAGCTGACCTGGGACGGTCGTGACGCGCGCGGCGCGGTCGTCGCCAGCGGTGTGTACTTCGTTCGCGGTGTGACGGAAGGCTTCGATGCGACACGCAAGGTGATGCTCGTGAAGTAAGCGGCTCCCTGCCGTCGTTTTCCGACCTCCAGCTCTGCGCGGCGCCGGTCGTGCGCCGCGCAGAGCACACGCGTTTCCTCTGCGTGGTCGGTGCCGCGGGAAGCATTCGACCTTGCGTCCCGTGGTTGCTCCGAAGCTCGTCCTGAATCCCGCCCGCGACTTCCGCCCGCGAAGTCCAGTCGGTACTGGTGTGCACTCGTCCGAGGCCCTACGATCCGCCCAACCCGCGAACGCCGAGGACCTGCGATGACCTCCCATACTCTCCGCCGTGCCGTCGCCTTCGTTCTGCTCCTCGCTGGCGCCGCGGCGTGTTTCCTGGGCTACGCCGACGCGCCGATCGAAGCCGTCCAGCAACACCCGATGGGCCAGCCCGCCGACACGCATCTCGACGAGGCGCTCCGCCAGGCCACCGTCGGCTTCATGACCGTGTCGACGGTCAAAGCCGGGCTCGCCGTGTTGGAGGGCAGTTCGTTCGGCGCGAATCTGGGCGTCGGGATCTCGATCCAGGTCGGCGACGTGGTGCAGGCGATCTACGACTACGTCGACATCGCGTGGCGGACGCTCTTCGTCGCCGCGGGCGCCTTGCTCGGATTGAAGCTCGTGCTCGCGACGGCGGTCGACGTGGCTCCCTACGTGCTCGGGCTCTGTTTCGTCTTCGGTGCGCTCGTGCTGCTCACGCGGGCCGACGGACGGTTCGAGCGTGCGCGCGCGGGCGGGCTCGATCTCGTGCGGACGCTCCCGGTCCTTTTCGTCGTGCTCGTCTTCGTGTTGCCCGCGTCGGTCTTGGGAGCGGCGGCGCTCTCGCAACGGCTCACCGCGGTCATGCTGGAGGAAGCCAACCGCGAACTCGAAGCGGTCGAGACGGTCCTCACGCCGCTGCACGATCCGCAGGGTGGATGGGTCGACCAGATGCGCACGGCCCGCGATTCGGTGGAGCGCCTGCTCGACCAGTTGCGCAGCCGCGGCGAATCACTCTTCCTCGCGACCCTGCGGCTCATCGTGGGCTATCTGTTCGACTGCGTGGTCTTCCCGCTCGGGCTCGTCTGGCTGGGGACGCGGGTCGCGCGGGGGGCCGTGGGTTGGGTCCTGGCCGAGAGCCGGTGGCAGCGGTGGTCACGCGAGGCCGCGGCGGACGAGCGGCCACCCATGGTCTGAGGTCGCGTCGCGCCCGACCGATCGAGGCATCTGCTGACGCACGAAGCCCGGAGCGATACACTCCCGGCTTCGTGCTCTTTGCCCGACATCCGCTGGAGGATCCCATGTCCCATCGCCGCTCGCTGCTCGCGATGCCGCTCTTCGCTCTCGTGTTTGCGCTCATGCCGCTGCCGGTCCTGGCCCAGGACGACGACACCGCCGACGAACCCGCCCCGGTCGTCACCGCGATCGAATCCTGGATCGCTCTGCCCGCGGTGGAGGTGTTGACGCCCGCATTCACCGAAGACGACGGCAAGGCGCTCGACGACGTCATCCTGCCGCTCGGGGGCCTCGAACCCGGGCCGGGCGACACGTGGCGCTGGCCTGGATCCGACGACGCGATCGAGTGGACGTCCGTCGACGGTGCGGCCGTCGAACTGGGTTCGATCGACGAGAACGCCACCATCCGTTTGCTGGCCACACGCGTTCGTGCCGACGGCTTCACGAAAGCCACGATCCGCGTGAAGTCCTTCCATCGCCTGAAGGTCCTGCTCGACGGGGCCGAGATCGGCAGCAAGGAATCGCTCGAGGACTTCGAGGACGAAGACAGCGAGCCCGGAGAGGTCGAAGAGAAGATCGAGCTCACGACCGGTGATCACACGCTGATCGTCGTCGCCGAGGGCGTGCCCGATCGCGACGAGGCCTGGAGCGTCGAGGCCGAGGTCGAGGTTGCCGCCGACCACGCCGATCGTGTTTCGGTCGATGCCGACGTGATGCGTCGTGCGCGCCTGACCGACATCTTCGATCTGCATTCGCCGAGCGGGTTGGAGATGTCTCCCGACGGAGGCATCGTTGCGATGAACGTGAACTCGCTTTCTGCACCGCGCGAGGATCGTCGTCGCTGGATGGAGTTCGTGGAGACCGAAAGCGGCGACGTGGTGGGTTCGCTCGAAGGGGTCGGCACGCTCAGTGGATTCGAGTGGGCGCCCGACGATCCGGCTGATCGCTACAGCTTCATCACCCGCGACGACGGGAAAGCGACGCTCTACGTCAGCTCGATCCGCGGCGGATCGCCGACCATCGTCGTCGAGGGCATCGAAGACTTCGGAGGTCACCGCTGGATGCCCGACGGGGCTTCGATCGTGTTCAGCAAGAGCGTCGACGGCCCGGAGGACCCCGACGATTTCAAGCGCTACCGTGGTCTTTCCGACCGGTGGGGTGGGAGCCGCAACGTGCGTTCGTTGCATCAGGTTTCCGTGCCGGACGGCATCGTCCGTCGCCTGACGGCCGGTGTCCTGTCGACCAGCTTGCAGAGCATTCATCCCGACGGAAGGGCACTGCTCTTCACGCGCTCGCTGCGCGACGACGCGACCTGGCCCTTCAGTCGTAGCGAACTCGTCGAACTCGACATGACGACGCTCGACACCGAAGTGCTCGCGACCGAGGGCTGGGGTCTTGGCGCCGACTACGATCGCAGTGGCGCGCGCATCGCGATCACCGCGCCGGCCGATGCCTTCGCGGGCGTGGGCCGTGACGTCGACCCGGACGTCGAGATCAACCTCTACGACAGCCAGCTCTACCTGATGGATCGCAGCACGAAGGACGTTCGTGCGATCTCGCGCGGCTTCGACCCGGGGATCAACTCGGTCGCTTGGGTAGGAAACCGCGACGAACTGCTCGTCCAGGCCACGGATCGGGAGTGGGGGCGCATCTACAAGTACGATCTCCGGCGTCAGAACTGGCAAGAGCTCGAGACCGAGGCCGAGATCGCCAGCAGCCTTTCGGTCGCGCACGACGGCAGCGCCGTCGCCTTTCTCGCGCAGGGAACCAACATGCCGCCGCGCGTGCAGGCGTCGAAGATCCGCAGCTGGGATCCGAAGACCATCCGCGCGTTCGACACCGAGCGTCTCGATCAGATCTCCTTCGGCGAGGTGAAGGACTTCGACGTGGCGCTCGGCGAGGACACCATCGTCGGCCGCGTCTACTACCCGCCGAACTTCGACGAATCCAGGGTCTATCCGACGATCGTCTACTACTACGGTGGCACGTCGCCGGTCACCCGCAGCTTCGGCGGTCGCTATCCGAAGGAATGGTGGGCGGCCAACGGCTACCTCGTCTACGTGATGCAGCCCAGCGGCGCGACGGGCTTCGGCCAGGAATGGGCGGCGCGCCATGTGAACAACTGGGGCAAGACGGTGGCCGACGAGATCGTCGAGTGCACGAAGAAGTATCTCGAAGCGCATTCCTTCGCCGATCCGGATCGACTCGGCTGCATCGGTGCGAGTTACGGCGGCTTCATGACCATGCTGCTCACCACGCGCACCGACATCTTCTCGGCGGCCGTGTCCCACGCGGGCATCAGCTCGATCAGCAGCTACTGGGGCGAGGGCAACTGGGGCTTCGCCTACAGCGCCGCTGCCACGGCGAAGAGCTACCCGTGGAATCGTCCGGACATCTACGTCGACCAGTCGCCGCTCTTCGCGGCGGATCAGGTCACGACGCCACTGCTCTTGCTGCATGGCGACGTCGACAACAACGTGCCCCCGGGCGAGAGCGAGCAGTTCTACACGGCGCTGCGCGTGCTCGGGAAGGAAGTCGAGTACATCCGTATCGACGGCGAGTTGCACTGGATCCTGCAGTACGAACGGCGCAAGCGCTGGTCGGAGTCGATCGTCGCCTGGTTCGACAAGCATCTGAAGGACGACGCGGGCTGGTGGGACCACCTTTGGCCGGCGGACGAGTAGACCGCACCCACGGACGACTCGATCGGGGGCGGGGCCGGCACGGCTCCGCCCCACTTCGTTTCCCTCCGAAGCGGAACTCGCCGGCGACCCCGTCTCGGGCCCCTGTATTTCACTATTGACTTAAATATGAGGATTCGGCATCCTGTCGTCGAAATGGATGCCTTCACAGCTCTCGCTGATCCCACGCGCCGCCGTCTCGTCGAGATCCTCCTCGACGGCGAACGACCGGCCGGCGACCTCGCCGCCCGTTTCGACATGAGCGGCGCCGCGGTGTCGCAGCACTTGAAGGTCCTTCGCGAGGCTCACATCGTCCGCGTCCGCCGCGACGCGCAGCGCAGGATCTACGCGATCGACGGCCAGGGCCTCGCCGAGGTCGACGCGTGGGTCCAGCGGACGAAGGTGTTCTGGCACGCCGCCCTCGATGACCTCGAGCGCGCGCTCGACGAATCTTCAGCCCACGACAAGCCGAAGGAGCCCCCACGATGACCTCGAATGCCGAACAGATCGGTCGCGACGCGATCCGTATCACCCGTCGCCTCCCCGGACCGATCGAACGCGTCTGGTCGCATCTCGTCGAATCGGACCTGCGCGCGAAGTGGATCTGTGCGGGAGACGTCGAGCAGAAGGTCGGCGGCCGCGTCGAGATGCGCTTCGATCACGACAACCTCTCGCCCAAGCCCGACGACGCGCCGCCAGAGAAGTATGAGGACATGCCGGAGAAGCCCACCTTCGCGGGCACGGTCACGAAGTGCGAACCACCACACCTGCTCGCGCACACCTGGGCCGGTCCCGACGAGGACTCCGAGGTCGAATTCACGCTCGCCGAGGACGGCGACGAGGTCGTGTTGACCATCACGCACACGAAGATCCCCAGCCGCTTCCACCGTGTCGGGGCGAGCGCCGGGTGGCACGTTCACCTGGACATTCTCGGCGAGGTCCTCGAGGGCACGACCCCGGCGCCCTTCTGGCGAC
>JGI12109J20283_12834946_pt1 | contig 19994 bp, 17 predicted proteins | sample ElkSlonscriptome_12_FD_20283 | JGI IMG/M metagenome (IMG submission 20283)
GTCTCCATCATCGTCTACCTCCGTAGCGTGTCATCTCCCCCACGTGCGCATATGCCTGTATCAGGGATCATATCACCTTTTTGAGTGGTTTACAACCACTTTAGGATTGCTATAGTTTCAAAACAGTAGTTGAGTAACAGTCCGGATACCGCGGGCGGCACAGCGCAGTAGCCGGCCTTACCCGCGTTGTATCGCCCACCACAACCCGTTGTGTCACCATCTGGCATCGGTTCCAATATTGCACCAGAGAGGAGAAGCCTCATGGACCAACCACTACAACCGCAGGACCGCTCGCGCCGGACAAGCATCGGATTGATCATTGCGATTGCGCTCCTCGTGACAGCAATGGCCCTGCCGGGCAGCCCCTTCCCGCCGGGCAACACCGCTCGCGCCGCCCCGGGCGACACCTACACGGTGACCACAACTGGCGATACGCTCGCTTACCCCGCCTGTACCGGCAGCAGCCCCAGTATCTCCTGTACCACACTGCGCGCTGCTATTGCTGCGGCGAATAAGAGCGGCGGTGGTACGATTGATCTGACCGGGCTCAGCGGCACGATTACCCTGGAGGATGATATGGAGACAATTGTGTCGTCCATGACCATCCGCGGTCCCGGCCCGGATACTCTAACCATTGATGGTGACAACTCCTACCGCCAGTTTACGGTTGATGGCAGTAACTTCCCGCCGTTCGAAGTGACCATCTCCGGCCTTGAACTCATGAATGGTGATAGCTTCTCGGGCGGCGCGGTCTATGTTGACTACGCGGCACTGAGCCTGGACGATATGGTTATTACCGGCAGCGTTGCGGACAGTAACGGCGGCGCGATCTATGTTGCCAGTGATGGTAGCCTGGAAATTAGCCGGAGCACCCTGGATAAGAACGAGGCGGCCGAGGGCAACGGCGGGGGGATCTATGCTGCCGGTAGGGTGAGCGTAACCGAGACGACTATCAGCAACAACAGCGCCTTTGAAGGCGGAGGCATCTATGCCAGGGCGGGAAGTTATACCGATGAAGATCAGGTCGAAGCGCCCGGCACGCTAAATATGACGAACAGCACGGTGAGTGGCAACGATGCCACCGATGGTGCCGGCGGGGGTATTTACCTGGGCCAGAATGAAGCACCCGCACCGCAATCAGAGATTCGCCACAGCACCATCACCGGCAACAATGTGGAAGATGAGAGTAGTAGCGGAGGCATCTATGCAAACGGGCAATTGCTGATCGATCATACGATCATTGCCGGAAATACCGTTTTTGCTACGCTCGGTTTTCCAGAGATTTCTGAATGCGAGGTTGCGGGTAATTTTATCCTGACCAACTCATACAACCTGTTCGGTGTGGATGGCGATGCTGGCGGCTGCCCCGCCGGCGCAACCGATATTATTCCCACAGCGGGTGTGCAGATTGGCGAAATCTTCAACCCACTGGCCGACAACGGCGGTCCTACCCTTACCCACGCACTGGTGGCAGACGGCCCGGCACAGGATACCGGCAACTCCGGCATTACCGGCGCACCGGCAACCGATCAGCGCGGCAGCGGCTTCGACCGCATCGTCAACACGGTTGACATTGGTGCATACGAGATCCAGGAATTGATCGTGCTGGCAACCATGAGCAAAACCGCCGACCCGGTCAGCCTGCCCGAACCAGGGGGCATTGTCACCTTTACCGTGGTTATCAGCAATAGCGTTGAGAGCGGCCAGGAATTTAGTGTCACCACGCTCCAGGATGATATCTATGGCGATATTGCCGATGCGACTAACCCGAACCTGAATAGCACCACATGCAGCCTGCCATCATCCTTGATCGCTGTGGGTAGCAACTACACCTGTCGTTTCCAGGCAGCGGTGACAGGCGAGCCGGGCACGTATACCGATATCGTTACGGCCACGCTGACCGCCGCCGATGAAACCACCAGTCAGATCCAGGCCAGCGCCGACGTTGAGCTAACCGATCTGCCGCCGACCATCAATGTCACCAAAACCGTCACGCCAACCAGCCTGCCGGCACCGGGAGGCTCGGTGACATTTAGCGTAACAGTGCAGAACACCAGCGCCGAGCCGGTGACAATTACGGCCCTGAACGACAGCAACCCTGGCGTGCAGGTGCAGCAGATTGGTTGTGGCGTTGGCACCGTGTTGCCGATCAGTGGCACCTGCAGCTACACCAGTAGTGTTAGGATCAATGGCAACGCGGGAGATAGCTTCACCGGCACGGTTGATGTCACGGCACAGGACAATGAACAGAACAATGCCGGCGACGCTGACAGTGCTACAGTGACGTTGACCGAGTCGCTGACCGCGATTACGCTGGCGCGGTTTACGGCGCAACGCGGAACCGGGGGTGTGCATCTGCTGTGGGAAACCACGATGGAGTTAGATACCTGGGGCTTCCACCTCTGGCGCAGCAGCGACGGCACCCGCGCCAATGCCATCCGCCTGACGGACAGGCTGATCCTGGCGGAGGGCCATCGTACCGAGGGAGCCACCTATCGCTGGACCGACACCAGCGCCGTGGCCGGAACAGGGTACAGTTACTGGCTGGAAGAGGTGGAACTAAGTGGGATATCGAACAGCTATGGCCCGGCCGCCTGGCAGACAACTCCACAACAGGCCGGACGGATCTTCCTGCCACTGATCATACGGTAATCCAGGTGAACGAAGCAGAATTGAGTGCCGGTAGAGCAACCTGCCGGAAACGCAGTATCTCTTCGCAATCGCTACCGATCCGGGAGATCGGTAGCGGTTTTTTTGTGCAATCCGGTTGATAAACTTTATGCACCATATCACTTCATAATAATCTACAGCTTAATCTTGAATGTACCGATAGTAAAGATAACCCAATGAACATAGGAAGCATGATTTTAAACCATGAACAAAGCCCTCTGAAAGACGCAATGGTTATAAATACCGTGGTGCATCATGGAAGCAAATGCAGGGAGGACAGGTCTCGCAGTTAACTACTCGATAAAGGTCACACTTAACTACTTGACATTCTTCTCGCTGTGGTGTATAATCTTCTTCCCCAGGACGTAATCGCCTTGTCGGACTTACTACTCTGGTTCGATCTGCTCTGCTGCTTAAAAACTTACTCTTTCCCAATTGCCTGCACCAACCACAGAAGCAGGCATAGCGGGTTCACTAATGGTGCTGTTTCCGTAGCAGAAAGGTACGTAGCATGAAACGCGCTGGAATCATCAGTGTCTTCCTGGGAATGGTCGTGCTCTTTTCGGGGAGTGCTCCGGCAGCTTCTTCCGCACCAGACGAGGGCCACTCGACAGCAACCGTCAGCCCGGTGAGCGCTGAACAACTGGCTACGAAAGAACCGGTCATCGCCGTTTTAGCTGAGGATGGCATTTCGGTCTCTTCATTTGCGGCGCATGCCTCGTTTCTCCCGGTCCGTGCAGCGGATCTGCGCACCGCCGATATCGATGCGGTCGTCGTTAGCCGCCCGATGCTCACCCGTGTCGCGCACGATACCGCGTTACGTGCGCAGCTTCGGGAGGTTGCCCGGCAGCAGAAGCCCGTGATTGCCACCCACACCTCCCTGACTGAACTGGCATCCCACCTTGGTTTGACGCTCCCCACGCTCCAGACGGAAACTACCCAGCCGGTCATGTCCAGTCTGGTGTGGGGGCGCAATGGTGTCCCCAGGGTACAGGTTCTCCTGATTTCTACAGACCGGATGCCTACCTTTGGTGCGGATGACCTCAGCCGCGCTATTTCCAACCATGTTGTCCGGCTTGCCGCTCCGGCTGCCGCGTCCCCATCAACGTTGCCAGACGGTGGTACACTCCCGGATGCGGCGGCTGCACAGCTTTCAAACAGTGTTTTTCTCCCGCTTATTACGAACACGACTGCGAATGATCCCGGGATCATTGGTCCAGGATGGAAACCAGTTCCAGAAGCAGAAGTTGTATGGAATGATTGTCCCTTTGGTCTTTACCGGGAAGAACTTCGGCCCGACTGGGTTGAATCTGACCAGGATGATAACCGGGACTTTTATAATCTCAGGATCGTGCAACAGACAATCCCCGGCAAGGCGGCGAATGATGCCGTGTATCTAGACTGTGAGGGCTCGGACTACAGTACTTCGCGGATCCGCGCGCGGGCTGATGTATATTATCAGGGTCAAAAACTTCACGAGTATGGCCCCACAACAACCAGCGGGGAGACAACGGCAACCGTCAATATTGGCTTCTCAGGAACTTCCGTTGCGTTAACAATAGCCTGGGCGTTTAATATTCCATCTCTGCGGATTGAGGATCGCAGCGATCTGGCGCTGGAGTGGGCCGAGTGGGATTTTATCTTTGCTGCAGATCAGGCTCCTGCCAATACGTCGTTTCTTACCGAGCCGGGAGTTACGGTCAGTACAAACCAGGGTATTCCCCTCGGAATGAGGCGTCCCGTGAATCTCTACTGGCGGAATATCCTGGGTGACATTCAGCGATTTGACACCTGGTTTTATACCGTTACTCCAGAGGTAACCGAGGTTGAGTGTGCTCCAGGTGATGATGAGGATTGCTAAAGAAGGAAGCATGCAATGAAGCGATATCAGGCTATCTGGTCAGGTGGGATACTACTCCTGGTCATTGCGGTGATCAGCATTCTCTGGATGGTCTTACCCGCAGCGTTTCCCGAGTCAGGGCACGAGCAATCCGCAACGGCTGAACCGGCATTTGCTATCGTCACCATTGCGGTGACACCCAATGACATGGAACGCCTACCGGCACGCTTTGTCGAGCCGATTGTGGCGCACTACCCGCCCCTGGCCTTCGCTGATGCGGCCACCGCGCCGATTGATGCGCTGTTTATCAGCCGCGCAATGCTGGTGGAAATATCGACCGATGCCGAGCGCCGGGCTGAGCTTGATGCCTTGCTCGACAACGGCAAGATCCTCCTGGTGTATGGCGCAACCACCTCAGACCTGCAACGAGCCCTGGACGAGCCGCTGAGTACCGTTGAGACGACCACCACCAAAGCCGTCCTTGCCAGTCTTCACCGTATCGGACCGGTTCCGACAACTGGTCAGCTTATTGTCTCTGATGATCGCCCACCCATTAGTGTCGGCAGCCTGTATGGCTATGTTGATCTAAGTTTGCAGGGTGCAGAACGATTTGAACCATATCCAGAACCGGAAAGATTTGAACCATACCCAGAACCGGAATAGAATACTCTGTTCAAGACGGTATTATTAGCGGAACTCTGCTCGACGCTTCGATCCGCCGCGCCGGAATATGCCGGCGCGGTGCAAGCAGTCGATATAGCAGTCCTAACTGAGTTGTAAATCGCAGCTTTTACTCCAACGCTTCCTAATGCCAGGCAAGACATTGAGAAGTTTACAACCAATTTAGGATTGCTATATTATGGCTGGTGAAGGATCATCATTATGCTACAACGACAACAATTCCTCTGGTCAGGTGGGATACTACTCCTGGTCATTGCGGTGATCAGCATTCTCTGGATGGTCTCACCCGCAGCGTTTCCCGGGTCAGAGCCCCGGCAATCCGCAACGGCAGATCTTGCCGTTGCGACCGTCACCATTGCGGTGACACCCAATGACATGGAACGCCTGCCAGAGCGCTTTGTCGAGCCGATTGTGGCGCACTACCCGCCCCTGGCCTTCGCTGATGCGGCCACCGCGCCGATTGATGCGCTGTTTATCAGCCGCGCAATGCTGGTAGAAATATCAACCGATGCCGAGCATCGGGCTGAGCTTGATGCCTTGCTCGACAACGGCAAGATCCTCCTGGTGTATGGCGCAACCACCTCAGACCTGCAACGGGCGCTGGACGAACCGCTAAGTACCGTTGAGACGACCACCACCAAAGCCGTGTTTGCCAGTCTTCACCGTATCGGACCGGTTCCGACAACTGGTCAGCTTATTGTCTCTGATGATCGCCCACCCATTAGTGTCGGCAGCCTGTATGGCTATGTTGAGCGAAGTCTACAGAGTGCAGAAAGATTTGAACCATACCCGGCATATCCGGAATGATCTGTTCAGGATGGTTGTCGTACGAGGCATGGCTTCACATGTCCTGACCCGCCCCCTGCTGCCGCAGCCAGGCGGCCAGTTGATCGCGCACCTGCCGCGCGCGCGCCGGGCTCGTGCCGTCCGTACTCACGGCAATCGTCAGGCCCGCCTCCCGCTGCAGCGCCGGCAGGTGGAATGTCCCCTCCTCCGGGACATCGGCGACATTGCAGAGCCGCCCCTGCGCCAGCGCCTCGCCTGCTACCTGCGCATTGACCGCCCGCTGGTCGGTGGCGGCGAACACCAGTAGCGGCGGCGCATCTGCCTCGGCCAGTTCGCCCGCCCGGTACGCCCGCGCTTCCCAGCGAATCCGCCCCGCCTCAGCCCAGGCTGCCAGTTGCGCTGTTGCCTGCGGGCTGATCAGGCGTACCGTCGCGCCAACCGCCAGCAACCCGGCCACCTTGCGCTCACCCACCGCGCCACCGCCCACCACAAGCACCGGCACACTCGCCATCCGCGTTAGCGTAATTGGATAGGCTGCACCGGAAACCGGGAATTGCGCACCAGCGGTCTGCTCTTCTGACGGTTGACCCTCTGACTCGCGGTTCTCAGTTTTCCCCTGCTCCAGTTCCCGGTTCTTCCCCGCATAGCCCCTCGGCGTGACCATCCGTTCTCCAAAGCGATAGCTCTGGCTGTTGCCGATCAACACCAGGCTAAACATATCCGCCTGGGCCGGGTCAAGCTCGGCCAGGGTGGTCAGGGTCAGCGCCTCATCGGGGCGGGTAACGTTGCGCACAATCGCTGCCGGAGTTGTCGGTGGGCGGTAGTTCAGCAGGATCGATTGGGCCTGCCCCAGTTGCCAGTGGCGCTCCCGGCTGCGCGGATTATAGAGCGCCACCACAAAATCGCCCCGGGCCGCCGCCCAGAGCCGCCGCTCGATCAGCTCCCAGGGCGTCAGCAGATCGCTCAGGCTGATGGCACAGAAGTCATGGTTGATGGCAGCCCCCAGACGCGCCGCCGCCGCCTGCAACGCGCTCACCCCCGGCAGAACGATAACTTCCGGCGCGCTGCCCGGCCAGTCACGCTGATGCAGCAGTTCAAACACCGGCCCGGCCATCGCGTAGACCCCGATATCGCCGCTGCTGATCAGCGCCACCCGGCGCCCCGCCGCCGCCCGATCGAGTGCCTCCGCCGCGCGCTCCATCTCACTCTTCATCGCGCGGGAAATGATCTCCTGGTAGGGGGCCAGCAGCGGCCGCACCTGCTCAACATAGGTCTGATAGCCGATAATCACATCGGCGGAAGTCAGCGCCTCCCGCGCCGCCGGCGTCATCTGCGCCGGATCACCCGGCCCGATGCTGACCAGGGCCAGATGCGCAGTAGGGAGAGAACGATCCGATTGCGCACCATTCGTCTTTTGTCCTGCATCCTGCGTCCTGCTGCGCAACGCAATTGCCACGGTGCAACGCTCAAAGCGGCGCTTGGGGACGAGCAGATCGCCCCCTGCGGCTAACCGGGCGCAGGGCTCGGCCACGCCCGGCAGGTCCAGCTTTTCCTGCGCGGCGCTGGGGCTGAACTCCCCGGCATCCAGCGCGGCTAACTGTTCTCGCGCAATGCTCTGCAGGGGGATATTCAGTTCCGCGGCCAGTTCGCGCAGTCCTGGCTCATCTGCTTTCAGATCGACCGTTGCCAGGGCCGCAACGCCGGCAAGCGCCAGACCCGCAGTGACCAGCGTCTCCTCCAGCGCAGCACGCAGTTCCGCCACGGGCACACCGCGCCGGCAGCCCATCCCGACCACCAGTTGCGGCGGGTGGTAGAGCACGCTTTTCGCCAGCAGATGTTGCTGCTTATCGAGACGGCGCTGGCTGATGATCAACCCGGCGGCATAGGTCGGCGTGTTCAACTCTTCCAGGGAGGCCACCGGCACCAGGTTGTCGGCCTGCTCCAGCCAGGTCAGATCGGGCCGCAGTTCACTCAACACCGGATCAAGATAGACGCCTAGCAACTCGCCATTCACCAGGCATGCGCTGGCGTGTGTCAGGGCACTACCAGGCGCAATCCGCCAGCCGGCATCCTGCCCCAACTGATCGAGTGCCGGCTTGTGCTGCACATCGCTGGCGGTGGTGATGGCGGCCTGCCCGCCGGTCAGCGCGGCAACCCGCCGGGCCAGTTCGTTTGCGCCCGCCTGATGCCCGCCCAGCAGCGGAATAACCGCGCTCCCGGTTTCGTCCATGCAGATGACCGCCGGGTCGTGCGCCTTGTGCCCCAGCCGCGGAGCCACCGCGCGTACGGCAATGCCGGTTGCCATCACCAGCAGCAACTGACGATACTGCCCCCAGCCCCGGCGAATCACCTGCACCACCGAGCCGGAGTAGGGTACCGGGGTGACAGGTGCGCCGGCGATCTGTTCCACGAAGCGCTCGGGCACAATCAGTTCGGCCTGAAGTTGCTGTGCCAGCCGCGCCGCCAGTTGTGTTCCCGCCCGCGTGACGGCAATAATGGCAATCTCCGGTGTATCCGGTCGGGGCGCACCCGGCGCAGTGGCAGCGGAGTCAACCGATCCGACATCAGATGTGGCTGCCCGACGAAAGCCATGGGTGAACCCATGGTCGTAGAGTTTGCTGACACGTCGATCTGCCTGTTTGAGTGCCGGGTCCAGCGTCGGACTGACCAGGATTAGCGCCTGCCGGTTGTAGCCCGCCGCTCTGACCTTTGCCACAATATCACTCAGCGTGCCCATAACCATGCTCTCGTCAGGCCAGGTAACTTTGTGCAAGACGGCAACCGGCGTCTCCGGCGTATATGCGCCCCCCGCCAGCAGATCCGTGACTACCTGCTGGATGCGCGTAATGCTCAGGTAGATCGCCACCGATGAACCATGGGCCGCCAGACTGCGCAGTTCCTCGCCCTCCGGCATAGGGGTGCGCCCCGCCGCGCGCGTCAGGATGATCGTCTGAACCAGTTCGGGCACAGTGAGTTCAACGCCGAGGCGAGCAGCGGCGGCAAACGCAGCCGTAATGCCGGGCACAACACTATATGGCACACCGGCATCCTCCAGGAGCGCCATCTGCTCAAGGGTTGCGCCATAGAGCGCCGGATCGCCGCTATGCACCCGCGCCACCACCCCACCCGCCTGCGCAGTTTCGATCATCAGCGCGACAATCTGCTCCAGATGCAGGTCCGCCGAGCCAACGATACGCGCAGTCGGCTTGCGTCCCAGGTCCGCCACACTCTGCGCAACCAGACTATCCGCATACAAAATCAGATCCGCCTGGGCAATGATATCCCGCCCACGGATGGAGATCAGGTCAGGCGCACCCGGCCCCGCCCCGATAAAATAGACACTCCCCGGTTCGGGGATGAATGAAACGTTGTTCATGAGGTTGCTCACCTGTTCGTCCTATGATACAGTTGTCACATCAGTTATTGGCGTACCGTACCAACACTGGCGCATAAAAAAGAGGGGGTTTTATGCAAACGACCGACCTGACCCGTACACGTAAGGAGATGAACCACTACTGGCGCTTGCTTGCCGCCTTCACGAATGAAGTTGATATGGCCCTGCGAATGGGCGAGCTTACGCCGGAGCAGCGGATGGCGAAGATCGCGGAACTGGTTACGTTTGCCCGGTCACAGATGGCTGCGCAGGTTCCGCCCGATGTCCTTGCCGAGGATCGCGCTGGCCAGGCGGAGACTGCCCAGCAGACAGCAGCACCGGAAGCGCAAGAACCCGCTTCGCCACTGGTCTATTACACCCTGCAGCCGGACGGCACATTTGCCGGTCCATTTCCCGATGACGCCGAAGACCAGCAACTCACCCCCGAAGAAGAAGCGATTATGCGGCGCGAGGGTTGGGGCGAATGAGCCAGGCTATCATTCGTTGGAGTGATCAAGCTGTCAGGCAGTATCATAACCTTACGTCCACCCAACAACAGGCAGCGCTGCGGATTGTGCAAAACCTTTCGGAAAACCCGTTTGCCGGTTACTATTCGCATCAAACGACCCTAAAAGACGGCACAACTGCCTACATTCACACCTATCCCGGCGCGCTTGTCGTCGTCGAATACTTCCGGCGTGGTGTTTTTCGCAAGCGGATTACCGTCTGGATACATTCAGTGAGACCAATGGACTGGCCGAGTACAGATATGGATGATGAGTGTTGATGAATTCAAAAATATATCGGCAGGTTCATGTATGCAAAAACCAGTACATTGTCACCCGGAATTCAAACCTCCGCGCCTCCCCGCCTCCGCGCCTCCCCGCCTCCCCACGTCCTCGCGTCCTCGCGTCCTCGCGTCCTCGCGTCCCCGCGTCCTCGCGTCCCCGCATCCCCACGTCCTCGCGTCCTCGCGTCCCCGCCTCCCCGCCTCGCCACCTCACGCCTCCGCGCCTCCGCGCCTCCCCGGACAGATGATCAGCAGCGAGAGATAGGGACAGCGCTGCCCACGTAGGGTACGCACATCCTCCACGATCCGCTCATCCGGCATACCGACGCGTTCGGCATACACGGCCGCATCGAGCATATCCAGTTCTTCAAGAGTGGTCAACACCTGCGGCATCACCTCGCCCACCTTCATCAGAATGATCGTCTCGAACTCGTTGAGCAGGCGGTGCAACTGCTCGGCGGCGGCCACCCGGCCGGCGGGCAGGATCGTCACCCGGTCGGCGGCGGTCCCCAGGGCCACCTGGCAACGCGCGGCGGCGGCAGCAAATGAGGTGATACCCGGAATAAAACTGACGGCGATGGCGGGATGGCGCGCCCGCAGTTCATGCCAGATGTAGGTAAACGTCCCGTAGAGCAGCGGGTCGCCCAGCAGCAGGTAGACGCCCTGCGCCGCATGCCCGGTTGCCTCGGAACTGACGGCCAGGCTGGTCGCAATCTCATCGGCGGCCGCCTGCCAGGCCGCACGCAACTGCGCCGCATCGCGCTGCATCGGCAGGGTCAGCCGGACCACCTGCTGCCGTTCGATCCAGGGCTGCGCGATCTGCAGCGCCACGCTCTCCTCACCGCTGCGGCTGCGCGGCACAAAGACCAGATTCGCCGCCTCAATCGCACGCAACCCCTTGACCGTGATTAACTCCGGATCACCGGGACCGAGACCTACCACTGTTATGCGCAACATCGCCTCCTGCATCATACGCTCGCCGTAACCACAAACACCGGATTCTGCCCCTCAAATCGCAACATCGCCCCAATCGGCGTGCCGACATTTACCTGCATCTGCACCACCCGCGCCGTCGGCAGCAGCGTCCGCACTGCCTGGAGGTTCTCCAGTGTCACCAGGTTGATCACCAGCCGCCCGCCCGGATAGAGCCGCTGTTGGGCCAGTTCGATAATCGCCGCCAGCCGTCCACCACTGCCACCGATAAACACCGCGTGCGGACGCGGCCAGGCGGTACATGCCGCCGGTGCGCTGCCTTCAACCAGGTGCAGATTGGGTGCAGGAAAGCGGCGCAGGTTCTCCCGGATGTGCTCGCACAACGCCGGGCGCTGCTCGACAGCATACACCTGCGCGGTTGGCTGCGCGCGGGCCGCCTCGATGCCGACCGCCCCACTACCCGCCCCGATATCCCAGAGTACCTCACCCGGTCCCAGGGCCAGTTCTGCCAGGCTCAACAGGCGCACTTCGCGCTTGGTGATCAGCCCGGCGGAGGTAGCGAAGGCCGCATCCGGCAGGCCGGGAGGGTGGGGATTGGCAACCTGTTCGCTCGCCGAAGTTCCGCCCGACCAGACGACAAAGACATTAAGCGGGGCAAAAAAAGTATCGGCCGCCTGCTCCAGATTGGTGCGGATGATCTGCTGATCCGACTGGCCCAGGTTGGCGCACACGGCGCAGGCGGTTGTGGGCGGCAGGCCCGCCGCCAGCAGCGCCTGCGCAATCACGGCCGGCGTCTGCCGGTTATCGGTCAGGATGGCGGCTTTGCCGGCTTGCCGCACCCCCGCGATTACCTCCTCCAGCGGGCGGGCGTGGGCACTGAGCAGCGCGGCATCGTGCCAGGGCTCCGCCAGGGCTGCAAAGGCCATCTGGCAGGCAGTTGGGGCGGGGATGATCTCCAGCGCCTCGGCGGGCAGGGCGCGGCACAGGCTGCTGCCGATGCCATAGAACAGCGGATCGCCCGACGCCAGCACGACGGCGCGTTCACCCGCTGCCAGCGCCTGCTGCAACCGTTCAATCAGCGCGTCAATCGCACTGGTGATGGGGAATGTTGTCCCGGCGAAGTCGGGGAAGCCGCGCAGGTGCCGCCGCCCGCCGGCCAGCAGATCCGCCGCCATAATCCGCTCCCGCAATGCTACCGGCAGACTCTGCGGATCACTGCTATTCATCCCCACCACGAGGATGCTTGATGGGGCGTTCTGAAAGGGAACTTGCACTTACTCGTCCGCCTCCGCCGACGCATCACCTACCAGGCGCTGGATCAGCGGCGGTTGTAATGGTGGTTGCTGCGCCTGGGTTCCGCCATCTGCAGTCCGGCATCTGGCGGCGCGTCCCAGCACCGTGCCGTCAAAGTCTACCAGCATGACCTCGACATCAAGATTACCGCCCTGTGCCTGGACAAACTGTTCGCAGTTTTCACAGGCCAATTCGACCAGTCGCACTACCGGGGTCAGCACCCCCTGCGCCTGGCACAACTCCAGAAAGTGCCGCCCGGTGTTGGCCGCAGCCACGGCATCCACCAGATCCGCCGGCGCATGCACCTCCCGGCAGATCTGCGCCAGAAAGTCAAAATCAACCTGATTGCCCGCCACATGCGTGGTCATATGCCCCTGCGCCGTCTTGATCAGCTTGCCAATCATAGCGACCAGAACCACCGACTTGACACCATGGACCACGCAGGTCTTCAACCCGTCCCCGGTGAAGTTACTAATCTCAACAAACGCCACCTCGGGCAACTCCGGGAACATCTGCATGGCGAAGCGTTCCGAACGTCCGCCGGTCGCCAGCACCACCCGCGTCACCGCGTTGTGGGCCGCCATCTCCACCGCCTGCACCACGCTGGCACGCCAGGCCGCCGTGCTGAAGGGAAAAACCTTGCCGGTCGTCCCCAGGATGCTGATGCCGCCGACAATGCCCAGGCGCGGGTTCAGGGTCTTCTGCGCCAGCCGAACCCCCTCCGGCACGCTGATAACCACTTCCAATCCGCGCTCTTCCAGATCGGCCGCCTCCGGGCAGACCGCGCGCACCGCAGCGGCGACATTCTCACAGATCTGCCGGCGCGGCACTGGGTTGATCGCCGGGTCGCCCACCGGCAACCCCAGACCGGGCAAGGTTACCCGTCCGACGCCCTCCCCGCCGTCCAGTGTAATCCCCGGTTGCGCGCTATGCTGCACCCGCGCACAGATCAGCGTACCGTGGGTGACATCGGGATCATCGCCGGCATCCTTGACCATGCAGCAGAAAGCCGCATCCGCTTCCAGGTGGCACTCGACCGGCGTCATCGTTGCCGTCTCGCCGATGGGCAGCGTAATCGTCACCTCCTCCGGCCAGGCACCCGTGAGTAGCGCAATCGTCGCCGCTTTCGCCGCCGCCGCCGCATTACTGCCGGTGGTGTAGCCGGTGCGACTCCCCTTTTTGTTGCGTGGCGGAACACCATATGTACCCATTCCGTAGTCCGTAGTCCGTAATCCGTGGTCCGTGGTCCGTAATCCGTATCCCGTATCCCGTATCCCGTATCCCCTAACCCCTAACCCCTAACCCGCCTCAATCAATTTCAGCCGAAGGCGCATCGACCGCCAGGCGCAGCAGCGCGTTGACGATAGCGACGGCCACGGTGGAGCCACCCTTAAATCCCGCCGTCACAATCCAGGGCACATTCGTGAGACGCATCAGCGCGGTTTTGCTCTCCAGGGTACCGACAAAGCCCACCGGCACACCGATAATCAGCGCGGGACGCAGTCCCTCCTCCACCAGGCGCACCGCTTCGTAGAGCGCGGTGGGCGCATTGCCGACGGCGATAATGCCCCCGGTCAGCAACCCGCGCTCGGCGGCCATTCGCAGACCCATCGCGCTGCGGGTCGTATTGGCCGCCATCGCTCGCGTCCGCACTTCATCTTCGGCCACAAAACAGTGGACCGCTCCGCCCAGTTCCTCCAGTCGCCGCGCGCTAATACCTACCCGCACCATATGCACATCGGTGACAACGGTACACCCGGTGCGCAAGGCCCGGGCACCCGCCATGACTGCATTCTCACTCGCACAGGTCAACTCGGCAAACTCAAAATCGGCGGTGCTATGAATAACGCGCTCAACGACTGCGGCCAGCGGCGGATCAAACGCATACTTCCCCACCTGCAGTTGCTGGCGGATAAACGCAAAGGAGTCGGCGGCAATTGTTTCGGGGTTCCGCGAGGGCATACTCATGGCCTTATTCTCCTTATAGCCAGAACAAACACAGAACAGAGAACAAATAGGGTAGGTTCTGGAAAAGCAATAAGCGCAGTCTGTTCTCCGTTGCCTGGTGTTGTGCTCTCTAATCAATCGTGGTCGTGATGATGTTCATGATGGTCGTGGTCATGCCCATGCTCATGGTCATGCTCATGGTCATGCTCATGGTCATGATGATCATGCGCCACCAGCGGCAACCCATGCTTCTGCTCAAAGCCGGTAACCCGGTGGCGGTAGATGCAAACATCACAGGTCATCGTCGCCGTGCCTTCCGCCACATCTCGGTAGCGCTGTGCCACCGCTTCAATCACCCCGGGATGGCGGCCCAGATGCTCCGTCACCAGGATCTGAGTCTCGGGATGATTTGCCTGGGCAGTTTGCGCCTGCGCCGTGATATCATTACGCACAAAGCCGGTAAACAGCACATAGGGCAGCACAATCACCCGCCGCGCCCCCAGTCGCACACAACGCTCGATCCCCTGGACCACATTCGGTGGTGTCACGCTCTGGAAGGCCGCTTCGACCCAGCCGTACCCACGACCCTCCCAGAGCAACCGCGCCAGTTTGAACACCTCGCCATTGCTATCCGGGTCACGGCTACCGCGCGCCACGACCAGCAGCGCCGTCGCGCTATCAGGGATCGCCGGCGTACTCTGGTCACGCGCACTGGCGGCGCGTTCGGCCAGCGTACCAACGACCGGATATTGCGCCCCGATGGGCGTGCCGTAGCGCAGTTCAAGCTCCGGCCACTTCTCCCGGGCCGCATTGAGAATGGCGGGCACATCATTCTTCTGGTGCCGCGCCGGACCCAGGAAGAGCGGTAGCGCAACAATCCGTCGCGCACCAGCTTCCACGCCGGCGCGAATGCCCTCGATGATAGACGGCTCGGCCAGTTCGAGAAAACATGGCTGCACCGGCATCTTTAGCCGTTCAGCTACAACCTGGGCAAACTGGTGATATTCCGCGTTGCCTTCCGGGTCTGGACTGCCATGCCCAATTAGCAAGACGGTATCCGCATGAAACGTGCTATTTGTACTGCTCATAGAAACTCGCATCTCGCAGGGATTATGTCGTTAATCACTCATCGGCCGACTGCCGGTCGTCTCCTGGATAGACGAAGTATACCACGGGTCTGACAGTCCGATCTCTGCTCGCCGCACCGGATCATCAGATACCTGCCCCGACGCGGCGAGGGCGATGACCTGTCCCGTCGCCATTACGGGAACAATATTGGTCGGGTGATGATTTGGCTCTCCGAGCCGGGCTGCCACAGGCAAAACAGCTTTCGGGTCTGGCACGAGGCCGGAACACGTCGCACCGCGTAACGCGTGTTACTAACAGGAGTTACGCGGTCGGTTCCAAACCAGGCATCTGCCGGGACAACCGGCCCGATTCGCCTCCGGCAGGGCGGAAGAAACCTGATCTTTTTCACAAAAAAATCACTTTGTGAATTTTTTTGTGAAAAAGAAACAAAAGTACCCTGCTGCCGCAGGCGAATCGCGCTTCCATACTCGTTAAACGTCCGGGTTGCATGGCAACCGCGTAACTCGTGTTCATAAGCACAACTCGACAGCTTATTGGGGCTGTGCTATAATCCTGCCCATTAAACAGAGACTAAAATATGTCCTGGGAGAGGTGCCCGTACCCCGGATGGTCGGGCTGAAAAGCGAAGCCGGTGTGAGTCCGGTGCTGTCCCGCAACTGTAACGCTCACCCACGAGCGAAGCCAGGTCGCCTGCCTCTTCCATGTCTCCAGGCCTCGCGGATCGGGCACCAAAGAGACAGCGCACATCCATGCCACCATTATCCTATGGATGCAGCGCCCTCCGTGCAGCCAGTGCCCCTGGCTTCCGAATCCCGACCGCAGGTGTGGTCGGTTTTTTTGTGCCTGATAAACAGGCCGGGAATGTTCCCACTTTGGGGAGAAAGGAAGCAGAGAGACAATGAACGTACGGAGGCGGTTCCGTTGGAGTCAGGTCGGGTGGGGCGTGCCGGCGCTGCTGCTGCTCAGTGTGCAGACCACCTGGGCCCGGCCGACGGAGATGCATATCATGGAGGGCTTTCTGCCGCCCGGTTGGGCTATTTTCTGGTTTGTAGTCGCCATCCCCTTCTGGATTATCGGGTTTCGCCAGATTGCCGGGCTGATCGCCGAAAAGCCGGAAACACGCCTGCTACTGGGTGTGGCAGGCGCGTTTTCCTTTGTGCTCAGCGCGCTGAAAATCCCCAGCGTCACCGGCTCAAGTAGCCACCCTACCGGCACCGGCCTGGGCGCGATCCTGTTTGGTCCCTTTGTGATGAGTGTGCTGGGCGGCATTGTGCTGCTGTTCCAGGCGCTGCTGCTGGCCCACGGCGGCCTGACCACGCTGGGGGCCAACACGGTTAGTATGGGCATTGTGGGGCCGCTGGTAGCCTGGGGTATCTGGAAGGGCATGCAGGGCAAGGCGCCCCTCTGGTTGACGGTGTTTCTAGCTGCCGCAATGGCAAACCTGCTGACCTACGTGATGACCTCGGTACAGCTTGCGCTGGCCTACCCCGACCCGATCGGCGGTTTTGCCGCATCGTTTGCCGAATTTGCCACAATCTTTGCCATCACTCAGATTCCGCTGGCAGTCAGCGAGGGCATCCTGACAGTAATTATCGTGAATGCGCTGATGGGGACTGCGAGCAATGAATTACGGACGCTTGGCGTGCAAGGAGCATAACATGCAGAATGAACAATCATCACAGACGCTCAGCAGCGGCACGGTCTGGCTCTTGCTTGGTATTGTTGTCCTACTCGCGGTGGTGCCGCTATTGCTCCATCCCGAGTCGGAGTTTGGCGGCGCGGACGGGCAGGCCGAGGAGGTGATTACCGCCATCAATCCCGACGTGGAACCCTGGTTCGAGCCACTGCTCGAGCCGCCCGGCGGCGAAACGGAAAGCCTGCTGTTTGCACTGCAGGCGGCCATCGGCGCGGGTGTTATCGGCTACTTCCTGGGGTTGAAACGGGGTGAGGCACGCAGCGTACCACGCCCAACTGAACGCGACACAAAAAGCCCCGGATAGCGTATGCACCTGATTGACCGCTACGCCTACACCAGCCGCATCCGGCGCATCGACCCGGCGCAGAAGGCCGCGCTGTCCGGGCTCGTCATCGTGCTGTGTCTGGTGCTCGACCAGCCCACAGTGGGGATGTTGGCGGTGATCTGGATGGCCGCCCTGGCGGTGGTGTGGGCAGGTGTACCGGGGCGTGTCATCGGGCGCGTGCTGCTGGCCGAGGGGTTGTTTCTGGTGCTGGCGGTGGTGGGCGTGGTGTTGAGCTTTAGCACTGCGCCGCCGCCACCCGCGTTTCAAGGCATCCGGGTTGGGTCGCTATGGGTCAGCACGAGCGCAGGCTCGCTGGGACTGGCGGCGCTGCTGGTCAGCCGGGCGCTGGGCTGCGCGGCGGCAATGAACTTCCTGGCATTGACTACGCCGCTGGTGGACATTGTGGAACTGCTGCGACGGCTGCGTGTGCCGCCAGTGTTGATCGATCTGATGAGTGTGATGTATCGCTCTGTCTTTGTGTTGCTGGAGAGCATGCAGCGCATGCACACCGCACAGCAGAGCCGCCTGGGCTATGCCACGCGCCGCGCCGCAATGCGTAGCAGTGGCCTGCTGGCAAGCCGCATGTTTATTGATGCCTACCAGCGTAGCACCCGCATGCAGACGGCGCTCGAAAGCCGTGGCTACAGCGGCGACCTGCGCGTGCTGTCGCCGGCATACCGGCACGATGCGCGGATCTACTGGCTGGGTGCGGCAGTAACGGGCAGTCTGCTGCTGGCATGGTGGCTCTCGTGACATCACTTTTAGAGGTACACGATCTCTACTACTGTTATCCTGGCTACACCGCCCCCGTTCTGAACGGAACCACGCTCAACCTGGAAGCCGGGGAGAAGGTGGCGCTGATCGGGCGCAATGGCTCCGGCAAATCGACGCTGCTGCTGCACTGTAACGGCATTCTGCGTCCGGAGCGCGGGCAGGTGCGCGTGGCGGGGCAGCCGATGGCCTATGATCAGCGGGCACTGCGCGATTGGCGGCGGCAGGTGGGGCTGGTCTTTCAGCACCCGGACGATCAGCTTTTTAACGCGAACGTGGCGCAAGATATCAGCTTTGGGCCGCTCAACCTGGGCCTGAACGAACAGGAGGCACAGCAGCGGGTAGCGGAAGCCGCCGCACTGTGCGGCGTGACTGACCTGCTGGAGCGCCCGACCCACGCACTGAGCGGCGGCGAGAAGGCGCGCGTGGCGCTGGCCGGCGTGCTGGCGATGGAGCCGCTCATCCTGCTGGCGGATGAGGCACTGGCAAACCTCGATCCCTGGATGCGACTGCAAGTCGTCGATATTTTTGAGCAACTGGTGGCACGAGGCAAAACAATCATGCTGGCTACCCACGACCTGCACACGACGCGCACCTGGGCCGGGCGCGTCATTGTCATGGACGGCGGGCGCGTCGTGGCCGATGGTCCGACGCAGCATATCTTTAGTGACCCGGCCACGCTGGAGCGTACCAGCCTGAGCACAGTGATGGGCAATTTTGAACAGGCGTAAGAAGGATACATAATGGATGATGCGATTGAGATCGGCACATGTTCAATTGAACAACTGGCCCACTTCCAGTGTCCGCACTGCCAGAAGTGGTGGTCCATTGGCGACCCGGACATTTACACGACGCGCTGGGTCTGCCCCTGGTGCGGCACGGCGAGTATATTTGATCTGGAGCAGGCACTCCGGCAGCAGCGCAGGTAGCACAATTTATGCATGAGAATCATGGCACACAATTGAATTCCACACCAGAGGCCCAGGCGCGGCGCGAAGCAGTGCGCCGCCAGCATCAGAAGCAGGGCCTGGTGATCGTCAATACCGGCAATGGCAAGGGCAAGACCACTGCCGCACTCGGCGTGCTCGTGCGTGCCTGGGGGCGCGACATGCGGTTGGGCGGCATCCAGTTCTTCAAGCACGAGAATGCCCACTATGGCGAACTGCGCGCCCTCGCACGGATGGAGATTGAACTCACGCCGATGGGCGACGGCTTTACCTGGACAAGCCGTGATATGGATGAAACGCAGGCAAAGGCGTTGCATGGCTGGGAACGCGCGAAGGAACAGATTGCCAGTGGGGACTATGACATCTTCCTGCTGGATGAGTTTACGTATGTGCTGCATTTCGGCTGGCTTGATGTGAGCGAAGTGGTGGCATGGCTGCGTGATAATAAGCCACCGCTGCTGCACCTTATCATTACCGGGCGCGACGCTCCCCAGGCGCTTATTGATTATGCCGACCTGGTGACGGAGATGCGCGAGGTGAAGCACCCGTTTCGGGAGCAGGGGATTAAGGCACAGAAGGGCATCGAATTTTGAACCTCGGCAGCGACGATACAACCAGAACCGTTTAACCGGGGACTGGCGATCCGCCAACCCCGGCAATAATGGAGCGTGGGTGGTCAAACGCCAGACGTCTCTAATACCGATTTGTTCTTAGAGACTGTCTGAAAAGGGTTGGTTATGGGGCGACGGCCCCGGCGCGGGAGTCCCGGCTTCAGCCGGTGTGTGGCCGGAACCGGCTGAAGCCGGGACTCCTGGGGCGCTGTCCGGTGTCTCAGGGCACCCCGCATGCCGTG
>JGI12109J20283_10986274_pt1 | contig 19993 bp, 18 predicted proteins | sample ElkSlonscriptome_12_FD_20283 | JGI IMG/M metagenome (IMG submission 20283)
GCTTCAACAACCACCGCGGCATCTTCAACACCCCCTTCTGGGGCGAAGGCTGGGCCCTCTACTGGGAGATGCAGCTCTGGGACGCCGACTTCCCGCGCGGCCCCGAGGACGAGATCGGCATGCTCTTCTGGCGCATGCACCGGGCCGCCCGGATCATCTTCAGCCTCTCCTTCCACCTGGGTGAGATGACGCCGCAGGAGGCCGTCGACTTCCTCGTCGACCGCGTCGGGCACGAGCGCGCCAACGCCGAGGCCGAGGTGCGCCGATCCTTCGAGGGCAGCTATCCCCCGCTCTACCAGGCCGGCTACATGCTCGGCGGCATGCAGTTCCACGCCCTGTACGAGGAGCTCGTGGAGGCGGGCGAGATGAGCGCGGTGGAGTACCACGACGCCGTCATGCAGGGTGGCCGCATGCCCGTCGAGATGGTGCGTGCGCTGCTCAGCGGGCAGGAGCTGACGCGGGACTTCCGGGCGAGCTGGCGGTTCGCGGGCTGAGGTGGGGCGGGGGCTCGCTTCGGCTCGCGCTCGAATCGCCCCACGGCACAATACGTGGACGGAGCTACATTCAGCACGCTTGAGGTCAGCTCGACGCCGTACGCCTCTCGATGATAGTCGATGAAGGCTACCTGCAGCCGGACCAATGCTGCGCTCGGGAAACCGGCTGTCAAGTGTCGCCCGTGCGAAACACTCCGACGGCTTCTGCGGGATCTTGTTCGCGCGCGTCAGCTCGCAGACTTCGCGCTCGAGATCCTTAGCGCGCTCGGAGTTCTTGGTCGTCCGACCCGGCCTACGACTCGCGCGCCGCTCCGCCTCTCGCGCGCACACTTCCTACAGGGTCTCACGGGTGGGGCCGCGTGTCTCCGTGATCGACCGGATCGCTGCACACCTCGATGCGGATCCAGCCTCTTGCCAGCCCCTTGGTCTAAGTCCCCTCCCCGGTACCTCCTGTAGCGACACGCGTACCCTGCGCGTGCAGCCAATCTTCTCCCCAACTCTGGACTGCCATCAACCGGGGAATTGATCGAACCGGGGGCGCAGAGACAAGCGGTTCAGAAGGTCCAGTGTCACGCGTGCCATTGACCGTAACGAGCCAATTCACGACGACGCCTTATTCGATCCAAGACATGGCGACATTCGAGTATTGTGCGACTGAGCGATCCGATCTCATCCACACCGTGTTCGCCAGCCAGATGGTCGAGAAGTTCGCCAGCCGGGACAAACCAACCGTTCTGCCCCGCAACCCAAGTCAATAGAGACTCAAACTCCGGGTCGACGGTCCCGTCCAAGGCGAACCCCTTCCCGAGGTGCGTCGAGATGATAGTCCACCCACCGGTATCTGCGAGACGACTGACGGATTCACGAGTAACCAGCCGCATGAATGATGACAGTCGCGGAGCATCCGCCGTGCTGAACCACAAGGGGGAAGGAGACTTGGAACTGTCCCGATAAGGCCTCCCGGGAACGACCGAAGCGCAATCAAGCTGCCTGAAAGCAAATCCGCGAATATACGAGAATCTCTCGGCAGCGATATCCGCCCAATAATAGGGTGAGTCCGGGCTACTACCCTCGGAGGGAACTGATTTCCTATTGCGTCGACCAAGCGCATGGACCAACCGAATTGCACGGGAGTGATACCGCTGCGCCCCCCAGAAGAGATTCTCCCTATTCTGTCCGTGGTTGCAATGAATACGGAGATCGTAGCCGCACTCATCTGTCAGGAAATCGACCGCAGCCTCGGTCCGTCCGCGAAGGGATGAGGCCATGGACGCATTGTGGAAGGCGATCTCGAACCCTTGGCGCTCAAGGTCATCCACCCATTCTCGATAGGCAGGATTCTGCAAAGTCTGACCAAGGTAGTAGGGTCCCACGACGTCCTTGGGTGAGTCGAACGCCCAAACTGTCTTGGTTGTTCTGAAGCCCAACTCCCGCAGGAGGCGGTAGACCGGTTTCCCGTTCTGTACCGTCGTATCGTCGGTGTCGTCGAGTATCGTGAATGCGAAGCTTCGGTTACCGGGGTATCTTACCATGTGTCATGCGGGTCGGGTCGAGCGTCGTTCAGATTCCAACCAGGCCACCACTGATCGAGGTCCACACCGTAATCCTTTTGCAATCGACCAACGTCCTCGTGCAAAGTCGCCCGCAGCTCCGCAGCTTCAGAATCGGTGAGTTTCCAGCGTCCCAGGTCTGAAGTTCCGGAAGCGTTGGAGGACGTCATGAGTCTGCTCACCAGCCTTCTCGCCGACGTTATCATCGGTCTAGGGATGATCCTCTTTACCACCCTTCGGATGCCCTGGTGGGCAGCCGTTCCCCGAATCAGGGAAGGGGCCTCGAAGAAGCTGCCTTGGTTATACCTAGTTCCGGGCGCGTGGAAATCGAAATTGACGTCTATTGCGAGGAAGTCGCAAAGCCCGCGGAGGACCGATCGGGGCTCCGCCTCGAATTTTTCTAGGACAACTACCCGAACGCTCTCCCGGGGAAAGACCCGCATCCAGGCATCTAACTGAAATGCGTATCGACTAAACTCGATTAGATCGGGTGTGAGTTCCTCATCTGCCGACCTTCCCCAGCCAGCGTAGAGGCCATGTCGGATCTGCGACTCGATTCGGGAGATGGGTTCCCTTATCAAATAGATGAATCGCCACGCTCCTATTTCAGATCGAGCGATCCGGTCGGGAACTCCGGAAATAAATGGCGCCTTTGAATACTCCACATTCGCATCTAGCAATAGCTGACCCGGCCGCACCGCCTTCCAACGCCCGACATACTCGCCGACTCTATGTGGCGCCGCGTCCGATTCGAAGAAGGCTTCGTCTTTCTCGCGTACGGCACAGACCTCCGGGTGTTGCTTCAACATCTCGAACATGGACGTAGTGCCACATTTCATCGCGCCTATGATCACGGCGAACCGACGAGCTTCCGCAGGTAACGCGGAAGCGTTAGCGAGTGCCATCGGCGATCTCCAGTTTAGAGGGTGAGGGAAGAACGTGACGCGGAGGCTGCAGGACGCAAGGTTCCTCCGGATATCGAGGCACCAACCCACAGCGCCCCCTGCCTCCCTCACATAAGACGTCGCCGCAAATCATCCGGAATAAGCCTCGGGTGACGGGCCGATTTCAATCAGGTCCCCCCCCTGAAGGTTAAGCACCCGATCCGCCGCCATTCGAATCGCCGGCTGATGAGAAATAGCTACAATGGTAATGCTCCCCTTGAGTTTCGTGAGCGTTCGACATATTTCGGACTCGGTGACGGCGTCTAGGGCGGTCGTGGGCTCGTCGAGGACGAGGAGCTGCCGGCGCCCCACTAGAGCTCGAGCCAGCGCGATCCGCTGCCGCTGCCCCCCTGAGAGAGTCCCTCCTCGCTCCCCGACTACGTGATCGATAGTCCCCGGGAGCGCCGACACGAACTCCCACGCGCCGGCGACCTTCAAAGCCCTGATGACCTCTTCCGTAGAAATCCCTTCGTCACCCAGTGTGACGTTGAGTAGAACCGAATCGGAAAAAAGGATGGGCTCTTGGGGCACATATCCGATTCCGCTGCGCCAACTGCGCATATCGACTTCATTTAGGTCTATTCCGTCCACGAGAATTCGGCCCGTCGACGGCCGGAGAAGCCCGACCATAAGGTCTACAAGAGTAGTCTTGCCCTCGCCGGACGGCCCTACCAGCGCCACCATTTCACCACTGCGTACTTCAAGGCTTGTGTCCCGAAGGACGTCCACACCCTCCTGATATCCGAATCCGACGGACTCAAATCGAATGGACTCCTTCAGCGTGGGCGCCACGCGCGTTCCGATCCAGTCTTCGCGGTTCGCGTCTGCTTCGAAGATGTGTTGCTGGAGCGACTCGTAGGTCGCTTCTCCTTCGGCCACGACAAGCACGCGCTTTTGAATGTTTGCCACAGTCGCTGTAAACCGGTAGAACAGCGTTGCCATGATCAGAACGGTTGGGAACGGGATCGCTGTCAGTGAGAATACAGCCCAAAGACCTAATGCTAGTGCTGCGACCATGATGGGTTCTTGGACCCCGTTGACCATGGCCCCGGCGACCACGACTCGCTGTTGCGCCTCATAGTATCCCTTCGTTTCCGATTCAAGCAGCGGGAGTACGTAGTTCTCCCTCGCCATCGCCTTGACAGGCTTGAGTCCCGGCAACGCACCCGTGAGTCGGGCGATCATACTCCGCATCAGCGAGGCCTGATTGCCACCGGCGTCGCGAGCGTCACCCACGAACCCCCTTAGTGCAAGTATTACTCCGCCGCCTACAACCGTGGCGGCCAACGCCGTTTGCCATGAGACCAGGAGAACGACGACGGCGTATGTGCCCGCGAGGATTGACGTGGAGATGATGTTCGTGAACTCACGATATGTCACAGCGGTGCGATGGGCTTCGTTGCTTATCGCGTTGGCGAGAAAGCCGGCCGGGTAACTGGTGAAGTGCTGCCACCGGGCCTTGAGGAGGCTGCGAATCAATTTGAGACGCAGCTCCATTGCGACCGCTGCGACGATGAATCCTGCCTGCTGGTGTGCCGCGATAATGGCCACGGCTTTCAGGCAGAACATCACCACCACCGTGAGAAGAAGAACTTCGAGCGTCGCCGTTATGCCTACCGTCTGCAGGAAATCCACGATTGTCGCACTGATCCCTGAGAGGTCAGCGCCCGTCTCGTCGGTTACCGCGATCTCGAGAACAGGCAGCAGGGTTAGGAAGCCTATTCCTTCCGCCAACCCGGCGAACAGGAAGAACAAAACCATCACCGCGGTTCTCGCCTTGTGCTCTTGGATGAAATAGCGGATCAGAGGGGGCGGTCGTCGAGGTTCTTCGGATAGTCTGTTCATCAATTTGCTCAGGCGATCGAGGACAGTGACGTTGGTCGCGGCATTTGGTGCCCGATCTCGTAAGGTGCGAACTGGCCCTCTGACCGGTAGGTCGTGTGGCAGCCCATCGATGGAGATCGTTTCCCGCCTTCCAAACTCACCGTAGACCTGCGTGTGTGAGCTCCCACGGGCAGCTTTCCCGAATGGTTCGGCCTAAGCCCCACGCAACACAAAACCAGCTTTTCGGAGCGGGGGTCACGACGCCATTGAGGAGCCACCCTTCGGAGTTTCCGTGGGCCCGCCGTCGATAGCCCGCCGAACTTCGAGTTCCCCACGTCAGCTACACGCCGTTTCCAGCGAGTCACGTAGGAACTCCAACGAGTGGTCCCGGTGGCGCTGAATCGCGCCGTGGGCGCTATCGAAGTCGATATCCGCATTCATGTTCGCGGGGGCTGAGTCAGCTCGAGCCTCCCTTTCTCCCAACCCCGTCAGATTCAGGAATTCACTGATCCGACCAAACACACGGGTTTCAAGTCCAGATTCGTATCGCCGAAACACGGAAAAGGGACACCTGAAGAGGGTAGCGAAGATAGTGCCGTGAAAAGAGTCGGTGCATACGTAGGAGGCGTTCGCGAATAGGGACAAATACTCTTCCGGCCCAACGTCCCAAGCGCGAGTAACCCGTTTATGGCGCCACTTCATGTCTCGGGGATGAATCGGAATCGTTACGACCCGAAGATCCCTTTCCTTCGCGACGCTCAGAGCGAACTCTCGGATGTATTCGTCGCCCTGTAGCACATACTGAAGCACATAAGGCCTCTGGGCTTCGGAAACCGAACTACTGAAAGACGTCCAAGTCTCTGGAGTATGAAGGAGTGTGGGATCGGCGACAACTTTCGGAACGCGACCAGTCAGTCGCTCTATCAGACGGGCTGCAGCTGACTCTCGAACCGAGAGGTGCGGGATCGCGCTGACGTGTTCGGCGAACCAGCGCTCGAGCCCGGGGGCGATCTCCGCAGCGCCCATGCTGGGCGAGTACGACACCCGCTGTGCCCGGGGAGCGAAGGTCAGGAAGTACGCAGGGTCACCCACATGAAGAAAGGGGCTCCAGACTTGGTCGCTACCGACCACGAATGCATCGTACGGTGGAGGCGAGCGAACTAGATCCATCGACGACTCATAGCTGACAGTATCTTCGAACCTGAGGCGCTCGTCCTGGAATAGACTGAACTTTCTGTATCGCCGCATCTCCATGCGGTATCGCCAATGCTCTTCAACTCTTGTTCGAAGGCTCAGGAGCCGCTGCATGATACCGCCTGAGGTCTGGTCACCGGAGTGGACCGGCAGGTCACGGAATCCATGCCTCTCCCGGGTCGATGGGACGCGAGAGTAGTCGATGACCCAAGGGTCGTAGCCTAGATCCTGGATCGCCCTCTGAAGCGCGAATAGTTGGAGCTGCGTACCGTAATTGAAGTATCGAGAGAATGAGAGAATCCCGATCCGTAACGCCATTTCACGCTCGCTTGCGTTTCTTTACAAGAAGGCCAATGAACTCGTGGTACCAGCGCAGGCTATCTAGTATGCCGAGTGAATCGGTTCAGAGTCCCAACAGGACCAATTCGGAGTACAGAGCATCAAGTTCACTTGGGTCAATGCTCTCAGGCAGGCCGATGTACATGTAGTCGTCGACTCTTGCACAGCCTGATGGTGAGGGTAGGCCTAGGACTTCTCCGGGCCCGCTGATGGCCACCGTGCGGTCGGAAAACGTGAGGTGGGGAACGATCGTCCTCAGGTGCTTTCTAAAGAGTTTTGCGTCCGACACGAATAGAACTTCGGTCGAGGGAACCGAACCTCGGAGAATATCCTTGCCCCGTTCGATCCAACGGCCGAGCCCGGTGGAGCTTTGCTTCTGCTCACCGGCCATCCTCGTCGCCCATCGGGGTCGGTCGATCCCGACGACCCGGCGTCGACTTATGATCACGAGGGTATGTCCGTCGATCCTGATTGATCTGACATGGCAGTGGAGCTCCAGATGGTCTTGGACGATCCTGTACGCACGCTCGCCCACTTCGTTTCGGGTGAGCGAGGAAGCCTCGACCCAGATGGCTCGTCGTGAGGAGAGCAGGTCAAAGAAGGAGGGAACGGCGTAGCGCACACGTCGAAACTCGAGAAAGCTCTTGCTACCGCGCTCCACAAAAAAATCGACCACATGCGGACCCACCGACAGGAGCATTACGGGAAGTCCTTGAGCCGCCATGTAGTCAAGATATGCGTCTGCCACCATTTTTCCCACTCCTCGCCCGCGCTGATCCTCGCTGACGCACCAAGAGCTCATGCCGCACACCCGCATCACCTCACCCCCAAGACGGCGGTCACTGTAGATGGCACCCATGAACCCGATAACCCTGCCCCGTTCCTCGGCGAGGAATCCGTAGTCGGGGGGAGCGGAGAACCAAGGGTAATTGAACAGCAAAGCCCACTTCTCTGCGGGACGGCTCGGAAATGTAGCGGCCAGGAGATCGGTTACCAGTCTCTCGTCGCTGCGCTTTGCGGGTCTAACCTTGATTGACATGCTTAAAGATACCTGGGCCGGTCGCCGTCCAACACTGCCACTGGGGCGCGGAAGAAGTGGTTCGCAGCGTCGGCGGCCGAGAAGCGGCCATCCCGCGTGCAGTTGGCGGTCGACGCCCAGACTCTACCGAGAACGTCGCTGACTGGCCGGCCCTGGTCGAGTCGGTTCAGACAGCGGTCACTCGTGAAGAGGAGACGAAACCCCGCCGTTCTAGCTGCGTCCGAAACTGTTTGATCGTACTGGCCATGAGGGAACGACATGGTCGAGGTCCACGCGGCAGATCGAACATCTGTGACGGCCCGGGCTCTCAACGAGCTCTGGAGTTCCAAGCCAGGATCCTCTAAGCGGGTCATCGGATCATGATTGTATCCATGCGCACCAAGACTGAACCTCTCGCTCCAAGATCGGGCCTCCGCCGTCGTCATCAGTGGAGATGAGGCACTTCTCCCCATCGCACTGCGAAGCGCATCCATCAATCTTTGACGCTGGGCCCGATCCAACTTCCCTGCCTGCTCAATCAGGCGGCTCCACTCCAAGGGGACCCTGGACACTCCTCGATACGATACCCCGACGGATTCCATCCAGGCATTGGTTATCTTGGCGCCGTCGAGGACCTGAGCCGCGGCGTATATATCTTCTCTCCAGAAAGCGTCTGCGCCGTCGAGTATCCCGCCGCAGAGAAAGAGCGTCGCTGGTATACCTAGTCGCTCGAGAATAGGGGCGGCGAACTCATGGTTGTCTGACCAGCCGTCGTCGAAGGTGACGGTGGCAGCAAACGGCGGGAGACGGCTTTGGCCCTCTGCGGCGGCGCATACTAGATCCATCGGGACGAGTGCATAATGCCGCTTGGAGAAGCGCAGGACCTCCTCCAGTACTTCGGGAGAGATCGTGAACTCCGGCATCGCAGTAGCATGGCGGTCGTCTTCAACTGGCAAGACTCGATGAAAGCCCAAGACAGTCAGCGTGTCACGGTGCCACCCGCGGTGGAGAGCTCGATAAGCGCCAACAGTATGCGCTAGGGATCGGATGCCAGACTTGAGATTCATGATGTCACCGGAATAAGGACATGTGGGCGCCGTAGCTCGTGGGAAGGTGACAGGGATATCTGACGGCGACCGAGTATCGGGGACCCGGTGGGACGGGGAGATACTACCATCAGGTTGAACATCTGATACCTTGCGGTAGAAAGTATCTGAGGGTGCTCGCCCAGCCGAACGCTGCCCCCTGCCTCATCAATACGAACCAGACCGACGGTACCGAACAGCAGGCGCGGAAACTCCCAACTTCCCCGATGCGCCAAGCTTTCTTAATCCGCCTGCCCGATGCCGCCGCGCCTATCATCATGCCAATCTCGCTGCAGCACATAGCCCCGTTGTCCAGACGTCTTGCCGAAAGTCACGTCCGAAACGTTCGTCGGGCGCGAGGTCGCTCTGACGTCACGTCGACGCTTCCCTTCCTATCTTTTTGCGCGCTTCGGCCCCCGTCGAGGGGCTACAGCCCCTATTTCGGTCGTACAAAGGACGGGGATAAGGCTTTGATGAGAAGGGGCACGCGATGGAGCGAGCCGATGCGTCGCGCAGAGTTCGGCCTCCTCCCCGTTCATCACTATCGTCTCGGATGAGCTCCGACGCACGCGCATCCGGCGCGAAGGCACGACCGCCGACGGTTAGCGTCGTAATCCCGGCCCATAATGCGAGGGACTTCATCGGTGACGCCATCGATAGTGTGCTCGGGCAAACGTTTCAGGATTTCGAGATCGTCGTCGTGGATGATGGATCCGTCGACGAGACGGCCTCCTTGATCCGGTCAAGATTCGGCAGCCAGGTTCGACTTTTCCGCCAGCAGCAGGGCGGGGCCTCCCGAGCGCGGAACAGAGGAATCGCCGAAGCGCGGGGCGAATTCATTGCTTTCCTGGACGCGGACGATCTGTGGCTCCCCACGAAGCTAGAGAGGCAAGTCATGCGTTTCCGGAACCGTCCAGAACTGGGGCTCGTGACGACCTGCCACGAGAGCTTTCGCGGTGAGCAAGTGTTCACCAAGGGTCACGAAAAGTCGAAGTACCTGTTTGGTGACGGCAATGTCCCCCGTTCGATCGTTATCAACAGCGGTATGGCCACCCCTACCGTGATGGTGCCCATGGCGGTCTTGAAGCATGTGGGTGGCTTTCCCGAGCACCTGACGATCGGGGAAGATGATAATCTTTGGATCCGGATTACATCCCGCTACCCAGCCGAACTGGTCGATGAAGTCTTGGTCCGATGCCGGCTACGCGAGGGAAGTCTCAGCTGCGATGTGGAACAGCTCTGCGACGATGTGCTGCTTAGCCTAAACAATCTCCTTGCCGAAGGACCCGAAGTCCGCCGACAAATAGCGAGCGGTGTACCTCTCCGGCGCTCGGCGCTCTTCTGGGATCGCGGGTGGCTTGCGCTGGAAGAGAAAGAGTACTGGCCCGCACGAAGGTGGTTTTTCCGTGCAATAAGGGAGAACCCCCGAAACGGTCGCGCTTGGCGCTTCTGGATTGTGTCCCTCCTACCAGGAGGTATCATCGAAGCCGCGCGCAGGCTCCGGCGATCGCTGTAATCATGTATCGGTGGATCGAGTCTTGACTATTGGGTTGAAATATGAGCCCCAGGGGTTCGCAGCATCGCCTGTCGTAACCAACGGGAGGAGGTCAACTCGAGGCCCGCTACGAGCGCGATCTGCCCGAACAGTATAGGATAGTAAGCCATGGTCAGAAACTGGCCTCCAACGCAAAAGCCGAGTATCGACACCAACAAGAAATCGGCGCAGAGGACGAAGTCACGGACGGGTCCGGCCGCCGGTATTTTGCTAAACCGCATTCGAAGCCGAACGAGCCGGACCACGGACGCGACAATCATTGAAAACCAGAGTAGAAAGCCCGGAATGCCTGTTTCCGCAGCAACTTGTAGGAAGCTGTTGTGCACCGACACCAAGCTACCACGCCCAAGGCGGGCTCTCTCGGAGATTGTGGCCTCCGCGACGGGAAAATTCATCCAACCGAGCCCGAACATTCGGTGTTCGTTCGTATACTTGACGCCTCGCTTCCATATTTCGATTCGACCAGTGTCGGATGTGAAATTGTAATCTTCGGTCGGATTGACAATAGTCTCTAGTCGATTCTGGACGTCGGCTGGTAGAGCGAGCAGTCCCAGCACCATCAGCACCAAAGGTAGTAGGCGGTATCGGAGCTTTATTTTCTTCACTGACACGACGGTAAACGCCGTCGTCACGGCAATGGTAAGAAAACCTCCCCGTGACTGGCTCATCATCACAGAGGTGGCGATCGCCAAGACAACCGCTGTGTATGCGAGCTTAGTCACAGACGTGCGCGCCGTGAAGACGCAGAACAGGGCCATGGGGAGCGCTACATTCAGCACGAGTGCCGTGTCATTTCGGTCGTACATGGGCACCGGAAAATGCCATTGGGAGAAGCCTCCCTTGATGTAGAAGAAGGCGAGTACAGCGCCGCCCAAGACCTGTGCCAAGATGGCCATCCGCACCAGGCGGAACGACGTGAAGCAACTGATGACGAACAAGACCATTGTGACCGTCTTGAGATGCCCTGAAAACCATTGCTCCCAAGCGACCTCTGGACTGAGAGCGAAGTAGACGGTGACCCCGCCCCAGATCGAGAAGGCTAGGAACAGGGCTACGTAGGGAAGCCGGACTGCTCGCCGAAGCACTGGCAACCGAGGCTGAAGCACGAGGAATAGCCACGAGCCGACCGTACAGATGGCGGCAATTCGTAACGAGCTCAGGGACGGCGTCAGATCATGGAATCGCCAAATATAGGCGAGGAGAATCGCCACCATCAGCGCGTAGCGTGGCTCCTGCAGCCGATGGACATACCACTTCCATGTCGGCAGCGTGGAACCCGCGGGTCCGGAGCGGGCGATCGTTGAACGCGTCTTGATGCTGGTCACTGACTACAGGTTGCGGGCTACTTGCCGTGGGTTATACACGATATCTACTCATCCGATGAGGTTGGTCGGAAGATCGCACCGATGGCGCGCTAGAGCTACTATTGGGCTCGAAGCTCATCGAGCAAGAACGGAGACTTCGGAGTCCACCCCATCCGAGCGGGAACGTCGCATTGTGGAGGAGTTAGGACCGCTTGTGCGCGGACAAGAGTCAGGCTTCTCCGTTAGTCCCTCTGGCGCCAAGCAGGCCCGCGAGGCGCAAGCCGAGGCCATTCACTGAGAGACCGCTCGGGACCTGTAGCCGCGGGATTCGGCTGGGCCTGCCGATCCACCTGCCACGGCGCTGGGTGAGTCCCCCGTCGACCATCAGGGCACCCCTGAAGATCTGATGGGCAGCCGCCGCGACAGCTTCATTGAATAAACCGTAGGGATAGGCTAGCCAATCGTTCGTCTGTGCTAGCCGAGTTTCCAACCACTCCATAGACCGCTTCAGCTCACCGTCCACCTCGTCGGGTGACAGAGCGACCAAGTTGGGATGGCTCCACGTGTGACAGCCCCAACTGACCAACTGATCAGATGTCTCAACGAGTTCGCTCTCGGTTGCCGGTTTCGCGTGCGGCGGGAGGGCCTTGACCCTAAATCCCTGCGCCGCCGCCCACGCCATAATCCTGTCTTGTCGTCCCTTAAGCTCTGAACCCAAAGCCTTCTCACGCAATAGCGAATCCAACACCCCGCCCCCAGCCGGAGCGAGCAGGTCCCACCAGAAACCCGGTGTCCCGAGTAGGCCTGGAGGTACGAAGATAGTAGCCGGGAGACGCCGCTGCCGAAGCTCCTCAAGACCTGCCGTCAGCGTTCCCCTGTAGGCGTCATCGAAGGTAATCGCCGCGCGCGGGCGTCGCCCGGTTGTTTCTCCGAACGCAACCTCTCGAAGCGGGACGACGTCGTGGGACTCTAGAACGAGATCCAAGTGGTCGCTAAATAGCTCCTGCCGTATATGAAGCGGTAACTCTCCCGCTAGCGGCTCGCCCCGGGGCACGACGTTGTGATAGGCAAGAATCACGGTGGCCGGCGGGGTCCGGCTGATCAACGCCCGGGTAACACCGCTATATGCAGCTACGAATTCTGCGGTCCGTTTGGCTCCCCTTATCACGCGCCGTTCGAATCCGAAATGGCCTCCAGTCCACCCCCGGAGTGATGGATCGCGGTGCACGTCGCCTCGCGCCCTGTGGCGCGTACGTCGAGGGAGCTTACCAGGAGGCACAACGATAGATTGTGGCATGTTGTCGCAAGGCGCTGCAGGTCTCTTGAGGCGGTTTGGTTCATGTAGCACCGCCCTAAGTTGGATCCATGGAGCGGGCGGGGGCGAGTCGGGGACCGGCGATGCGGTCGCAGCGTCCGGATTCCCCAACATTCTCTTTCAAGTCTCCGGCGGCCGACGAAATAGATTTCCACGACTCGGCGCGATCTTCTCGGGTGAGGGGCATAGGGGTGTACTCGCGTCACGTTGGTTCTAAATGGCAAACCTCACGCACCGACGCAATGACGAGACGATCTGAGTAAGCCACGGGCCTCGTGGTGCACGGGTTATCCCAGTGCATGAGCGGCAGTGGGTCCGATAAGGGGACTCAGAATTCTGTGTAACTGGCCGGGCGTGCACGCCGGGCTCCGGTCGGGGAAGACCAGCGCGAAGTGGTTCAGGGCGGCGGGCCAGTCCTGCACGGGCCGGGTCCATCGCTCGCTCGCCTTCATCATGGCGAGGCAGAGCACCTTCCGTAACGGCATCCGGTCCGGGAAACGCCCGCGCTTCTTGGTGACCTTCCGGAGCTGGGCGTTCATCGACTAGATCGCTCTCGTGGTTGACATCACCTTCCGGAGCTCGGGCGGGTAGTCGAAGAAGGGCGTGAGATTCACCCAGTTCGTCCGCCACGACCGCGAGATCATCGGGAAGCGTACGTACCAGCACCCCTTTCATGCGATGTGATGAAGGGTCCTGCGCATCATGTAAATGATTGACGGTCATGCCTCCGGCGTTGGTAACACGCCCAGCAGGGCGATCCGCATGTCAGCCATGCCGCGTTTCGTAGCCTCCGCAATACTACCCGCGCGCAGGAGGACCGTCATCGCGACCATCTAGGAAGCGGTTGGCGGTTACCGAGTGCTCACCGCACCGACGTCATGTTGGGTGCGACTCGATGGGTCGGCCAGCTTTCAGTCCGGACACGAAGGTAGCCCATGTCCGAGTGTGATCGGTTCAGACGCTCTACCGAGAGGCACTGCCGACATGTGGGCGCGACTGCGGGCCGCACCAAGAAGAGCTGCCTGCCCCTACTACCGCCGGTCTGCCACCTCGAGATCGTCGATCCACATCGTCTGCCCCACCGGTGACCCGACGCCGATGTACGGTCCGAACAGAAGCTGGTCGTAGCGCATGTTCGCGTTCGCCCCGGTCCGGAAGAGGACGCCGGTACGCTCGAGAACGAGGGAGCCGTCCAGCCAGTAGCGTACGATACCGTCGGGGACGCCGATCCCGTCGACGATGGAGTTCATCTCGAAGGAGACCTCGACGAGGTGCCAGCCGTCCCGGCCGATCGAGGCGGTGGAGGTGAACCACTTTTCATTCGCCCAGTTGCCTCCGCCATTGTTCCAGCAGCCTGTCGCGTATCCGTCGGTGTCACCGTTGCAGCCGGAGACGGCACGATTCTCGGTCACGCCCGTGAGATCCACGCCGATGTTGTTCGTGTCGATGTTCAGCACGTCGCGGAGACCGACCACGGGGCGGATACTCCCGCCCTGAACCACCGTCTCGACGTAGGTGGTGAGGTGGGAGCTCGAGGGCCCGATCCAGCGACCATCGCGGTTAGTCAGCAGGTAGAAGTCGTGTGGGTGATAGCCCACCTGAGAGCCGACCCAGTCCGAGCTGTACTTCACCCGATACCGCAGATACAGCGTCTCGGTCTCCGGGATGTCGTGGCGGATCGTGCCCCCGAAAGTCGGCGTTGTGGAACCCGCATCGAAGTGGACCTCGAGCGACCTCGATCCGCTGTAGGATTCCGACGACGTGGTCGTGATCCCGAGGTTGTCGTACCAGCCGCGCGCCGCGAATGCGTCATTCTCGAACCCTTCGGTGAAGTAGACTGTCCGCCCGGATGGGGGGGGCGGTGGAGACGTTACGGTCACACTCGTGGTCGCCTGAAATCCAGCCACCTGGGCCTGGACCGTGGCCGTTCCGCCGCCGACCGCAGTCACCTCACCGCTCGGCGAGACCGTCGCCACCGCCGGAGACGACGATGACCACGCCAGCGAGAGAGGAGATACCACATTTCCGAATGCATCGGCTCCCGACACGGCGAGAGAGGCAGTCTCCGCCGGCTCGAGCGAGACGTTCGAGGGCGACAGAGCGAGCGAGGCGATGGGCCCCGGTGCTGCCGTCGCCTGAAACGTCACCTCGGGAAGGCCCGGATAGACGGCACGTGCGATCTGTGGGCCTGCAGCACTGCCCAGAGTCCAGTTCACCGACGCCTGGCCCGAGGCGTCCGTCGTGCCGACCGACGCGGCGAGCAAGCCTCCTCCCGACATGATTTCCCAGTCGATCTGCTCACCTTGGATCGGGTCGCCGTCCTCATCCAGGAGCCGCACCTGTAGCGCGTCGGTGAGTTCGGATCCGACGATTCCGGTCTGCCCCCCTCCCTGTTTCGCCTCGAGGGTCGTCGGCGTCGAAGGCGTGTCCGTAATCGTGATGGAAGCCGCCGCCGCAACCCCACCGGCGCTCGTGCGGATGGTCGTGCCTCCGGCCGCCACGCCCGTGACTACCCCGTTGCTGGCCACGGAGGCGACGGCCGGATCGTCCGAAGACCAGGACAGCGACGCGGGCGAGACGATGTTCCCGAAGCCATCGGCTGCCTCCGCCGTCAGGGTCGCGGATTGCGACGTCTGCAGCTGGAGTTGCCCCGGACTCAGCGTGATCGACGCAATCGCGCCCGCCTCGGCGAGCGCCGAGACCTCGATCGATGGCAGCCCCGCCACCGCCACGCCTACCCGCTGAGTTCCGGCCTGCCCACCGAGCGTCCACGACGCCGATGCTCGACCATCCGCATCGGTCGCGGACACCCTGGTTGGCAACGATCCACCGCCCGCGAGCACACTCCAGGATACGGACTCGCCCTCGATCGGTTCGCCCCCGTCGTCGACGACCGTGACCTCGATTCTCTCGGCGAGGGCGGTGCCCACAAGCCCGGTCTGCCCCGAACCGCGCGTAATGCTCATCGCCGCCGCCTCGGCCGAAGGCGGTGGTGGGAGGACCGTGACCATCGCCTGAGCGCTGACCTCTCCGACCGTGGCCGATACCAGAGCTGAACCCGGACCGAGAGCGGTGACCATACCACCCTGGGAAACGTCGGCTACAGTGGCCCCTGTAGTCGCCCAGACGATCGCCGAAGGGGAAAGTGCGTTACCGAAGGCATCCGCCCCGGTGGCGGCCAGAGCCTCACTCTGTGCCAGCTCGAGCTCGAGCGAATCGGGACGGACCACCAGCGAGGCGATCGGACCAGGCTTGGCCTCGGTAGCGAACTCCACGGGTGGGAGCGTACCAAAGGTCGCCTCGGCCGTCTGCCGACCCATGGTTTCGCCCAGCGTCCAGGCGACGTATGCACGTCCGCTTGCGTCGGTTGTCGCACGCGCCGCCGAAACCGTTCCCTCCCCAGCGGTGACCCTCCAGTCCACGGCCTCGTCCCCGATCGGAGCACCGTCGGTATCCAGGAGACGCACCTCGAGGGGGTTCGGCAGCACGGTGGCGACCGCTCCGGCCTGATCATTCCCGGAGACCGCGACAAGAGCGCCGGCGGTCGGAGCGGCGGGCGGCGGAGGAACCTCGGAATCACGAGGTGTCGTTGGAGTCTCGGACGTCGAGCAGCCCGAAATCGCGATCACGGCAAGGACGCCGACCACGGTGGGCACGGAGCCGACGGATGGTCCGAGTGCGGGGTGTGACACGTCTGCCTTGCTCAGGTGGGAGTACGGTCGTGCGTCGGCTTCTGTGGCAGCGAAGATCGTGCCAAAGGGCCAACAATGACTCCCGTGCTGGAAAAGGAGGTGTTCCCCGCCAAGGGGTTGGTGGCGCCCGAGCCAACCTCCCAGAAGAGTTTAGGACGGAGCCGCAACTTTTTTCCGGCCATAATCGGCGGGGCGGTGGGCTTGAACCGGGTGATAGCAAGACGCCTCGGATATCCGGCCCGGGCGTCCTCCGCATGCCCGTCAGTCCGCCTTCGGTAGCTCCGCCAGCGCTCGCTCCAGCGCGAGCGTTAGAAGGAGTCCAGTCAACTGTGACAGGCGCCCACCGGCCTGGAAGAGTATCAGGGTTGGGATCGCGCGGATCTCGGATCGGGTTCGCCGCATCCCAAAAGGAATGGGGCGATGGGGCGATGGGGTATTCCATGCGAATCCCGGCGGGTTTAGCGATATTGCGCCGCGATGCGCCGCTACGCAGCACTGTCGCAGCCGCCTACCGCGTAGGGTCCTGCCTCAGAAAGCTCCCTGAGCAGTCTTCAGTCCCCCTTTAGGGAATAGGCCCCGGCCTCTTCGCTTTGAGGTAATCTGAACGACCATCGATTCGAAAGGAGATACCGTAACTCGCGAGAACGGAGTCGAGCAGACGGCCGTGTAGATGCAAGACGGGGTGGGCTCGACCATTCGCACGCACCGAACTACGGCACACCCATCGCAACGGCTGCAGGCCTCGGTCGCGGTCCGGGTCGACGGCCCTCCCGACAAGTAGCACCATCGGCGACGCGATCCGCCGGCTGGCGCGGCCGTGGTTTTCGGGAGTGAGTCGCATGGAGGCTGGTCGTGAAGGTGTGCACTTCCACTTCCGAAGGCCGGTTACAGCACCTTCCAAGTACCTTTTCAGCGTCGCGGGACTCGACGGCTTTGGAGTAGCTGTGGCTGAGACGCACGCCCTTGAGAAATCGGTGGTCGAGAAAGGGTCCGACACATGCTGGGCCTTCGTCCTGCCCGCGGAGCCCTGCCTGATCTGGCAGCTATAGTGTGAGCGTCATGATCGCCCCCTCCCTATGTGGGTCCGCTCGAAAAGTGGCTTCAACTCGGGCCTCAAGCTTGTTCAAGCTGGTGGCAGAGGGGCTCAAGCTACGGTTTCCTGCCTGCACCGACTTGAATCATGCACCTTCAAGTTCGGATTCTTGAAGCGGGCCAATACGCGCTTGCGCGGCGTTCCGCCGGAAAACCCGACGGCGGCGAGAATGGGGAGGGAACCAGGGCCTTCCAACCCCGCAAAGGTTCACAGGACACGCAATATCGGGAATTAAGCCGCCTTGGGGACCCCAAGGCGGAGGCCCGACCATCGCGCGATCTTTGAGAGATGCTGAATTCGCAGTTCCGCCCCTCGGAGGCCTTTGGATGGGTCATATCCGAGGCTTGGAGTCCGGGTGCGGGGTCCCCCGAACGACAGGCTATCGACATGGCCGTCCGGAATCCGACTACGCTTTCGCGCGTACAAATTCAGCGCAAGAGGGCTTTCGCGGAACAGGGACTTTAATCACAATATTTTGATTTTGGGACGTAACCTCAACAGGTTTGAAGGCCACGGTGAATCCACGCACATTGGTTCGCAAGGCGGGTTCGGCATGCCTCTCCCTAGGCGCTCGCCTCCACCAGTGGGCGGCCGGCAGCATGGAACCCTCTCCGAGCCCTCCTAGTCCACGGACCGCGGGGGAGTCCCTTGCCTTGGTGGCGGGATACTTCAGCTTTCCCGACGGGTTCGCGACATTCGGAGATACGGAGTCGATGAAGGTGGTTTGCCGATGGCTTGAGGATACCGATGTCCGGTATGATCTGGCATGCCACCATTCCAACGGTGTCAATGGAGTGGATCTAGCTGGTGTGGACCCTGGTAGATACGACATTTTCATTTTTGTGTGCGGGCCTTGGCGCCACACGAATACCAATCTGCTCGGCCGCTTTCACCACTGCGTTAAGATCGGGGTGAACCTCTCGATCGAGGACGAAAGTGGTCAGGGCTTTGACCTCCTGTACCCTCGGGACCTTGGCGGCCAGTCCTTTCCTGATCTGGTTCTGGCCACCGAAAAGGATGCACGGCCGAAAGTCGGAATATGCCTCGTGCACGACCAGGCGGAGTACGGCGAGCGCCAGCGGCATCACCACGTGCGGGGCGTTGTCGAAGCACTCATCGAGGGGGGGACCATCGTCCCAGTCTTCGTGGATACCCTACACGCCGATAACCCCTATGGTATCCCCAGCGCGTCGAGTCTGGAGGCAGTGCTCTCCGGTCTGGACGTGCTGGTTTCGACCCGACTGCATGGGATGGTCTTCGCCCTGAAAATGGGGGTGCCCGTTGTGGCCATCGATGCCATCGCTGGACGTGCCAAGGTGACGAAACAGGCGAAAGCCCTCGGTTGGCCTGTGGTGCTTGGCGGAGACGACCTTGAGGTTGACCTTCTCGCAGACGCTATTCGGACCTGCTTGCAGAAGGGGGGCCGGGAGCGCGCCAGAGCGGTGGGTCAGCATGCGGCTCCGCGCATCAGGGCGATTTCCACGCGCTTCAAGACTGACCTGCAGAAAATCCTGCAAGACCGATGAACCGCCATTGACCTCACCTCTCAGGAAGGCCTATGAAGGGTAAGCCCACTGTTTACTCTTTGGAGTGCGGTCTTGGGTCTTGGATCGGGTTTTCCACACCTGGCTGACGACGAATCCCGTCCCGAGCGCCTACAGGCGTGCACGGCAAGACCGCGGAAGCTGCAGCAGCTTCATAGTCCACCTTCCGAGAGTCTGAGCTACGTCCACATGGGCTCCAATCGCTGGCCACGACCCGGAATGTCGTGGCGCTTCGGAACAAGGAGGGGCCTAGCCTCCGTGCTTGGAGTGGAGGTGCCGTCTCGCGAACCCAGGAACGGCCGGCTCGCTGTTCAACATGTTGTCCGGCAAATGGAATTCCCATGGTTTCGTGGACGGGGGGAGTCTAGAATTCCATCCCCACGGAAGGAGGCATCATGAGCCATCGGATTTACACGCCAGAGTTCAAGGACGAGGCGGTCCGGCAGGTGGTCGAGCGCGGCTATACGGTGAAGAAGGTCGCGGCGCGTCTCGGGATCTCCGAGGCGAGCCTGTACAACTGGCGCAAGGCGGTCGTGCCGAGCCGAGACGATGAGCGAGCCGAGGAGCTCCTCGAGGCGAAGCGGGAGAACCTGACACTCCGCGCCGAGCTCCGGCGCACGCAGGAGGAGCGCGACATCTTAAAAAAGGCCGCAGCGTACTTTGCCAGGGGGTCCGAGTAAGGTACGCGTTCATCCACGCTCACCGGACCGAGTTCAAGGTGCGGACGATGTGTCGGGTCCTGGAGGTCGCGCCGAGCGGCTTCTACGCCTGGGTGCACCAGCCGATGAGCGCGAGGGCCAAGGAAGACCAGAGACTGCTGAAGCTGATTCGTGCGTCGCACGCGGCGAGCGGCGGCATCTACGGTGCGCCGCGCGTGTTCCTGGATCTACGCGACGCCGGCGAGACGTGCGGGAAACACCGGGTCGCTCGGATCATGCGAGCGCACGGGATCCGCGGGATCCAGGGCTACAAGCGCCCACGAGCGGTCGGCGGAGGCCCGCCGTCCCTGCTGGCGCCGAATCGGCTGAAGCGGGAGTTCACG
>JGI12109J20283_10680510_pt1 | contig 19990 bp, 15 predicted proteins | sample ElkSlonscriptome_12_FD_20283 | JGI IMG/M metagenome (IMG submission 20283)
CCACACCTTCAAACCCTACTTCCTGACGCACGTGGCCAACTTCCTTTCCCTGCGCAACACGGAACGCGAGAGCAGCCTGCAGCTGAACGCCGAGGCCGCCATCAGCCTGCCCAACCCCAATACCAAGGGCACGGCCTACCTGGAGGACTTCGAGGGTGTGGACGCGTCGGACATCATCACCCTGACGCGCATCGGCTGGTCCTGGGCCGCGCCGCCCTTCCTGGGCCAGCGCCACCGGCAGGAGACGGGGGACATGCGCACCTTTGAAGCCGAGGACCGCGTGGACAACGTGCGCTGGTTCACCCCCAAGGACCGCATCGAGCGCCGCATGCTGAATCCCGACCTGGTGAACCAGGAGCGCAGCGAGACCCAGCAGGTCATGGACCTGTACCTGCGGGACGACGACGGCACCTGGGACGAGGAGGACTGGGGCGGAATCACCCGCGGCCTGAGCCGCACCGGCCAGGACCTGAGCAAGAGCCAGTTCGTGGAGATCTGGGTCAACGACGGGCACACCGACCTCCAGGACCGCTCCGGCAAGCTGCACATCGACTTCGGCTACATCAGCGAGGACGGTTTCTGGCCCGAGGGCGAGGACGGGGAACTGGAGCTGGGCACCCACCAGCAGGAGGACGGAATCCTGCCCGGCGAGGATCCGGACGGGGTCTGGCGTTACGAGGAGGACATCGGCCTCGGCGGCAACGAGAACGGTCCCCAGCGTTACGACGCCCAGTACGAGATCAACGGCGACCGGCCCTACCCCCGCATCAATGGTACGGCCCGCAACAACCGCGAGGACAACGAGGATATCAACGGCAACTCCACCCTCGATACCGACGACGGCTACTTCACCACCGTCATCGACCTGGCCGAGACCGAGGCCCTGGTGGACGTGGTCTACGATTACACCGACGTGCAGGATCTGATCGACAACAACCAGGCCTGGCGCAAGTACCGTATCCGCATCGGCGACGTGGACACCGTCTCGGTGAACCTGCAGCCCAACATCAAGGCCATCACCCACGCGCGCATCTGGTACGAGAACGATAGCCCGTCCGCCCCCGACGAGGTGCATCTGCAACTCTCGGAATTCAAGTTCCTGGGCAGCCGCTGGGAGCGGCAGGGCGTGCGCCGCAGCGAGGGTGAAGAACTGCTCAGCCACAACGAGCGCCTCAGCGGCGAGGAATTCTTCCTGGGGGAGGTGAACAACAAGGAGAACCCCGACTACCGGCCGCCTTTCGCCGTGCATGAGGTGGAGAACATCCCGGAGAAGGAACAGGCCCTGGTCCTGGAATACCGCAACCTGGATACCGGCCACATGGTGCGCGCCAACAAGCAGGTCTCCCTGCGCGGCGACGACTACACCACCTACCGGGACATGAGCTGGTACATTTACAACCCGAGCTTCGATCAGGCGGACATGGACGTCTTCTTCCGCGTGGGCTCCGATACCCTGAACTACTACGAGGTGGGCTACCGCTTCAGCCAGAGCCAGTCCAAGGTGGGATGGAAGAAACTGAATGTGAACCTGGCCGAACTGAGCAACGTGAAGACCGGCGAGGTGGACGCCGACGGGGTGATCACCGGGGAAGTGGCCGATGTGGAGTCGGGAGACCTCTACCCCGTGCGGGTCGTGGGCCTGCCGGATCTGCGCAACGTGCGCAACTACTACTGGGTGGTGGCCAACAACGCCCTGTCGTACGACGTGTCCGGCTACTTCTACCTCAACGACGTCAGACTGGAAGGTGTCAAGACCCAGATGGGCCTGGCCCAGAGCGCCGGCGCGCGTCTGAACATGGCGGATGTCTTCAAGCTGGATGCCGACTGGTCCAAGACCGATGCCGAGTACCACGGCCTGAACAGCCGCACCGGATCCGGAGTGACGAGCGAGAGCTGGAGCCTTACGACCAGCTTCAATCTGGATGATTTCATCCCCCTGGCGGGATTCAAGGTGCCGGTCACGGGCAGCCGCTCCCAGACCGTCGATCGGCCCAAGTACGAGACCAACAGCGATATCGAGATCCTGGACGAGGATGTGAAAAACGCCCTTTCGGCGGTCAATACCAGCGAACGTTTCTCCGCCAGCCTGCGCAAGACCCCGTCCAAGGGAGCGATCCCCCGTTATCTGGTGGATCCCTGGGTAGTGCAGACTACCGGCTCGCGAACTTCCTCGCGCGGCCCGCTGAACGAGAGCGATGGCAAGAACCTCTCCGGCAGCCTGACCTACGACCTGCGCATCCCCGGCCGTTACAAGCTGGGGGATTATCCCGTCCTGGAGTATGTGCCGCTGGTCAAGGGTTTCAGCTTCGTGCCCTCGAAGATCGCCCTGAGCAGCAGCTTCACCAGCACCTACAACTCTCGGCGGACCATCGCCCCCAACGGGACCGTCACCCAGCAGCCCGTGACCAAGAGCCGGCCAGGATCCATGATGGCAAGCTTCGACTACGATCCCCTGGACCTCGTCAAGCTCAGCTTCGGGGGCACCAGCGAGCGCGACCTGCTGCGTGAGCGTCTCCTGTACGGCGTCAACATCGGCCGGGAGAGAATGCGCAAGTACGATGCGCGCATGACCCTGGTGCCGCCCCAGCCCAAGACGATCCCCGGCGGCATCGTCTTCTTTCCCGTGCGGCAGTTGGCCAGGGGCCTCAAGAACATCAAACCCAGCGTCCAGTTCACGGGCAACTTCACGGATGATCACAGCCCGCTGGTTCCCCAGGAAGGCGATCCGCAGGGAACCCGCAACCTGAGCAACGGCAACCGCTGGGATGTGCGCTTCAACCTGCCCTTCGGCGATATCTTCGAGAAGGTGCTGCCGGAAAAGAGGTACGACGCGGCCGAACGGCAGCGCATGATCGACGAACAGCAGCGCCTGCGGGACCAGCAGATGCGCCGCCCCGGGCAGGAAGAGTTGCCGGCCTATCCGGAGGAATGGGACAACCTGCCGCCCGATGAGAAGAACAGGAAGCTGGAGGAGTTCTATCTCGAGCAGGCGGAAAAACGCATCCAGGAGGAGGAGGATCAGGGCCTGAGACCGACGCAGGAAGAGGAAAAGGTGGATGACGGGCCGGGCTTCGGCTTCGGAACCGTCTACAACGCCTTGAGCCATCCCCTGCGGGAACTCAAACCCCTGAAGGTGACCGTCAGCCGGGATCGCAGCAGCACCTACGGCCGCATCAGCAGCCCGGTGGAATTCTGGTACAAGGCCGGCTTCCTGACCAACCTGGATGTGCCCGACAGCACCTACGTCAGCCGCACCTTCTCCGAGACGGAAAACCTGAGCCTCAGCACCAGCACGCAGCTGGCGCGCAGCATGAGCCTGGATGTGAAGTACTCGCAGAAGGAAACCGATCGTCTCCAGGTGGGCAGCAGCAACCGCTCCTACCTGCAGAACTGGCCCGACGCCAGCTTCTCCCTCAGTGGTATCGAGAAGTGGGGGCTATTCGGCGGCGGTGGCGAGACCCTGGACTCGGGCTGGTTCCGCAGCTCCAACGTCAACGTCAGCTACAAGCGCAGCAAGACCGTCAACAACATGACGGCCACCAGCTACAACCCTTCCTACAGCACGACACTGACGCCGCGCTGGTCCTTCACCTTCCACAACGGTCTGAGCGCCACGCTTAACAGCACCATCGGCAATGATCACAACGAGAACAACGGCGTGATAACCGACCACAACAAGCTGCGCTTCGGGGTGCAGTTGCGGCACCAGTTCAAGGCCCAGAGTTTCCTGGCCAAGCTGGGGCTGTACCGGCCTGGCAGCAATCCGGCCATCGACATGAACGTGGACATCGGTTATTCACGGGACCGGCAGGAGCGCACAAACCCGGGCGCCTCCGCGGCGGCGCCCACCGGGACCACGCGCTTCAATGTCGATCCCCGCTTCAGCTATCAGGTCAGTCGCAGCCTGAGCGGGGCGCTGACCTTCACCTTCGGGCGCAGCAAGGACGTCGCCACCGACGTGACGACCACCAACCTGGGCCTGGGCCTGGAGGCCACCTTTGTCTTCTAGAGTTCTGCTGATCCTGATCCTGCTGCTGACCCTGTGCGGGGCCGGTTTCGTCCGTGCCCAGGAGCCGCCGGCTTTCGACGGGGAACGGGCCATGCAGTTGCTGGTCCATCAGTGCGAGATGGGGCCCCGGACCCCGGGCAGTGAGGGGAACCTTCGCCTGCGCACCGAACTGCTGGAAGCCGCCCGCCGGTGGGGGCTGCGCGCCACCACCCACTGCTTCGAGGCCACCATGACCCTGGGCGAGAGCCCGGTCGAGCTGTGCAACATCATCATCAGCGCCGGACCGGCGACCGGCCCCCGCCTCTGGCTGGGGGCACACTACGACACCCGCCCTGTCTGCGACCGAGATCCCAACGAGGCGGCTCGGGATGAGCCCCTGACCGGGGCCAACGACGGGGCCAGCGGGGTGGCCGTGCTCTGGCATCTGCTGGAGTTGATGGCCGAGCAGCCGCCCCCCCGGCCCGTGGATCTGATCTTCTTCGATGGCGAGGATGCCGGCATCTCCGGCCGGCCTACCAGCTACTGTGTGGGCAGCACCCGCCTGGCGGGCACCCTGGGGGATTTCGACAACCCCCTGACGGGCCTGGAACCCGAGGGCCTGATCCTGCTGGACATGGTGGGGGACGCGGATCTGGCCATCCCCATGGAAGGCTACAGCCTGCGGGCGGCGCGGCCGCTGGTCCAGAAGGTCTTCCAGCGCGCGGCGGAACTGGGCCTGGAGGCCTTCCTGCCCGTTCCGGGCCAGGCCGTCTACGATGATCACGTGCCTTTCCTGCAGCAGGGCATTCCAGCCGTGGACCTCATCGATTTCGAATACCCGCCCTGGCATACGACCGGAGATGTGCCGGCCCGCTGCAGCCCGCGCAGCCTGGCGCAGGTGGGGCGTCTGGTGACCGATCTGGTTTACCGGCCGTGAAAGAAGCATTTCCTTGTAATTCAGCCTAAATTATCCCGTGGAAAGGCCGATGATTCGGGCAGAGGATCGCTTTGTTTGTACCCCGGCCGGACCATCCGGTAAAGAAGGAGCGTCGCATGATTTGCACCTGCACCCACTGTCAGGCACGTTACCAGCTGGAAGCTGACAAGGTTCCCCAGCGCATCATCAAGGTGCGGTGCCCGGCCTGCTCGGGTGTCTTTTCCCTGGACGGGACCCAGCCTGAAAAGCAGGCCGCGACCCCGGCTTTCGCTGACAGCTTCGAGACCTCCGCTTCTCCCTTCCAGGCCCCGGATGAATCCGGGTCCAGCGGCCCGGTTGCCGAGCAGAGCGTGGTCCAGGCCGATCCTTTTGCTGCCCCGGAGGCCGCACCGGAAGCTGCCCCGCCGGCCGCTCCGGAGCCCGGCACCGTGAGTTTCGACGACGCCCCGCCGACCATCACCGCCGATGCGCCGGAGCAACCGGCTGCTGCGGCACCCCGGACGCAATTCGATATCCCCGAGACCCCCGGTGAATATGAGATCCCCTCCGACGACGCTTTGTCCGGCGAGGACAACCCGAACGACAGTTTCGCCAGCCCGGCCGAGCCGGTGGTGCCGCAGGCGCCCGAGCCCGCCGCCGAGGTGGAGACCAGCCAGGCTGCGGCCACCGTGGCGACCATGGGGGACACTCCGAAGGCCAGCAAGCGCCGCCGTCGCTGCAAGGAAGAGATGCTGGCCCGTGCCCTGGTGTCCGATATCCTGGTTTACAACCGGGAAACCCGCGACTCGGCCCTGGCCGAGGGCAACCTGCTGGAAGCCCTGGGCGGGGAGATCAAGAAGAGCTGGGAACTGTACAAGGAAAAGGTCACGCCCGAGGTGGCCAACAGCACCACCTACTTCCGGGAAGCGTTGAACGAGATCCTGGCCGAAGGGGATTCGGTCTTCTAGTCCGTCGGGAGTGCCCGGAAATGAGAAGCCCCGCCATCCACGGCGGGGCTTCTTCTTTCGGCGCCGGGTCGGGGCTCAGTCCTTCCACTTGTTGTGGCTGATCTCCGTGAGAATGTCGTCGATCTGCTGCCGCACGCGCACGTTGTGGTCGGGCTCGAACAGGGCCTGCTTCACCCGACCCTGGGCATCCTTCTTGACGTAGCGCAGGCTCTGCAGGTCTTCCATGCACATCAGGATGTCCTTGCTGACGCGCACTTCCAGATCGGCCCCGTCCTGGTTCTTGGCGGGGTTGTGGTGGGGATGCATGCCGTTGCCCCAGCCGTGGACAACCATGGAGCAGAGCAAAGCCCGGAAGGTGTTCTGGCCCTGCACGGTGTCCAGATCGAAGTTGCCGCCGACCCGTTCGGTCACGCTGTCGATGACCGCGCACAGCTTCTGGACGAGGTCCTCCTGGATTTCCAGTTGCAGGAGTCGGGAGAACATGGTCTTCAGGATCTTGTCGGTGTTGGTGGACATCTGGCCACTCCATTCTGGCTCTGGGTACCTTGGGGGGCGGGAAAGGGCCGCCAACGGCCATGTTCTTCCCCTGAGCTATCCTTGCAGTATCGACAAGCAAAAGTCTTGCCCAACCGGGCGCCCCTGGCAAGGGAGACCTTCAATAGATGTGGCATGGGGATTGCTTGCTTTTTGGCGATGAACCCTGTTTCCGGGCACCGCAGCCCGCTGGAGGATGGCCTTGAGCACCGCGACCATGACCGCAACCCGAACTTGCCGCTTGCTTTATTACGGTGCGGCCTATTCCGGTAAGCGCGAAAACCTGCGCCTCATCAACCAATCCCTGCCACCGGACAACAAGCTTTCTCTGGCCAGTGCCGATCCGGAAAGGCAGATTGCCTTCCGCCTGAAGACCGACCGGGATGGCGAATGGCAGGTCCTGGTGCAGGCCGTGGATGCGGGCAAAGAGCAATTGCCCGTGGCCGGCCGGGGATCCGGGGCCGACTTCGATGGTGTGGTATTTGTCATCTCCAGCCGGGCTCCGCATCTGGACCAGGCCCTGGCGTCCCTGGAGGGTCTCAAGACCTATCTGGATGCCTGGGGACTGGATCTGATGACGCTGCCGGTGGTCATCCAGTACAACCACCGGGATGCGACGGACGCCCTGCCCCTGGACCGGTTGGAGAGCCTGATCAATCCCTGGGGTTTGCTCAGCTACCCGGCCAGCACCTCCCGCGGCGAGGGGGTGCGGGAGACCCTCAAGTCCGTCCTGGGTCTGAGCGTGAACCACATCAAGGAGCGCATCACCCCCATGAACGAGTCGGGAGCGGAATTGATGTTCCCGGAGGGCGGTCTGGGGGTGGAGGTGGGCCCGGCTCTGCCCGGCAGCGAGGATCGGATCCAAACGGCACCCACCGGGTCCTCTTCCGCCGGTGCCGATGATCCCCTGGTGGTTCCCGTGCGGATCCCCCGGTCCCGGTTGCAAGGGGGCGGCAAGCTGCGCGTCCTCCTGGAAGTGGAAGTGATCGACTGACCCCACGGTCCTTCTCCCGGCAGCCTTTCATTGACCCCGGGCACCATCTGGGGTAGATTTCTGCCATGCAAAACCAACCGCAAAAATTGGGCGGCACCCCCGCCGAGATTTTCCGCAACGGGCACGAGGCCGAGAAGGCCGGCCGTTTCGCCGAGGCCCATAAGGCCTACGAGATGGGGTTGCAGGCGTCTCCCCGGCAGCACCCCTGGCATTACCGCCTGGGCTGCGTCCTGATGAAGATGGGGAAAGTGCAGGAAGCGGAGGTGGCCTTTCGCCGTGCCCTGGACCTGGCGCCGGGCACGGAGGCCTATCTTACGAATCTGGCGGTGACCCTGGACCGGCAGGGCCGGCGGGACGATGCGATCCGTTTCTACCGCCGGGCCATCCACGAGGGGGCCCGCAGCCCCGTGGCCTACCACAACCTGGGGGCCATCTATGCGGAGGAAGGTCGTGTCAGCGAGGCCATCGGGGCCTTCGAATCCGCCATCGCCCTGGAGCCCGATGCCGAGGGATTCCACAACCTGGGATTGGTGCACTACGCGGGCAACGATTTCACCCGCGCCCTGGGCTGTTTCCAGGAGGCCGTGGTCCACGCCCCGGACTTCGCCATGGGGCACTACTACGCGGGGCTGTGCCTGATGAAGAGCGGCCTCTACCAGGAAGCCGTCCGCAAGTTCGAGCAGGCCCAGGGCCTGAACCCCAAGCTGTCCCGCTCCCGCTACCACGTGGGTGTGTGCATGCACAAGCTGGAACGTTATGGCCAGGCCCGGCAGTGCCTTGAGAGGGCCCTGGAGGTCTTTCCCGAGGACGGCCGGATCCACTACCAGCTGGCCCTGACCTGCGACGCCCTGGGGCTGCCCCAGGATGCCCGTCTGCATTACAGCCAGGCCCGCGCCGCACGAGCCCGGAGCGGCTGAACCCCACCCACCCATGAAACCCCCTCCGAAATGAAGGTGACCCAGTGACCGAGTTCCTGCAGATGATCATCCTGGCCGTGGTGCAGGGTTTGACTGAGTTTCTGCCCGTCAGCAGCAGCGGGCATCTGGTTCTGACGCAGCATTTCCTGGGGGCCCTGCAGGGGGATGTGTTCTTCGATATCGTGCTGCACGTGGGGACCCTGGGCTCGGTGGTGGTGGTTTACCGCAGGGAGATCCTGCGTCTGCTGCGCTGCGATCGACCAGCCCTGATGTACATCCTGAGCCTGGCGGTAGGCACGGTGCCGGCCGTTTTGGTGGGGCTGCTGGCCAAGGATGCGGTGGAGGGGCTCTTCCATAGCCCCCTGTTCGCCGCGGGCGGCCTGCTGGCCACGGCCTTGATCCTGTTTTCGACCCGCCTGTCCCGCGACACCAACCACCGGCTGCCCGAGCCGTGGGAACCTCGGCCGGTACCCGGCGTCAAGGCCCTGCTGATCGGTTTGGCGCAGGCCCTGGCCATCCTGCCGGGCATCAGCCGTTCCGGTTCCACGATCGCGGCCAGCCTATGGGCGGGGCTACCCCGGGCGGAGGCGGCCCGTTTCAGCTTTCTGCTGAGCATTCCCGCCATCGGGGGGGCCCTGGTGCTTCAGGTCCTGGGGGGAGAGGCCCAGGGGCGCACGGACCTGCCCCTGCTCATCGCCGCGGCGGTGGCGGCTTTCGCCGTGGGCCTGGTGGCCATCCGCCTGACGGCCCTGGCGGTGGTGCAGTCCCACTTCTGGAAATTCGGAATCTATTGCGTGGTGGCGGGCATCGTGGCCTTCGTCGCCATCGGCTAGGCCGGCTGGGCGGCCAGGAGGCGTCCAAGGGTCTCGGTGACTCTCTCCTGGTCGAAGGGCTTGATGATGAAGTCCCGGGCGCCGGCCTTGATGCAGGCCAGGACCTGCTCCTTCTGTCCGAGTGCGGTGATCATCACCACGTTGGCCTGGGCGTCGGCGGCCATGATCTGGCGCACGGCCTCCTGACCATCCATGACGGGCATGGTGATATCCAGCAGGACCAGTTCGGGTTGCAGGGTGCGATACTTCGCGAGGGCCTCGGCACCGTTGACGGCTTCTCCGGCAACCTTCATGCCCATCTCTTCGACGATATCTCGCAGCATCATCCGCATGAAATCGGCATCATCCACGATGAGTACGGTGTGGCTCAACTTGCACCTCCGCCAGGCCCCAGGGCCGTTGAAATTGATGTATCGTGCCACTGTATGATCGACTTTTCGGGGGAGCACTTTAGCAGGCGTTTGGGAAAATTGGGGGGCGGCATCATGGGATACCCTGGACCTTCATGAGAAAGAAAACCGCAAAAATTAATTTGACAAAGTGGCGGCGGCATACAGGGGCTCTCTGACAGAATGTCAAGGAAAGCGGAGTGGTTTTATCCCGGAATAAGACCGTCAAGATTTCGGTGTCTGTAAGGCGTTGTTATATAGAGGGTTAAAAAACACTGGAAACCTCTATCCCACGAAGGATTCTGGTATGAGAATTGTTAATATGAGGTCAGATCTCAAAGTCCCGCGCTCCCCCAACCGCGGCGGGACCTGCCATAAGAGAGGAAAGAACAAATGGCCAATCTGAATTCCAAGCAGAGCAAGACCCGGAAAACCGTCGGCGGGGCTGCCAAGAATCGCAAAGCCTCTTCCCCGCGCGCATCGGCCTCCACGGCTGCCCCCAGCCAGGGCCTTCCTGCCGCTCAGCTGATGAGCAACCTGGATCTGTATTTCCAGGAAGTGAAAGCCTACAGTCTGCTGACCCGCGCCGAAGAGTGTGAACTGGCCCGCGGTATCCATAACAACGACAGCGAAAGCCTGCACAAGCTGGTCAAGGCCAACCTGCGCTTCGTCGTCAGCATTGCCAAGGAATACGCCCACTACGGTGTGCCCCTGGAAGATCTCATCAACGAGGGCAACCTGGGTCTGCTGAAAGCCGCCCAGCGCTTCGACGAGACGCGTGGCTTCAAGTTCATCAGTTACGCCGTGTGGTGGATCCGTCAGTCCATCCTGGCCGCCCTGGCGAACCACAGCAAGATCGTGCGCATGCCCCTGAACCGGGCCCGTGTCCTGAACCAGATCAAGAAGGCCAGCGGTGAGTTGCAGCAGGAATTGCGGCGCAAGCCCGAGGCCGAGGAGATCGCCAAGCATCTGGGCCTGTCCATCTCCGAGGTGAAGGATACGCTGCCCCTGATGCAGGACAACTTCTTCCTGGACGACTTCGTCGGCAACGACGAGGACAGCACCTACCTGGACTTCCTGGAGGATGACAAGGGTGCCGGGCCGGACAACAAGGTGATGGAAGATGATCTGAACGAGAGCATCGGCCGCATGCTGGGTGATCTCAAGGAGCGTGAGGCCACGGTGCTGAAGCTGTACTACGGTCTGGGCAGCGACAAGGAGATGACCCTCGAGGAGATCGGCAAGATCATGGGTCTGACCCGTGAGCGGATCCGCCAGATCAAGGAAGAGGCGTTCGACAAGATCCGCACCAGCAAGACCTTCAAGTACATGCTGGACTACGCGGACGAGGAAATGAATCACTGATTCCGTTCCGCTGGATAATAAAAGGGCCCCGCAATCGCGGGGCCTTTTTTATTCCTCGTCGCGAATTTCCACCGGCTCGAGGCTGCCGGCGGTGTTCTCGTGAAGGGTGCTCAGGAAAGCGGTGGCCGTGCTGTGGGGCAGCCACATGCGCCAGGTGACCTGCGCGCCATAGTCCTCGCGCACCGGTTTGCCGCGGTGCAGGCCAAGGAAGTGTTCCACGGTCTTGCGCATGGGGTAGGGGAATTGCAGGTCGAAAAGGCGGCCCAGCAGGACTTCCCGGCGTGGGGCCATCTTCAGCACCCGGTCCGCCGTACCCCCGTATGCCCGCCCCAACCCTCCGCAACCCAGCTTGATCCCCCCGAAATAGCGCACCACCACCACCACCAGATCCGTCAGGTCCGTGCGCCGGATGGCCGCCAGTATGGGTTCCCCGGCCGTCCCGGAAGGTTCCCCGTCATCATTGCGGTTTTCCACCGTGTCGGAGCCCAGGCCCAGTTTCCAACCGTGGCACACGTGACGGGCGTCGTGGAAACGTCTGGCGCAGTCCTGGATGAAGGTGCGGGCGGCTTCCTCGTCGGCCGCGGGCGCGGCCAGGCCGATGAAACGCGAACGTTGCTCCTTGAGTTCGGCCTCGGCGTTCCCGCCAAGGGTGAAATAGCTGTCGGGCAGCACGGGTCGACTCCTGGGCTGGTCGGATTCTGGTCAATATCTGGACTCAGAACCTAAGGGATGGCGGTCCGGAGGTCCAGTCCCTGGTCTTCCTGATGGCAACTTGCTGTTGAACAGCAAGTTATGGGAGGCGATCCGAATGGTGGGCGGCACTGAAATTGCAACCGCACGCCCGACATCCGGAACTTCCCTGGAAAGGTGCGTCTGTGCCCAGCCACGATGAAATGAAAACGGCCCTGCTCGGCTTCCTGCTGGTTCTCCTGACTGGCCTCTGTCTTCTGACGGCCGTCACCCCGGCGGAGGCGGCGCCGAGCAAGCGCCTGCAACCGCCCGGCTCCTTTCTGGGGCCGGAAGGCAACAGCCCGGTCTTTGTGGGGGGCTTCCTGCAGGGGGGGCGGGCCTTTGCCTACGACACAATCCACGGCGGCTACGGCGGCATGTTTCTATTCCGGCCCGGCGCGGCAGCGGATTTCCTGCCCTTTCTGTACCGCTGGAACTGCGGGGCCGTGGGGCAGATCGAAAAGCAGCGGCTGGGGCCGGGTATGGATCTGCTCTCGGCCGACGGCATCATCCGCCACTACGTGGAGGATATGCGGGATCCCGAGGCCACGGGATCCCCTTTCGTGGGGATCGGCGTCGGGGCCACGCGGGTCAACCCTCCGGACGGGTATTCCGGTCCGGTAAAATACTGGTCCCTGCTCTTCGAGGCGGGTCGGGAGTGGACCGTGCAGGAGCAGTACCTGGTATGGGTCCGGACGCAGTACCGGTACTACGACTATTCCGGTCTGGACTACCGCAACCTCACCCTTCAGGTGGGTGTCGGCCTGCCCTGGCCCTTCTGATCCGCAATGGCGGGAACCATCTGCCGTGGTGGTGTTGAAAAGGATTCCCGCGAGCCACCCCCTGAATTATACTGGGCTCCTGAACCCGCATCCCTCAAGGAGTTCTCATGCGTATCACGGGCATTTTGACCCTTCTGATCCTGCTGGGCAGCGTGGCGCCGGCCACCGCCCAGGACGAGCTGTCCTACGAACAGTACCGGGCCATTGCCTGGTCCGCCGCCCGCCTCGATCACCTGGCCGCCTTCGAGCCTCTGCACGGTGAGCCGGGCATGTACACGGCCCTCGCCGAGCGGTTCGGCACCGTCATCGTTCTCAAGCATACGGCCCGCGGCAGCCAGCGGCAATGGAAGAGCAACCAGCTCAGCGGCGTCCCGGAGGAGGTGATGGTGGCCGACCTTGCGGGTGACGGGCTGGACGACAGCCTCATCTGCCGCACCAGCAGCGGCAAGATCTACGTCTGGGCCCTGGAAGACTTCACTCTCGTGTACGAGAGCCTGCCCAGCGACTATACGAAGATCGGCTGCATGACCACCGCCAACATGGATGACGATCCCGCCGGCGAGATCGTGCTGATCGGCAACGGCAAGATCGTCTACCTGGACGGCCAGAGCTTCGTGAAGGAGTACACCAGCATCAATGATTTCCAGGGCACCCTCATGCGCTGCGGTGATGTGGATGGGGACGGCCGCAACGAGATCGTGCTGAACAGCGGCAAGGTGGTCGATTCGCAGACCGGCCGGGTGGAATGGGAGGAAGAGGCCCTCTTCACCTACCTGGAGTTGCTGGATATCGATGGGGACGGAATTCCCGAGGTCCTCACCGAGAACGGTCTGGGCGGACCGGTGAAGGTCTACGATATGGATTACGGCAACGAGGTCCGCTTTCAGTAGCGCAGTCTGGCGAACTGAGCCAGAAGAACCTACCTGAAGGAGAGAAAAGGCCGGCAACAGCGCCGGCCTTCTCTCTGCTTCCTGGTCGGCATCGCATCAGCGGATACTCTTCATGACCTCCAGCATCTCGGCGGCCGGCTTGAAGGCGCTGCTGCGCCCGTGCAGGATCTCGCCGCGGCTGTCGATGAAGATGACCCGCGGCAGGCCGGGCACCTTGAATTCCTCCTTGATGCCGGTCATTTCCTCGTCATCCGCCTTGGTGGCGTCCACCTTGATGGTGACGAAGCGCAGGCTTTCGGCGACCACCTCGGGCTGGTTCCAGACCGCCTTGTCCAGCTTCTTGCAGTAGACGCACCAGGTGGCCCAGAAGTCGATCATCACGGGTTTGCCGGCCGCCTTGGCCTCGGCCCGCTTGCCGTCGATGAAGGCCCGGGCGTTGTCCCCCGTGGCGATGATTTCCCACTGGACCTTGTCGGGCAGGGGTTTCTGGACGGCCTCGGGCTGCTTGCTGCCGGCCGCTTCGGTCATGGTCAGAGGGGCGCCGCCGGCCACGGCCACGGTCTCGGGGATGGTGTGGTCCAGGACCGAGCGCCAGGCCTTGCCCAGGAAACCGTACTGCAGGCTGCTACCCACGAAGGCCATCAGGCCGGCCACGAAGACCAGCAGGCCCAGACCCTTGCGGGTGCGGTCCCACCAGGTGACTCCGGGGCCCTGGCTGTCGAAGGCTCCCATGAAGCAGGACACGACCACCAGGATCACCCCCACCAGGGGATAGAAGTAGGGCGCGGGTATCACCACGCCGGGGCGCAGGAAGTACAGGGCCATGCCCACCAGGAGCAAGCCCATGCCCCGGTTGAGGGTTTCCATCCAGCCGCCGGCCTGGGGCAGACTGCCCAGCAGGGCGGGGAAGGTGCCCACCGCGATCAGCAGCATGCCCATGCCCATGCCGAAGATGAAGAGGCTGACGAAGGCCAGCAGACCGTTGCCCGTGGTGGCCAGCATCAGCAGCAGGCCGCCCAGGAAAGGCCCCACACAGGGTGAGGCGATCAATCCCGCCACCATGCCCATGACAAAGACGCCCACCAGGCCGGAGCGCTGGCCGCCGCCAGGGCCGCCCAGCTTGTCGCGCATGAACTGGGGGGCCTGCAGTTCGTAGGCCCCGAACATGCTGAGGCTCAACAGCAGCAGCAGGATGGCCACCGGGATCATCACCACGGGGCTCTGCATGAAGGCGATGATGCCGCTGGCCGCCGTGGCGCTCAGGTAGCCGATGATGGCGTAGACCAGGGCCATGCCGATGACGTAGGCCAGGGACATGGTCAGGCCGTGCATCACGCCCTTTTCCTTGCTCTGGGCCCCGATGACCGCCAGGGTGATGGGGATCATGGGGTAGATGCAGGGGGACAGGCTCATCAGCAGGCCGAACCCGAAGAGCAGCAGCAGGAAGAGGAACATGCCGCGCTCGTCGATGAAGTTCTGGATGCGGTTGGCGGACCACTCGTCACCGAAATCCACGTTCAGGGTGCTGTCCCAGCTGCCGGTGACGGCGGTTCCCGCGGTGTCCTGGGCCTGGATCTCCAGGCGCAGCTTCCGGTCTCCGGGCTTGAGGTCCTCGGGCAGGGGCGCCGCCCACTCGATGCGGGCCCGGCCGGCCTTGTTCTCTGTCACCTGGGTGGGGTAGGGGGTGCCGAAGTACTCCTCCCCTTCGGTCGCCGTTTCGATCCTCAGGCTGCCGGTATCCAGGGGCGCGCCGGAATCCCAGGTCAGGTCCAGGAGCAGGATGATTTCCTTGCCGATCTCGTGGGAGTCGGCGGGCTCAACCGGGGTAACCTGGGCCTCGATTCCCGCAGCCTGGCCAGCGGACAGGAGCAGGCAAAGGGGCAGAATGAGCAGGACGATTGTTTTCATGGAAAGCCTCTCGGGGGGATCTTTCGATGGACTGTCAGCCTAGTACTATACGATTATTGGGCCTCAAGACAAGCTCCGGTTTGCCCTTAAATTCCCGGGGCACTCATTTGTTGCAATTTTTTGCAACTTTGCCGAGATTTGGGGTGTAAGAGCACGTTCCCGGGCCCATGGCCCGCCCATTCAACCTCTGGAGGATCGACCTTGCTCAAGTTCCGCGGACGCTTCCTGACCCTCGCCTTCGCTCTGACCGCCATCCTGGCCCTGGCCGCCTGCAGCGGTGGTGGCGACAGCGCCGACCACCAACCGCCCGCCGATACGGCCGTGGGGGCCAAAGTGGGCAACGCCGCCCCCGATTTCAATCTGAAGAGCCTGGAGGGCGGCACCGTCCAGCTTTCCAGTCTGCGGGGCAAGGCCGTCATCGTCGATTTCTGGGACACCTGGTGCCCGCCCTGCCGCCGGGCGCTGCCCGCGCTGCAGGCCGTGGCCGATGAGTATTCCGATGACCTGGTCGTGGTCGGTGTGGCCTTCGGTCGGGACGGCGAAGCCAAGGTGCGCAGCTACGTCGAGCAGAATAATCTGACCTTCCCCATGGTGATGGCCGATCCCGAATTCCAGGTGGTGAAGGATTTCGGCAACTTCCAGAGCATTCCCACCACCTTCCTGGTGGACCGCAATGGCCTCATCGCCAAGCACTGGACCGGTGGCCACTCCCGCCAGGAGTATGAATCCGCCGTCAAGGAAGTCCTGGGTCTCTGATTCCTTCCGGGCGGGGTTTCGGTTCCGCCCACCTTCCCAACCTGCGGGGGTTTAGATGCGTGCCATTCTTCTGGTGGCCCTGGCCGGCGCCGCCGGTGCGGTTTCGCGATACGTGGTGGGGCTTTGGGCCCTGCGTCAGTGGGGCCCGCATTTCGCCTTTGGCACCCTGCTGGTGAACATCCTGGGCTGCCTGCTGCTGGGGTTCGTGCTGGAACTGGAAATGCGCACCACCATGGTGCCGGGTCACGTGCGCCTCTTCGTGGCCGTGGGATTCCTCGGGGCCTTCACCACCTTCAGCACCTTCGGTTTCGAGACCATCAAGTTCCTGCAGAACGGGACGCCGCACCTGGCGTTGCTCAATGTGGCGGCGAATCTGGGTCTGGGATTGCTGGCGGTCTGGCTGGGCTGGGGTGTGGCGCGAGCGGTCACCGGGACCGTGTAGGCAAAAAAAATGACCCCTGGCTGCGGTGTTGGTTCCGTCAACCAGGGGCCTGGCGAGCTGTTATCATTTTCTCAACCACCACCAGAGATCAAAGACCAGCAGTCCCACAAACATCATCGTATCGGGTTGCATCGCGATCCCCCCTTTCTCGTTCTCGAGTATCTGGGTGACCTTATTCAATTCGCCGAAAGCAAGGGGGCCTTTAGCGTTTTCGCAGCGGGGCGAAAACCCCTGGTGTTCGGCCCTCCCCACCAATACTTGAGCAAGAAGGGGACCGAGGGTGGTGTTTTACTGCAAGCGTTTTATTTCCAGTGAGATAGCCGTCTTGTCATCGGAACGGTCCGGGCCGCCGAAGGCGTTGACACTGGCAAAAATGTTTTCAAGCAGGAGGCTGGGGGTGGATTCGTCCAGTTCCGCCAGGAGGGCCAGCAAACGCTCCCTGTCAAAAAATTCCTCGTCCGGGCTGAGCTGGTCGGTCAGGCCGTCCGTGTAGAGGAAAAGGCGATCCTGGGGTTCCAGGGTGAGAGCCCCCTGCCGGTAGGGGATCTTCTCGGTGACGCCCAGGACGGGCCCGCCCTTGCGTAGGTATTCGAGGTAGGGGCGGCGCCTGCGCAGGAGAATGGGGGGCTCGCTGCCGGCGTTGCAATAGGTCAGGAGACCGTTTTCCGGATTCCAGATCCCGTAGAACAGACAGATGAACTGCCCCGGGGCCACCAGGTGGGCCACGGTGCGGTTCAGGCGCTGCACCACCAGGTGGGGCAGATCCTCCAGTTCTGCTTCTTGCCGGAAGGCCACGCGCAGGCTGGTCATGTGCAGGGCTGCGGGGATACCCTTGCCGGCCACGTCGGCGATGGCAAAGCCCAGGCAGCCGTCCTTGCGCAGGAAGTAGTCGAAATAATCGCCCCCCACCATGCGGCAGCTCTCGTGCCGTCCGGCGATGACGAAGGTCTCTTCTTCCAGGGGTTCGGCCGGCAGCAGTCCGGTCTGGATGCTGCGGGCCAGATCCAGCTCCGTCTCGGTCATCTTGCGCTGCAGGCTTTCCCGATACAGTTGCCGGCTTTCCAGGATGCTGCCCACCTGAACGGCCAGATCCCGCAGATGGCCGAGGTCTTCCTGGGTGTAGAGGGTGCCGGCGCGCTTGGGGCCGAAGGCCAGGAACCCCAGCAGGCGGTTGCCGCTGACCAGGGGTACCAGCAGGTCGGCCTCCAGACGGGTCAGCAATTCCAGGGATTCGGTGTCCGCGTCCCCGGTGAAGAGGAGATCTTCCAGTTCCTCGGTGAAGACCGGGCGGCGCAGGCGGTCCAGCAGGATCACCAGACCGCTGTCCCGGCCAAGGGTGGGCCCCCCCGGGTCTTTCTGGGGTCCGATGACGTATTCCGTGGCTTCGGAATGGGGGGAGAGGGCCAGATCCAGGGTTTCCGGGTGGAAGAGCCTGTTCAGTCCCTGGAGCAACTGCCGGCTGGCTTCCTCGGCATCGATGATGTTCGTCAGCCGGTGCGCCAGTTCTCCGGTGGCCTCCCGCGTGATGCGGCGGCCCGGGTAGAAGGTATCGTCGATCCAGCTCTGGATGTGGCGCCGCAAGGGAAGGATGGTCAGGCTGCTGGTGGCCAGCACCAGCAACAGGACCGGATAGGTATTGATGTGGAAAAGGCGGGACAGCACGTGCCCCAGTCCCATGACCAGCAGGTAGTAGGCCACCAGGACGACGACGGTCAAGACCCCGTAGATGAGACTCACCCTGACGATGAAATTGCGATCCAGCGCGCCGTAACGCATGATGGACAGGCCGAAGCTGACGGGCACCAGAAGCAGGCTGAAAGCCAGGTACTGCCAGTTGGCCGAGGGGGGGCTGGTGGCCAGGTTGCCTATGAGCAGGGCTGCCATGACGGGCAGTAGCCCCAGCAGCAGCCCCAGCAATACCACCACCATGCGCGTGCGTTCGATGGGGCGGTCCCTGCGCAGGATGCGCCGCGTGAAGACGCCCAGCCCCAGCACGAAGCAGCTCAGGCTGTAGATGAGGGCCAACCCTTCCAGCAGGGGCAGGGAACGGGCCCGCAGGGAGCCGGGCAGGGCCCATTCCACCAGCAGGGAAAGCCCGAACAGGGCCCACGCCGGCACCAGGACCACCCGCCAGCGTCGCGAGCGACCGCCGGGTTGCAGGCGGGGGCTGGGGAAGTGCAGGAAAAAGCGCAGGAAGTAGGCGGGCAGCATCAGCTGAAGCAGGGTGCGCAGGCTTTCCTTGGCCATCATGTAGGGCACGCTCGCAAGATCCGGCACATCCAGCAGGAAGAAGGCGAACATGATGCTCAGGGCAAAAAAGTTGCGCGCCACCAGATCGGAACGGTGCCAGAAGACCCACCAGCCGATACCCAGGAAAGCCAGGCCCGCGACCCAGAGACTGTAATCGCGGATCATGGTCATGCGGTCGCTGCGGCCCGGGCTGAGCAGAACGGTGTGCGGTTGCTGGTTCCGCCTGATGGTCAGCAGGACCGGGTGGTGCTCGTAGTTCCCGGCCATGGCGGCGTACCAGCGGGGCATGTCGCCGATGGGCTGCCCGTCCACGGTCAGGATCCGGTCACCGGCCTGGAGGCCGGCCCTGGCGGCGGGACCGGCGGGAGCGACGGACCGGATGACCAGCCGATGCACGGCGAATCCGAAGTCGGGCTTGAGACTGATGTGAACGGCCACCGGAATGGTGGCCAGAGCCAGCATGGGCGCCAGCAAGAAGAGGCCAATACGGCGCGTGGCCCGTTCAAAAAGTGTGGATCTGGGGGCATTGGTGTGGGGCACCCGGCCATCCTCGCTGCGGTTGGCGTTGCGCCCTCAGGTTAGCACAATGCCGACCCCGGGGAAATGGCCATCTGATCGGATGCTAGAATCCGGCCCGGACGGCCCGGAAACCCGAACCCCTGGCGCCCGTTTCTTCGCCGGGGGCGCCGTTGGCCGCGCAACCGGCGCCGAAAGCCCCCACCAGCCCCTTGTTTCCCGAAGGGTTGTGCTCGGGCAGACAGGAAGAGGTGTTCTTCAGGGTGTAGTTGCCGTATTCCGGGGCACAGAAGAGCGGGTCGCGTGAAATGTTGTTTTCCTTGCCGGCGAGGGAACGCAGGTTGCTGACCCAGTCACCGTGCCGATTTCCCCACAGGTTGCAGCCACGGAAGGAGGGCACCCGGCTGTCGGTCCGCAGGATCTCGGCCTCACTGAAGGCGACAATGGTATTGACGATGCCGGGCGCGGGACCCTGCACGGCCAGGACGGCTCCGTCCGCATCGGCCCCGTGGCCCACCAGGGTGCATGAGTCGAGTTCGAGGCGGCTATCGTTCAGGCTGAGGGCGGCCCCGCCCAGCCCGCCCAGGTTGCCGGCGAAGACCGCGCGGTGGATGCCGGCTTCGGCCCCCTGCAGGTGGATGGCGCCGCCGGTGTTGCCGGCCTCGTTGTTCAGGAAGGAGCTGCTGAAGGCCTGCAGGCTGGCACCCGGGTTCAGATACAGGGCGCCGCCCAGCAGGGCGACGTTGCCCTCGAAGGCGCACTCCTGCAGACGCAAGCCGCCCTCGGCCACCAGCGCCCCACCGGTGCGGCGGG
>JGI12109J20283_10245268_pt1 | contig 19962 bp, 15 predicted proteins | sample ElkSlonscriptome_12_FD_20283 | JGI IMG/M metagenome (IMG submission 20283)
CACGATCCCTGAGCCGCCGTTGCTGGCTCGAGACTCGATTACGGTTCCGCCGGCTCCGACCACGATGCCCTCGCTCGCATGGCCGGAAACACTGGAGGAGCCCACGTGGCCGCGTTCGCCTAGGCTGATGCCGCGTCCGCGAGCGTTGCGCACGACAACACGATCGGCTTGGGACAGTCGGCCAAGCGTGACGCCGTCGCCAGAGACGCGATGCAGCCTCAGGTCGTTCACGATCGCGTCGTTGCCAAGCACGATGCCTGGGCCGTCACAGTGATCGACGGAGAGACGTGATACCACGACACCATCCGCGTCTGGCCCGTGTATCGCTCCCGCGTACCCTTGAATGATCGGCAACGCACCGTCGGTGCTGCCCAAGATGCGCAGTCCCGTGGCCGCGGCAGTTGCAGAAATAGCCGGCTTTGCAGAATCCTTCCCCACGAGAACGACGCCGGTCTCCAGCAGCACGGTCACGTTCGGTGCCGAGATGTGCAGATGCAGGCCAGGCTTGGCTTCGTGTGTCCGTGCGATATCCGAAGCATGGATCTCGAGCTGATCGCCACGCCAGTACACACGCGCACCGGCGTGCTCGATATGGATGGCACGCGTTGTCTCGTCCTCGAGCAAAGCCTCGGTTCGGGTTGCACTTCCGAGCGAGGCTCGCCCGAGTAGTAGCACCGCGATTGTCAGGCACAGTAGAATGATCGAGGCGCCCTTCACCGTACAGCCTCCGGGAGGATCAAGACTTCGTGTTCCGCACGGTGGGTCACGCCATGCATGTCGGTCGCTTCAACCAGGATGCGATGCGGGCCCGGTTGAAGAGCCTCCCCGGCGGTCGACCGAAGCATGCCCACCCATACATGGCGCGATGTTCCATCCCGGCTGAGCACGACCGACGTGTCGAAGCCTTTCTCGCTGACCAAGCGGGCTTGGACACGAGTCTTCTCGTTCCCAGAAAAGACGTTGACGAGTAGGCGTGTGTCGGACATCTCGGTGATGGCCAACTCGCTGGGGAACTGGATCGACATCTGGTAGTCTGCCGGCATGCTCGCCGCTCGATATGAAATCATGTATTGGTCGCGATCGAACTCGATGATCGAGTAGCCGTTTGGGGTGCCACAACGCATGGTGGCGTCCGGGATGCCGCGTTCGTCCTTCTCGCCGCCCCACCAGTTGCCGCACGCCGTCGCATGCACGAGGTGGTGCAGCGGCGCTCGACCCTGCCAGCCGTCCTCTGGGCCGTACAACTCATGGAACTGCTGGTGATAGTGCGCCGTGAGGAAGAGCACACGCCGCGCCGTGCCGTTCTCGCCCGATGCGAGCGCGTCGAACATGTCTTGGAGGTCGTGCACGTCGCCGATGGGACAATGCGCCATCGCAACCACGAGCGCATCGGGCGGAGCCATGGTCAGCGCGTTGCGAACAAACCGAATCCGTTCGCGGCCAAACTTCGGCTTCCAGCCGTCGCCCGTTGAGTAGACGTTGTCGAGCACGATGAAGAACACGGATCCCCATTGGAACGCATACGTCCCTGGCCCAAAGACTCGCTCGAAGGTCTCGTCATCGTGCCGGTCGGGCTGCCCTGTATTAATATCGTGATTACCGATGACGTTATACCACGGGATTCCGAGCCGTGCGATGACTCGATTCTGTGGTTCGAAGAGGTGCAGGTTGTCGAATGTAAGGTCGCCCAGAGACACTCCGAATGCGGCGTTGCTTTCCACTCGCTCGGCAAGCATCGGCTCGATCAGGTCCCGCCGGAGGTAGTCGACCTCGAGCAGGTTGCGGGATTGCGGATCGCCGAAGACGAGGATGCGAAAGCGCTCGGGCTCGACCTGCGATTGCATCGGGAAATCGATGGACGCTGGGGCCCGACCCGTGGCCGGAACGCCGGCGTAGGGCAGCCAGCCAGGCGATCCCCACGGTCGATGCAGGTAGTAGAACCGAGGGAGCATCTGTTCGAGGTCGACGGGCGAAGTGAACCCGCGCGGCTTGATGACGAACACGACCCCGAAGTCGTTCAAGGGAATCTCGTATGAGCCATGCGCATCGGTGCGGACGACGTCGATGCCGTTGGATACGCCCACGTCCTCGAGGCCGGCCTCCCCGTCGTCACGCGCACCGTTGCCGTTGGCATCGTGGAACACCACGCCAATGGCACGCTCCTGCTGCGGTCGGCCCGCGTCTGCTGCGTGTTGCTCGGCCGCCCCTCGTGCTGAAGCGATAAGCAGAAGCGGGAGTAGAACCGGGAGAAGCGTGGAGAAGCAGTGCATGCGAGGTCTCCGCCGGCTTGCCCGGCAAGAGTGGTGTCGAGGCGGCTCATGGGCGTGAGGGCTTCGAAGCGGTTCAGTTTCGTGGAGAGTTGATCCAGCCGTACTTTTGCCCGCGATCCGAGATCTTCCACCAGTCGGCCTTGCCGTTGTTGACCCGGGCGTAGACGCAGTTGGCCGTGAAGTCGCCGGCCTCTTCGACGCGTTCGCCCAGCGGGCCCTTCTCGTACTTTGTCAACTCCACCACGCCATCGACGTAGAGGATGTGGCCGCCGCCGTCGTGCCGATCGGTGATCTGATCGACATTGCCCCATAGGCCCTCGGTGAACTGCTGGTTGTAGAACCACACACTCTCTTCGACGAAGAACGGCACGCTTCGCATAGAGACAAGCGCCGCTTCGCCGAGCCTCGAGCGAAGCCGTGTGGGCTTGGTTCCCGAAACGTCACGAAGCCGTGCGGCCTGGACCTCGGTGCCAAGGCGATACCCCTGCACCTCGTCGAACATCGTGTAGTCAAAGTTCAGATCTGTCAGGCCACCGAACAGCGTGCCGGTGCTACGGCCGTCGCCCGATCGTCGCTTGTTGGCGGGACAACTGAGGATCTCGTGCGCATCGTCGACGTAGTCGAAAATGACACCTGGCTTTGTGAGATCGATCTCGCCCGAATCCGTGCGTCCGAAGACCCAGATGTCTGCGGGCCACATCTGATCCTTGTAGTCGCCCGCGTACACGATGGCCGCGGTTCCGATCTGCCGGAGATTGGATGCAGACACTGTCGCATGCGCTAAGCCACGAGCTGCACCCAAGCTCGGCAGCAGGATGCCGACAAGTATGGCCACAATGGCGATGACAACAAGGAGTTCGATGAGCGTAAAAGCACCTCGCATTGAAAAGTGTTGAACGACGCGATGGTAAGGTCGAGGTCGCGATCTGTGAAATTTGCGTTACGAGCGACACACGTGTTCTTTGCAAACTGCACCTGTGCTAAGGCCCAGTCAGCATTGAGCGATTGGCGCGTGAGAACTCAGTCAAACCCACGCATCGCGGTTGTCTCGATACCCAAATGTGGGTTTTATGTGCCATGAACATTGCCCGTGATCTCGCGAGCCGTGCGTTTACCCTGATTGAGCTTCTCGTTGTCATCGCCATCATCGCAATTCTGATTGGCATCTTCCTACCCAGCCTCGCGGGGGCGCGTGAGGTGGCCCTGACTGCGGTGTGCAGCAGCAACTGCAAGCAGATCGTCACCGCCGCGCTCGTCTATACCCAGGATGATCGTCGGGACGAGTTCTGGCCTCCTGCGCAATGGGCTCGGCTTCCTCGATTCGATGCCCCCGAGGGCGAAGCGACGCCCGGCCTTCTGTACGAGTATCTCGAGTCGGCCGACGAGTGCACGGCGTGTCCCAAGAACAAGCGTCGCAGCAGCGACGGATCCGACCAATCGACACTCTTTCGCACAGAGATCGATTTTGACTACACCATGGTGGCTCGCATGGCCGGCGCCACGCCGAACACCGACGTCTGGATCCGCCACGCGGACCCCGCCTTGGGTGGTGGGCTCCGACGAATCCGCAACGATCTCGCCGATCGCGTGCTTCTGGACTTCCCCGGCACGCCGCTGTTCGTGGAAGAAAGCCTCGAGTGGTACGGCGACAAGATCATCGACGGGCTGTGGGGCAATCGCGACCAAGTCACCAATCGCCACGATGGCGGCGGGCACATTGCCATGCTCGATGGAAGCGTGGTGCTGTTCAAGTCCCCCAAGGGGCCCGCTGGCGAGTCGGTCCAAGAAGAGTCCGACTTCGAGGCCAACGACCTCTACGTGAAGGGGCAGCCTCGAGACCCGTTCTGGCATCAGCTTGACGGCCAGATCGGTGGGCGAGAGTGGGGATGGATCAACAACCCGCGGTGAGTTGCTGGAGCCCTTGGACGTGCATCCAAGCAAGCTGGCTTACCGCTTGTCGTAACCAATGTTCGAAGTTTATGTGAGAGAGGTACGAATCATGAAGACAGCAGTGCGTTCCGTGGTGGCTATCGCCGCTATCGCCGGCAGCTTGAGCAGCGCGTATGGCCAAGGCGCTCCGGATGTCACCATTCCGTCCGGCACCGACATCCTCGGTGAATCGTTCCAGGCGCCGGGGGCATGGCCGGGCTCCACCGTCTCGGGTGCATGGTTCAATCTCAACCTCGTCCCGGGCACTGTGCTCGACGGCTCGGGCTCGAACCGCCTGCTGGTCGACGACCAGGCCAGCGGCCCGGTTCTCTGGACGAGCGGCTGGACCAACGAGGGCGACTTCGACGCCAACCTCGGCCCGGGCCTTCCCGATGATTCGCGCAGCTTCCTCGGAGGCGTTGGCGGCTTCTGGGACGACTTCCGAGGCAACCCGCCCGGCTCGACCCCCGGCGAGGGCGCGCTGCGCCTCAACGATGGCCCCCCGACCTACGCCTGGGCTGCCCACCCGTTCCTTGGCGTCACGACCGTCAGCATCGCCAACAACGGCCGCGACAACGACGACAGCGTCTTCGGCCTGCCCGTTGGCACGCTCTACGGCCATGGTGGCTTGGCAGTCGACAGCTTCCGCAGCGGCCAGGCCTACAGCCCGATCGATGGCACGCACCGCAACGGCGATGGCTCGGCCTACCTGTGCTTCTACTGGGTCGGCACCGCCACCGAGGCCGTCATCGACTTCAGCAGCACGCTCTTCCCCTTCGAGCAGGGCTGGATCGGCGGCTGGGTTGCCACCGAGCAGGCCGCCGGCACGGGCGACACCGCCTGGATCAGTGGTTCGGGTGGCGACTACGCCACGCCCGACCTGCCCGCTGATGTGGTCACCTGGGACGCGTCGTTCTCGCAGACCTCCGGCCGCATCGACCTGCCCGGCGGCGCGACCCCGGACAGTGGCATGCTCTTCACCGTGTACGGCGGCGACACCAACGATGCCAGCCTCATCGCCGTGCTGCCCGAGGGTGATGGCTGGGAATTCGCCATGCGTCTGGATGACACCATCGACCCAAGCGGTGGCTCCATCCGCGATCTCGACGGCCAGTCTCGATTCGGCTTCGTGTACGTTCCCTACGACGCGGCCAACTTCAACGGTGGTCTCATCGACGGCGCTTCGGGCGACCTTGTTGCCGGGAGCGGCATCTCGGTGACTCGCGTCGCCGAGGGCGAGTACGAGATCGAGATCCCCGGCAAGGACAAGACCACTGGTAGCGTGAGCCTGCAGATCGCCGGCGAGACCCCCGGTCAGCCCGGCGTGCCCGACGTGGCCTTCGCCAACTACGACTTTGACTTCGACCGCGGCGTCTTCGTCGTGAACACCCGCGTGCTCGACTTCGGCGACGACGTCTTTGGCGAGTCCAGCCCGCTGCGTGACGCCAGCTTCTACTTCTTGTACAGCGACTTCGAGACGCCCATCAGCCTCGAAGCCGCGTGCCGGGCAGACATTGACGGCGATGGCAGCCTGACCCTGTTCGACTTCCTGGCCTTCCAGAACCTGTTCGACAGTGGAGATCTGGCCGCCGACTTCGACGGTGACGGCAGCCTGACCCTTTTCGACTTCTTGGCCTTCCAGAACGAGTTCGACGCTGGCTGCCCGTAAGCTGCTAATAGACTCGTAAATACCCCCAGGGCGGCCGCTCGAGAGAGCGGCCGTTTCCTTTTGTTCTTTGAGGCGTTGCGCCCGAAGAGAGCAGAAACGCCGACCCTCGCGGGTTCCCACGCTTCTCACGATCGTACGTTGAACCGTGCAGCTCCGGGCGCACGATTCCGGGCGCACGGTGCGCCACGAAGTCGACTCGAAAGACCGACATGATGCAACCCATACACTCGATCGTCACGAGGCGTCAAGCACTCGTCCGGAGGTCCTGAAGCGCGGGTGGTGCGGCGATCAGGAACCCTCGCCCACGTACCACGGCAGGCTGTCATCGTTGTCGGCCTTGTCGATGGCCGACACGTGGCCGTCCAGCCAGCAGGTGTTGCAGCCACCGGGATGGCGGAAGTACTCGCGGCTCCAGTCCTTGAAGGCGATGCCCGCTGTGCCGTCGTACTGGCTCAGGTCGTTCAGCGTGTCGCCGTTGGCGTCGAGCATGTGCTCGAAGGCGTCCTGGAAGACGATCATCTTCGCGGGCTGGTTGATCTGCGTAATGCGGTTGGGCCGGGCGGTGTCGAAGCCGCCGGGCTTGAAGAGGCTCACGCTGCCCTCGCGCATAACGCCGTTGAAGCCGTAGGTGCTGTACAAGTGGTCGGGGTCGAAGGTGGTGCCGTCGGGGTAGGGGTCCATCGTGCGAGCTTCGGGGCAGCGGAATTGCTCCCACCCCGGCAGGCTCTCACGATTCCCGAACGTACCGCCGGCGGTGGGGGGCACGAAGTCGCTGTCGCTGACGCTGGCACCCAGGTACTCGGTGTACATGGCGCCCCAGTAGCTCAGTTCGCCCTGCCCGATGCCCGGTTTGTGCGTTTCGTAGAATGGCAAGAGATACTTGCCGGCGCGGATGGAGCGCGTGCGGATGCCGTAGTTCTGGCGGCTCCCATGGTGGTATTCGTTGAAGTCCATCGAGTACGCGGTGAATGCGGTCATGACCGATCGCATCTGCGCGGCACACTGGAGCTTCTTGGCCGTCGCGCGGGCCAGGCCCAGGCTGGGCAGCAAGATTCCGATGAGGATCGCAATAATGGCGATCACGACCAACAGCTCAATCAGGGTGAATCCGCGTCTCATGAGAAACAATTGGCGTCGACAATCACGCTGGCCATATCGGACACATGAAGATTGCGCCTACCCCTTGAAACCACGCACCTCGTGCTTCCATGAATCGAACCTGGAAAGAACATTCTGTCAGCGACTGATGAAGAATGCGTGTGCGCCTTGGGCATCGCCTGGCCCTCCGCTATCGTCAACAAACGTTGCCGGAGTGTTCGCGATGATCAACACACACAGTCGTTCGTGTCCTGTCGTCCTGCTCTCGTCGCTCTTCGTGCTCCTGTCTGCCGTGATGGCACGCGGCGAGACCCAGGTCGCGGTTGTTGAAGCCGCCAAGCACGGCGACGCCACGCACCGCATGCTCGTGGCGCCCTATCTGCAGCGAATGGCACACGATGGCGTGACCATTCTGTGGGAAACACGTGGTTCGACGAGCGGTCCGAGTGTTGTTGAGTATGGGCAGGCCAGGCAAGGGGACGTCGAGCCGAATCTTGAGCGGCGCGCCAAGTCCGAGCCCTGGCAGAGCGTCGAGGACGGCACGACCCATCGAGTGCGGCTCGAGGGCCTGAAGCCCGCGATGCCATACTTCTACCGCGTGGTCCTGCCGGATGGCTCGTTCAGCGAAGTATTCAGCTTCCAGACCGCGCCGCGACCCAGCGACACCCAACGCCCGGTCGGCTTCGCAGTTGTCAGCGACTCGCAGAACAATGCCGATGTCTGGGCCCGCATCAGCAAAGGGGTGTGGACTCATCGACCCGAGTTCGTCATTCACGCTGGTGACCTCGTTGGTACCGGACAGCGCACGCACGAATGGCGCGAGGAGTTCTTCGCACCAGCCGCAGATCTCTTGGCTCGCGTGCCGATGTTCAGCGTGCTAGGCAACCACGAGAACGACGCAGCCAACTACTACCGGTATACCGACTCTCCTGCGCCGCACCACCGGCATGCCATGCGATGGGGTCCGGCGGCGTTCTACTTCGTGGACAGCAACCGCGATTGCACTGCCGGCAGCGAGCAGTTCGAATGGCTGGAGTGGTCGCTGGCGGCCTGCGACGCCCCGTGGCGATTTGTCGTGCTGCACCACCCGCCCGTGACCAGCGACGAGAATGACTACGGCGATACCTCCAGAGCCTTGAGCCCGCGTGGCGATGGGCGCGTTGCCGACCTGATCCCGCTCTTCGAGCGATTCGCAGTGGACGTTGTCTTCTTCGGCCACATCCACAGCTATGAGCGCTCGTGGCCGATACGTGAGGGTCGCGTCGACCATCAGCGCGGCGTCACCTACTTGCAGGTCGGTGGAGCGGGCGGGTTCCTTGAGCACACAGCTCCGACGCGCAGTTGGTTCACCGCCGCGTTGCGCAGCGACCACCACTACCTCACCGTCGCGCTTGCAGGCAGCAGGCTGGAAGTCAGCGCCTTTGATCAAGATGGGCGGCGCTTCGACCACCTCGAGATCAACAAGGACGCGGGCGCTGGCCGGGCCGAAGTCGCAGGCCCGCGCACCCCGGTTATCCGTCCCCATGGCGGGCTGTTTACCACCGGCCAGCGTGTGGCCGTGCACACGCCCGGCACAGAGGGCGTGACGGTGCGTTATACCACCGATGGCTCAGTTCCCACCAAGAACTCTCCAGCGTATCGCACCGAACTCATGCTGGATTCGGACACAGCGTTGACCGTGGTCGCATTCAATCAAGACGGACGCATGAGCGAGCCGAACACCGCCAGGTTCCAGCGTGTCGAGCCCCGGCCAGCCGAAGTGATCGACACCGATGTCATCCGGCCGGGGTTGCACGTGGCGTACTACGAGGGACGCTGGAAGTTCGTTCCTGATTTTGAGACTCTCGAGCCGGTCCGCACCAGTGTGGCAGCGCACGTGCGCCTGGACGAAATGGACACGCGCGAGGATCACTTCGCCTTGCACTTCACCGGCTTCGTCTATGCCCCGGCCGAGGGGGTCTACACCTTCGAATGCCTCAGCGATGATGGCTCCAGGCTGTGGATTGGTCGCGAGGGCAAAGGCCGAGTCGAAGTGGTTGAGAACGACGGTTCGCACAGCACTCGCTCGCGGCGCGGGCAGATCGCACTTGCCAAGGGCTGGCACGCGATCTCGATCGGGTACTTCGAGGACTACGCCGGCAGCGCGCTCCGTGTCAGTTGGTCTGGGCCGGGTTTCGAAATGGTCGAGCTCGAGCCCGCATCGCTGGCGCATCATCCAGAAGGCACACTCTCGGGAGCTGCGTCTGGCGCTCGATGAAGAATCACGCGTAGTGCGTCAGGGCGCTCATCTTGGCCACGCTGCGACCGGAGGCCATCAAGCAGCGCCGTTGCGGGTCGGTGAAGGTTTCGTGTAGTTGACGGTTGTACACATCTCATAGTTGCCTCCAGGTGTACGTTGATGGCTATGACCGAGAAGTTCGACCGTATCGTGGTGGGGGCGGGCATCCTCGGGTTGTCGGTCGCGCGGGCGGGCCTCGCGGCGAACGAGCGTGTCGCGATCGTCGAGCGAGAGCCGAGGCCGAGCGGGGCGACGATACGAAATTTCGGCATGATCTGGCCCGTTGGCATGCGCGCGGGCGAGGATCGGAGTCGCGCGCTGCGATCACGCGAGATCTGGCTTGAGCTTGCTCGCGATGCCGGTGTCGACGCACGCGCCGACGGCTCGTTGCACGTCGCTCGGCACGAAGATGAGTGGACGGTCCTCGAGGAGTTCGTGGCGAGTGACGCATCGTCCTGGCTCCACTGCGAGTTGCTGTCGCCTCATGACGCGGCGAGCGCACATCCCGGGCTGCACGATCAAGGATTGGTCGGCGCGATGCGGAGCACGACGGAACTGGCCATCGAGCCCCGGACGGCCGCGGACCGCATCGCAGCATGGCTCGAGTCTCAGGGCGTCACGATGCTCCGATCAACCGCCGCCGTGCAATGCAAGACCGGCGTGGTCGTGCTGGCAGACGGTCGCAAGCTGCACGGCCACGCCATCAACGTGTGCTCCGGTGCAGACCTGCGCGTGCTCTTCCCGGACGTCTACGAGCATGTCCCGGTGTCGCTATGCAAGCTCCAGATGATGCAACTCTCGGCGCCGTCCTGGCGTGTGGGTGCACATCTGGCCGGGGGGCTCACGCTGGGGCACTATCCGGCCTTCGAAGGCTGCCCGACTCTGGCCTCGGTGCGCGATCGATACGCGCGCGAGCACCCGTTCTTTGGCAAGCACGGCATCCACGTCATGAGCGCCCAACGGGCCGATGGGACGCTGGTGGTCGGAGACTCACACGCGTATGACTCGGGTGCATCGCCGTTCGATCGCGAGGACATCAACAACGCGATCATCAACTATCTCGGCAAGATGGTGGACATTCGGGGAACCCACGTCATCGATCGCTGGCACGGCGTGTACGCGAAGCGGATGGATGGGCAGACGGTGCTTCAATGTGAGCCGGCCCCCGGGGTGACAGTTCTCAACTGCATTGGAGGTGCGGGCATGACGCTCGGGCCGGCGATCGCCGAAGAGGTTGTCCATCAGAGCCGTGACCTGGCTGTGCAGGAGCAGTACGCATGACGGCAACCACCGGTATCGATCGCAGTGCGAACAACACGGCGGTCATCGACGCGATCTTCGATCTCTTTGCCCGAAACGGTGACAAGCTCTACGGCGAGGACGTGACAGAGCGAATGCACGCCGTCCAGTGTGCGGCGCTGGCCGAAGCGGACGGCTGCGCGGCCACCCTTGTCGCCGCGTGCCTGCTGCACGATATCGGGCACCTGCTCCACGATCTGGGTGAGGACATTGCCGAGCGCGGCATCGACGCTCGGCACGAGGATCAGGGCGAAGCATGGCTAAGGCCGTTCTTCCCTCCCGAGGTCACCGAACCCGTGCGGCTCCACGTCGAGAGCAAGCGGTACCTCGCCGCCGTCGATCCGGAGTACCGCGCACGGCTTAGTGCTGCGTCCGAGCGCAGCCTCATGCTGCAAGGCGGACCGATGACTGCCCAGGAGATCGCGACGTTCGAGCGTGGTGCGCACTTCGGAGATGCGGTCAAGCTGCGACGCTTCGACGACATGGGCAAGGATCCGGACGCACCCGCGATCGATCCAGAACGCTTCCGTCCGGCGCTCGAGTCGGTGATCGTGCCGGAAGATCGGCGACGGCTTCCGGCGTGATCAGGAAGCCGATGCCGCTCGCACCCACCACCGAGGTTCTACTCTCGGCTGGTCTACGGGCGCACTGCCCGGGCAGCTTCTGCGGGCCAGCAAGAGGGGCGTGCTATGCCGAATCCGATCAAGTCCGTGCTGCTCTTGGCCTGCGTGCTCGCCGTGTTCCCCGGCTGTGGCGGCCATAGAACGGCGGACCTCTCGGCCCTGTACGACACACCCGCCCAACAGATCGGCGATGAACGGACGCCCGTCCTGGTCATCCCGGGCATTCTGGGCTCTCGGCTCGAGAACAGCGTAACCGGACAGAAGGTCTGGGGCTCGTTCACGTATGGCGCGGCTGACGCTGACAACCCTGCCGGCGCGCGAGAGATCGCTCTACCGATGGCTCTGGGTGTGCCACTTCACGAACTGCGAGACGATGCCTACAGCCCCGGGGTGCTTGATCTGGTCGTCGCGGACATCACGCCATTTCGACGCATCCGAATCGGCGCATACGTCGACATCCTCATGACCCTGGCCGTGGGCGAGTATCGCGATGAAGAGCTCGGCAACAGCGGTGCAATCAACTACGGCGGGCTGCACTATACGTGCTTCCAGTACGCCTACGACTGGCGTCGAGACATCGCCGAGAATGCCGCCATCCTGCACGAGCGCGTCCTCGATGCGCAGTCTCAGGTCCGCATCGGCCGCGGCTTGCCGGCCGATGCACCCGTCAGGGTTGATGTCACTGCGCACTCGATGGGCGGCCTGGTGCTGCGCTACTACCTGCGCTACGGCCCCGTGCCGCTGCCCGATGACGGCTCGCTGCCCGAACTGACCTGGGCGGGCGCCGCCAACATTCGCAAGGCCATTCTCATTGGCACGCCCAATGCCGGCTCAGCCAAGGCGCTCGAGCAACTCGTCGAGGGGCTGGACCTCAATCCGCTCTTTCCGAACTACCGCCCGGCCGTACTGGGCACGATGCCAGCGATCTACCAACTCCTCCCGCGGAAGCGACACGCTGCGGTGGTCGAGGCCGAGACGGGCGAGCCGATCGACATCTTCAAGGTCGAGGCGTGGGAGCGTTACGGCTGGGGCCTTGCAAGCACGCAGGCCGATCGTGTGCTGCGATGGCTGCTGCCCGATGTACAGGACGAGGCCCAGCGACGCGAGATCGCGCTCGACCATCTCGAGAAATGCCTTGAGCGGGCCAAGCAGTTCCATCGCGCCATCGATGCGCCCGCCAGCATACCGGATGGCACCGAGTTGTCGATCTTCGTGGGCGATGCGACGCCAACGCTGGCGGTCGTTGGCGTCCAAGACAACGGCCGGCTGCGAACACTCGAGAAGCACCCCGGCGACGGCACGGTCGTGCGGACGAGTGCACTCATGGACGAGCGTGTGGGCAGCGGATACGCCGCGGGCCTTCGCTCGCCCATCGCGTGGGATCGCGTCCAATTCATCAGCGACGATCACCTGGGCCTGACACGATCTCCGGATTTCGTGAACAACCTGCTCTACATGCTGCTCGAAGACCCCGATGAGTAGAGGCCGCGGCCGTCTTCCCTTTGACGACCACGGCCTCATGAAACCAAGGCGATCTTCGCGTTGTGGTCAGCGGCGGCGCCGTCCCACAAGGCCCAGGCCTGCGATCAGGCCGACCGATGCCACGCCGGGGGCGGGCACGATCGTGATGCGGCCGATGAGGTCACGCTCGGAGAACACATTGGTGATGTCGTCGCCCGGAGCGGTGGTGGTGCCGATGATCGACGAGAGGTAGTCGCCGGCGCCCGGACGCGAGAAGAATCGCTCGATGTCGACGGACTCCTTGGTGCCGCCCGTGGCGTCGATGCCGGCGACGAACGCCGGCCCATCGGTAATGTCGTTCACTTCGGTGCCATTGTCCCAGACGCTGCGACCAAAGATGTCGATCGTGACCGGACCGAGAAAGTTGCCCGAAGAATCGAAGATCTCACGGCTCATGTCGTTGCCGACGAACAGGTCGTTGGTTGGCACGACCATCGAGGCGTAGTTGAAGAAGCGGTTGACCGAAGCGTCGCCGACGTCGAAGTTCATCGTCGCGCTCTCGCCCGGGCTGAACACCGGCGGGCCGCTCGGGTCGGCGAATGTCGCGTCCACGCCGCTGGGCTGTTGCATGGCGAATCGTGCGGTCAACGCACCGGTATCTCCCAGCTCGGCGATCTCCGTGATGCCGCCCGAGGCCATCGAGCCGGCATCGAACACGTCGAAGCTGCCGTCGTGGAAGCCGACCCAGAAGGGCGTGAATGCCATGCCGCCGTCGGGCTGGAGGTTCTCAATCCGGACCTGGACCGTCTGGGACATCGCCGGGCTGGCAGCCATCGTCGCTAGCGCTGCACACAAGATCGTGTTTCGTACCATCTGCTTCTTCTCCGTGGGTTGCGTCTCTCGGTCCCGGCGGTATCCGCCGACCGGGACGTGGCCCCACTGGGTCGCCGATGCCGGCAGCACCTGGCGCTTCTATTGAAGTTTTTTGTCGAATTCGGTCAGTTGTTCCGCGAATGATCGCGAAGCCGTTGGGCCATCCGCTCACGCATGCCCTCAGGCATCGACTCGGCAGGCGCGGCCTGATCGAACTCGTCGAGGGCATCCCCGATCTGCTGCATGGTCCGGCGCGCCGCCCGACACGAACCACAAAGGGCGCTGTGCATGCGCTCGCCGACCTTCTGGGCCCGGGTCGTTGCCGGGTCAGAGAAGTTGGCGCGGATGCGGTCGGCCTCCTCGCACCGCAGAGTCAACACGTACCACAGCGTTCTTGGAATGGTGATCAGGCGCTTCAAGACCGGCCCCCATGGTCCTGCCCGCCGAGCTCCCGGCGGACCCGAGCCTTGGCGCGATGCACCAGCGTCCAGACCTGAGAATCGCTGACGCCCAATGCTTCCCCTAGCTCGGTGGTGCTCAAGCCATCAACCTCGCGAAGCACGAGTACCGCCCGCATCGCCTCGGGAAGCTGCTCCACCGCCTGCGCGACCGCCCGAGTGAATTCAGCCCGTTCGAGTGGGGCCGACCCGCCTTGGTCGCGCAGCATCGACAATCCTTGCTGGCTTTCTCGCCAGGATCCGCCAGAAAAGTCCTCAATCGGTCCATCGGCGAGCCCCCGGAGCCCGGCGGCGTGTTCCTTGCGACGATATCGGGCCCGCAGCATGTCTACAACCTTGTGCTTGAGGATTCCGATCAGCCAGGTTCGCTCGGCCGAGTCTCCGGCAAACGGACGCGTTGCCCCAAGCGCCGCCAAAAGGCACTCCTGTACGGCGTCCTCGGCGTCCGTTGCAGAGCCAAGCCGACGCAACGCAAAGGCATACAGGGCGTCGCCGTGTGCATCAAGCCAGGCTTGCGGATCGGTGCCCGGCGTTGTCGCCGAAGCAGTCGATCGTGTTGGATTGGTTGCGTCGGAGTTGGTCATGACAGACAGGCCGGGCGAAAGCATCAATGACCGCCCAGCTTCTTGTTTCCTCCGCCACATCTTGCGACGCCTCTCGAATCGACGGTACCCAAGCCTACGACGCCTCGGGCTTACACTTGGGCGATGTTACCAGTCATCCTCCGCATCGCCATCCTGACGATCGCATTGCTGCTCGCTCCTGTTGTTCTCGGGCAAAGTCCCGAGCCGACCCAAGAACGCCCGCCAGCCGAGCAGGAACCAGTCCGAAGCGCTCCAATGGCGCCCGTGGACGCCCCGACAGCCTCGCAGGTGCAAGCGAGGATCGCGGAGGTCGAGGCGAGTGCCGAACTGGACCAAGCCCAGCAAGAAGCGCTGCTCGCGCCGCTTCGGTCGGTGCTGCAATCGCTCGAGGCCCGGGACTCGGCCTTGGCCGAGCGACAGCGCTTCCTCGATCTCACCGCCGCGGCCCCGGGCACCATCAATCAACTCCAGCAAGAACTCGACCAAGCGCCCCGGTTGCCCGAATTGCAAGACTTCGACCTGCGGCCACCCGACGAGGCGCTCGAAGCCATCCGGGCTCTGCTGACCGAGGCGCAGGCCAGGCTCGATGCCGCCCAGGCGGAGCAATCACGCCTGCAGACCGAGGCCGCCTCACGCGAGGTGCGGCAGGCCGAGGGGCCCACGCAACTCGTCCAATGGCGCGAGAATCTCACCGAGGCGACCACGGCGCTCGCCGCGATGCCCCAAGACTTAGCCAATCCGGCAGACCAGGTCCGACGGTGGCAACAACAAGCCGAGGCCGCCGAACTGGCCGCACGCATCGCTCGGCTCGAGGCCGAGTTGGCGAGCTATGCCGCCAGGCGAGAGCTGCTGCCGCTTCGACGCTCACTTGCCCAACGCAAGGCGTCCACGGCCAGTACTGCGATCGAGGCGCTGCGAGACCTGGAAACCAAGGCTGCAAACCGCAAGGCCCGGCTGGCCCAGCAGCAGGCCGAGCGACAAGCCGGGCAGGTCGAGGATCCCAGGCTCCAGGCGCTCGCCGAAGCCACCAGCGATCTGGCTGAACGTCGGCTCGGTGCAGACGGCACGCTGGCGTTGCTCGAGTCCGTGCGTACGGAAGCGGCCGAAGCGGAGTCGGCGCTGATAGAACTGCGCCGACGTGCACGAAACACGGCCGCGCGCGTGCAGGCCGCCGGGCTCACCGAGATCGTCGGCGACTCGCTGCGGCAAGAGCTTCGCCGCTTGCGCGATGTTGATACCGACGCCCAGGAGCTCTTGAAGGATCGCATGGGGCGCGCCCAGCTCGAGCTCATCAACATGGAGGATCGGCTCGCCGAGTTCGGCGACGCACAGGCGGCGATCGAGCAGTTCCGCCGTCGACTCGCACCCGACGACCAGCCCGTTTCGCCCCGCATCGAGCAGCAGATCAACAGCATCGTCACGAACTATGTGGAGATGCTGCGTTCGCTCGAATCGGAGTACCGCGACTATTACGACGAAGCACTCGACTTGCAGACTACGCGGGCAACACTGGTTGACACCACAAACCAGTTTCGGGAATTCATCGAAGAACGCATCCTTTGGACTCGCAGCGTGCAGGGCACTCTGGTTCCTGACCTCGACAGCCTCGTGCGTGGTGGCGTCTGGCTGCTAGGCGGAGACTCCCAAGTACAAGAAACGGTTACCGAGGGGATCATCGATGATCAGGCCGACCGAGGTGATCGCGTTATCCTCGGTCAGCGATGGCTCGAGGCGATCGGAGACCTGTGGCCTCCCTTGTTCACCACCATCCCCGTGTTGATCGCTCTTCTCGCCTCGTTCTGGCTCCGACGCTACGCAATCCAGAGCCTAAAGCGTGCCGCGGCCGACGTGCGCCGCTTCAGCAGCGACCGCATCACCCTCACCCTCACTGCGCTGCCACTCACTCTCTTGCTGGGCCTTCCGGTGACGCTATCGCTCGTCCTGGCTGGCCTCTTGCTCGAAGGCACGAGTCCAGACGTTGCGCAGGCCGTGGGTTCAGGCTTGCTCGAAACTGCACTCATGATCTTCGGTCTGGAGTCGATCCGACACATCTCAAGACCAGATGGCTTGGCCGAGTCCCACTTTCGATGGCGTCGCGAAGGACTGGTCCATCTTCGACGCGTCGTGTTCTTGCTCGAGATCGTGCTCGCGCCACTTGCCGTCATCGCGCACGCCTTCGCCGAGCAGGGCAGTGCGTTGCTGAACGACGCATTCGGTCGTCTCACGTTCATCGCCGCCCAACTCGTGCTAGCCGTCTTTATCGGCTGGATCTTCGCGCCGTGGCTGCCCTTCATGCGTTCGCACCTCGTGAAGCGACCGGGCTCGATGGCAAGCCAGCTTCGCTGGCTGTGGTATCCCGTTGTCGTGCTCTCGCCGCTGGCGATGGGCGTGCTTGCCGCTCTTGGGTACTACTACACCGCTGCCCAGATTAGCCAACGGCTCTACCTGACCACATGGCTGCTTGTCGCAATCCTGATCGCCTACAGCATGGTGCTGCGATGGTTGTTCATCGAGCGCCGGCGCTTGCTCGTCCAGCGCGCCCAGCAGAAGCGAGAAGCCGAGCAGGCCGAGCATCAAACCAGTGGTGGCGGCGAGGTTGAAGGCATCGAGTTCGAAACGCCAGCCGAACTTGATGCGGCCGAAGTCGATGTCCAGACCAGGCGCGTGCTCTCGGCGATCGTACTCGTGGGCGTTGTCGTCGGTGTGTATTCGCTGTGGACCCAACAGCTCCCAGCGCTGCGCATGCTCGACCGCGTGCAACTCTATCCCCAGGTTGATTTCATCGACAGTGAAACGCAAGCAACCTCGAACTCCGTGCCGATCAACACAGACTCATTAGTTGCAAGCGATGGCGATTCGGCCGCATCCAACGCCCAGCCCGACCCCACGTTGCCGTTCGATCTCGGCGCTTCGGATTCCGAGAGCGAGGGTGTGCGAGCCATCACGCTGGCCGATATCGGGGCGGCGCTCATCTTCTTTGTCCTGACCTACATCTTGGCGCGTAACCTGCCCGGCCTGCTTGAGATCACGCTGCTCAAGAGGCTCCCGCTCGACGCTGGCGCACGGTTTGCCGTCACGAGCATCCTGCGATACTTCATCGGCATCGTCGGTATCGTCCTTGGGTTCGGGGCCATCGGCATCGGATGGTCTCAGGTCCAGTTCCTCGCCGCGGCGCTCACCTTTGGCCTGGCGTTTGGTCTCCAAGAGATTTTTGCCAACTTCATTTCAGGCTTGATCATCTTGGTCGAGCGTCCTGTGCGTGTAGGCGACACCGTGACGGTCAGTGGCGTCGACGGCCGAGTCACGCGCATCCGCATGCGTGCGACCACCGTGCTCGACTGGGAGCTGCGCGAGCTGGTCATTCCCAACAAGGTCTTCATCACCGACCACTTCATCAACTGGACCCTCTCGGACCCACGCATCCGAGTCACCGTGCCCGTGGGTGTGTCCTACGGATCGGACGTGCGCCTCGTCCAGCGCACGCTGCTCGAGATCGGCCAGGGCTACGAGCACGCCGTCGCCGAACCACGCGTGCGATCGCTGTTTATGGGCTTTGGTGACAGCACGCTGGATTTCCAGCTCCGCGTGTACATCGAGCACTTTGATTACTACATCGATGCCAAGAGCATTCTGCACATGAGGATCATCGAGCGATTCCGCGAGCTGGACATCGAGATCGCGTTCCCGCAGCGCGACTTGAACGTCCGTGACATCGGGCCTTTGGCCGACGTACTGACCCAGCCGAAGGGTGACTCAGAGCTGACGCGCGCCAGTGCAGAGGACAAGCCATGAAGTTCGCAACCATGGCCACCGAGTCCGGTGTTCTGTTCGCGGTCTCGCCCGACGGTTCGCACATCGAGCCCACAGAGCACATCGACCGAATCATCGAACACAACGCGGACGCGCCTTGGCTTTGGCTGCACCTCGACAACAACCAGCCTGCAACGGCCGAGTGGCTCCGGGCCCGGGGCGACCTGCCCGAAGACATTGCAGAGTCCATCATCGAAAGGCACAGCCGTCCGAGATGCACGCGATGGCCCGGTGGCCTGCTCTTCGTGGGGCGTGGCGTCAACTTCGACACCGATTCGAGACCCGAGGACATGGTTTCAATCCGCGCATGGCTCACCCAGGACCGCCTGGTGACCGTCGTGCTGCGTCGCGTTCGTGCCGCCGAAGACGTCGCTGCCGAGATCAAGCGCGGCGAGCCGGTGGGGAGCCCCGGGGAGGCGCTCGTGTGGCTCATTGGCTCCCTGCTCGACCGCATGACACCCATTATCCGTGAAACGGGTGAAGAGATCGACGATATGCTCGAGCGCATAGTCGAGGGCAAGCATGAGGACGCGCGCGGCGAGTTGACCCCACTGCGACAGCGCATCGTCTTGCTCCGGCGGTACGCCGCACCCTTACGAGACGCCATCAGCGAACTGCACCGTGCCCCCCACGACCTCATCCCTGCTGACGTCGATGCCGCGGTCACCGAACTGGTCGATCGCAGCACGCGATTGGTTGAAGACCTCGACGCCCACAACGCCCGGGCCGAACTTGCGCGCCAGGAGATTGCCAGCATCGAGGCCGAAACGCTCAACCGCCGCCTCTACGGACTCGCGATCATCTCGGCCATCTTCCTGCCGCTCTCATTCCTGACGGGTTTGCTGGGCATGAACGTCCCGGGAATTCCGGTCACGACGCAGCCCTGGGCGTTCTGGCCCTGGACTGGCGTGTTCCTGCTGTCGTTGTCGGTGCAACTCTTCATTCTGAAGAAGATGCGATGGCTCTAGCTAACCGATCGCGCGTTCTGGTTCGAGTGCGTCGAGCATGTCGGCGTAAGCGCCCGTCAATGGCTCGCCAAGCGTCGGGCCCAGCACGTGCCGAAGCTCTCCGATGTTCTCGTAGCACCGTGCGACGTTGTACGATGGGCTGACCAGGGCCTGGAGCTTGCAGAACTGGCCCAGCCCGTCGATCTCGTCGAGATTGATCCGCACGTTGGCGCGCATCAGCGCGATGCGGGTCTTGCACACGATCCGCCAGATGGGCGGGTCGGCTTGTCCGAAGCGAAGCCGCATCTGCGCCTCGTCATAGCTGATGAACTGGCACATGTGCGGGGCGGGCCGGTCCTTGCGTTCGCTGAAGATGTACTCCACCGGTTCGTCGGGCGCCTCACGCTTCTTGAAGCCGCCGCTGGGCACGCGGTAGTACGTGTCGCGCAGCTCAAGGGTGACCAGCGGCGATGCTCCGGCCCGCACGAGGGCGGCCATCGCCGTCTCGGGATCGCGCAGCTCGCTACGAAACTCCACGCTCTGCATGTGCCAATGCCCTCCGGGCGCAGCGACCGCGCTCGAGATGGGTATCGGGCGTTTTACGTCGGGTCTTGAACGCGACGAGCCAAGCCTCAGTTCGGCCGATGCTCGGCGGGCAGCTCC
>JGI12109J20283_10337206_pt1 | contig 19927 bp, 14 predicted proteins | sample ElkSlonscriptome_12_FD_20283 | JGI IMG/M metagenome (IMG submission 20283)
TCCGCTCGGCCAGTTCAGTTTGCGCACCTTCAAGCGCGTCAACTGCCCGGGTGGCGGATTGCTCAGCGTTTGCGAGTGCGGCTGCAAGGCGCGCGCGCTCCGCCTGCTCGATCGTCTGCGCACGGTAGTCGGGCAGTGCTTGAGGTCGGGCAGGCAAAGCGTCACGCACGGCTGCCGCCTGGTCTTCGAGCGTCCGTTCAAGCGGGGACTGATTGGCCATGCTGCGCAGCACTTCGCGCTCCCCGGCAAGCTGCTGCACCTGTTGGATCAGCGCCTCGGGTTCCGGCTCGATCAACCAGCCGTCTGTGCCGTGTTCGATGCGTTCACGGAAGCTGCCGAGATTGGTCGCAATCGGCACCAGGCTCAGCGCGCGCATTTCACTGAGCGTGTAGTTCCAGGTCTCCGGCACGGTCGACAACAGCAGCGCGGCATCCGGCTTCAATGCGCGCATCAGGGCCGGCAGTTCATCGCGCTGATAGGACGGAATCAAATCGATGCCGGACTGACCCATCAGACTCAGACCTTCCCGTCCACAGCCCAGCGCGGTCAATCGCGCCACTTTGCGCAGTTCGGGCAGCGCTTGCTGAATCAGCTGCAGGCCCTTGCCGGTGGTCAGACGACCGGGAATCAGCAGATGAAGCGGTCGATCTGCGTCCTGCGCGCTGTTCTGGCGGGAATGCGGCTGGTGCTGGTGCGGATGATCTTCACTTGACTCGGCCGTTTCAAATGGCCGGAAACCGTGCGGCTGGTGTTCAATAGCCAAGCGCCGTTCCGGCATCATGCGTTGCCAGCGTTCGATCACGTGCCGGGTCGGCGCCATCAGCAGAACATTGTTTCGGTCGACCCGCTCGCACCAGGCCTCACCGAGCGTTTCCCAGAATGCCGCGCGCTGAGGACGCAGCCGCATATCGCTTGCATGGGCCGCGAACGCAGCATCCAGATCAATGCCCTGTTCTGCATCCAGAAACGGCATCGGGTCGTAGTCCAGGAACGGCCACAGCGGATAGAAGTCGTGCAGCATCTGCAGCGTCGGCAGGCCGGTATCCAGGCAGTCCAGGCTGTGACCGATCAGCGACGATACGATGACCCGACCGACCCCGAAGCGCTCGATAATGTCATCCAGGTGCTGGCGATAGGCGGGATGCTGGCGGTCGGTGCTGATGATGTTCGGGCCAAGATCGAACTCGCGGATGACCGCCTGACCCGGCCCCGCCACACACAGCTGCAGTCGCTGTCCGCAGCGCCGACCCGGCCCATCCGACACGGCCACCAGAACCAGATGATGGCTGTCGGGATCACCGGCAATATGGTCTTCGATCCAGCGCCAGACGCCACCACCCCAGCTATGCGAAATATGCAGCGTGACCGGCTTTAGGCCGGCATCGATTCTTGGCCAGTCTGGAACCGGATGTTCAAGCGCACGCGCTACGCGCAGTCGAAGATGGCCAAGCGGCACTGGAGGGTCATCGCGGCTGCGCATCCATTCGGCTGAGTCGGAGGCCGGGCTCGCAGCGGGATCAACCAGATAGATACTGTCGAGCAGTGCCATCGGGCCCGAACCCACTTCCTGCGGAGCTTGCGTCCAGAACGCGCAGAGCAGCAACATCGCATCCAGTGGTGCAGCATTCAGATGCTGCCACTGGCGATCGCCACACAGCGCAACNACGGCATCCAGCGTGTGCGGGTTTTGGTCCAGCTGCAGTCCGCGTAGTGGATCAATCGATGCTTCGTTGCCCCCATAACGGCCCGCCAGCACGAGTTGCGCGGGGCAGTCGGACTGTTGGCGCAGCGATTCCAGCCGCGATACAAGATCATCGGGCGGCTTCAGCGCGACATTGAACAGCAGCAGGTCGTGTTCGGGGTACTTCGTCGCCAGTTGTTGAAGCGTGCGGTGCAAGCGGGTGCCCTGTCCATCGGTCAGTGGCGCTACCGCGGCAAACGCAGTACCCTCGATGCGGTCATCCATTCGCAACACCTGATCGGCCGACTGCAGCCACTCGATGTCATCCGCCGACAGCGCAACGGCACGATCAGACCACAGCAGGACCAGCAGTGGGTTGGACCGCGCGCTTGTTTGAGCCGAGCCTGTTTGAACCGAGCCAGTCATGCGTGCTCTATTGCTGCACCCAGGACCAGCCTGCCGATGAAAATCGTGCTGGTACTCGCCCAAAGGCCGGGTGAAAATCTATAATGCAAACGCATGATTCCGGAATGTTCAACTCAAACGGCAATTATCGACCATCATGCAGTGAATTTCAGTAATCCGTAGCGCTTCACCGCAACCAGTTCTGTGGCCAAGAAAACCAAATCATCATCGGCAAAAAAGTCCGGCAGGAAATCTCGCGTGAATTCCAGCGCGAAATCCGGCAAGAAGCGCGCCAAAACGACGGCTCGTCGGCGCTCTGCCAACGCGTCCAGACCGGGACGGCGCTGGGGCCTGATTCTGATCCTGTTCGTGCTGGGTCTGTTGATCGGGCTGATCGGCCCCTGGGCCTGGTGGCTGGATCGGGAGGCCTCGATGCGCTTTGCCGAACGCCAGTGGACCCAGGCCGGTCGCGTCTATGCCCGTCCGCTGGAGCTGTACGTTGGCCGGCCGATTTCGCATGCCGACCTGGGGCGCGAATTGAGCGCCGCCGGCATGACCGAAACGCTGCCGTTGTTGCCCGGACGCTATCAGCGCGTCGGCGATCGATATACCCTGGCACTGCCCGATGCCCAGTTCAGCGATGGTCGCCAGCCGGCCATGCGGGTCGATCTTCGATTGAACAACGATCGTATCCAGTCGCTGGCCAGCGACAACGCCGAGTTCAGCGCGTTGCTGCGGCTGCCGCCGGCCGAGCTGGGCAACCTGTTGCCGCTGGATCAACGCGACCGGACCCTGATTCCGATTGCTGAATTTCCAACCCTGCTGGTGGCCGGTATTCAGGCGGTTGAAGATCGCCAGTTTGCCTATCATCACGGCATCGATCCGCGCGCAATCCTGCGCGCTGCGCTCAGCAATCTGCGGTCCGGCGGCGTCATTCAGGGCGGCAGTACGATTACGCAGCAGCTGGTCAAGAACCTGTTCCTGACGTCCGAGCGCACGTTTCTGCGCAAGTTCAACGAGAGTCTGATGGCGATCAGCCTCGAGGCCAGGTTCAGCAAGGCTGAAATCCTGGAAGCCTATCTGAATGACGTTTATCTCGGCCAAAGCGGCAATCAGGCCATTCATGGCTTCGGGCGTGCGGCCGAGTATTACTTCGGCCTGCCGGTACAGTCACTGTCGACGGACCAGATTGCACTGCTGATCGGCATGGTACGCGGTGCTTCCTGGTATCACCCGGTGCGGAATCCGGAACGTGCGCGAAGCCGCCGTAATCTGGTGCTGACGATCTTCGAACAAACCGGACTGATCGATGCAGCCGAGCAGGCTCGCGCAGCGCAGCGACCCCTCGGCGCCGACACGCGACGCCTGAACCGCAATCGACTGCCGCCGGCCTTTATCGACCTGGTCCGGCGCCAGCTGCGGGCAGACTATCGGGAATCCGATCTGCGCGAAAAAGGCCTGAGAATTTTTACGACGCTGAGTCCGAGTGCACAGCATCACGCCGAGCAGGCCCTGTTCAATGGCCTGGCAGAACTCGATGACGGCAGGCTCGAACTGCAGGGCGCCATCGTACTGGCTGAACCCGATTCCGGCGAGATTCGCGCGCTGGTCGGTGATCGCCAGTTCCGGCGGCCCGGTTTCAACCGTGCGCTGGACGCGCGTCGCCAGATTGGCTCGGTCGTCAAGCCGTTCGTCTATTTACTGGCACTGGCCGACGGGCAGCGCTTCACGCTGGCCACGCCGGTGGCTGACGAACCATTGAGCCTGCCGCAGGATGGCGACCAGCCGGACTGGCAGCCGCAGAACTACGAAGGCATCAGCCATGGTTCGGTGCCGCTGATGACCGCTTTGGCCATGTCCTACAACCAGGCCAGCGTCCGGGTCGGGCTGGCTGTTGGGGTACATGCCCTGTTCCGATTGCTGGAACAACTCGGCGTTGCTCCTGGTAACCGGCGCCATCCAGCGGCCTTTCTAGGCGCCATCGATCTGACGCCGCTGCAGGTCACCCAGCTCTACCAGCCATTGGCCGCCGGCGGTTTTTCGACGCCGCTGCGCGCGATCACCGACGTCATCGATCAACAGGGCCAGACCATTGGACGCTATCCGATCCGACTACGGCCGATCCGCGAACGCGAAGCGCTGGCCCTGCTGGATTTTGCCTTGAGCGAAACGGTCGAACGCGGCACGGCCCGCAGCCTGAACGCGCGCCTCTCGCGCAGCGCGAGTCGCCAGGCCATCGTCCGTGGCAAGACCGGCACCACCAACGACCGTCGCGACGCCTGGTTTGCCGGCTTTACCGAACAGTGGCTCGGGGTGGTCTGGGTCGGACGCGATGATGCCCGGCCGGCCGGCGTGACCGGTGCCACTGCAGCACTGCCGGTCTGGGCGAAGTTGTTCGATGCCCTGCCCCAGGATCCGCCAAGCCGCAGTTGGCCACCCAATCTCGAGTGGTACTGGGTTGATTGGCCGGCAGGGTTGTTGGCCGAAGAGCAGTGTCCAGCGGCCCGCGCCATTCCGTTTGCACCGGATTCCAGTCTGCCGGACTATTCGGATTGCATGCGTTAACCGACTGCCGTGTATAGTGCCGAAGAACCTTCGTTCCGATGTCCAAGCCATGCTGAATATCCATATCAACATTGATCGATTTGCCAATCGTCACGCCCTGCGGTGCCTTGCTCTGCTGTGCATGATTGCGCTGATCAGCGCCTGCGCCGCACCGGCGCCAATTCCCGAATCGGGCCAGCAAACAGTCGAAGAACGCGTCCGCGCGCCGTCCCAGGGTGACCGTGAATCGCTGCAGGTATTCACAATCCGGAATCCAGCCGTGGTTGCATTGGGTGATCAAGCGCTGGCCGCTGAGCGAGCCGGCAACCTGCAGCAGGCCGAGCAGCTGCTGGAACGCGCGCTACGCATTGAGAGTCGCGATCCAGCCATTCTTCAGCACATGGCCGAAATTCAGCTCAGCCAGAATCGCCTGGAACAGACCATCGGCTTTGCGACGCGCGCTTATGAACAGGGTCCGCGCGTCGGCGAATTGTGCGAGCGCAGCTTGCGGACGCTGGCGCTGGCGCATGAGCGCAGCAATGAATGGACCGAAGCCCAGGCCGCACGCGATCAGCTGCCTGCGTGTCGCGTTGCCCCACCGGAACGGTTTTAGGGCCTGTTAACGCAATGGCACAGGCGGATGTTGTGACTGAACACAGGCCAAATCTGGCGCAAGCAGTAAAGTTTGGTGATTGCCTATGAATAATGAACAACCCCGTGTGACGAGTGTTCAGCCCCAACGCTTCGGGCCATATCCATTATTCCGGCTGGCGGCGTTATCGCTTGCTTATGTAGCGGTGCTACACCGCACGCGCTCTGCCTTGCCAGTCGAAAAAATGGCCGGTGGCAGCCCCCTGTTCCATCGCGTTAACAGACCCTGATTTGAGCGTCGCCGAACAATTCGATCAGGCCGGGCGGCTGGCCGAACTGCTCGAGGATTTTCAGCCGCGTCCGAGTCAGGTGCAGCTGGCCGAGCGCATCGCTGAATGCCTGAAGGACGGCCGTGACCTGGTCGCCGAGGCCGCCACCGGGACCGGCAAGACGCTGGCCTATCTGCTACCTGCCCTGGCCAATGGCGGCAAGCTGATCATTTCAACCGGAACGCTGAATCTACAGGATCAGTTGTTTCAGCGCGACCTGCCGCTGGCGTTGAAGGTGACCGGCCTGGAACGATCGACTGCGCTGTTGAAAGGTCGGGCCAACTATCTTTGTCCGCAGCGGCTCGATCAAACCGTTGCAACGCAGGATGAACTGAACGCACAGCTGGTCGATGAACTCCAGCAGGTTCAGCGCTGGTCGAAGCAGACCGTGCATGGCGAGATCCGGGAAGTCGAGGGCATTGCCCAGCGCTCGCGCATCTGGCCGATGGTGACCTCGACCGTGGATAACTGCCTCGGCAGTGAATGCCCGAGGATCAACGACTGCCACGTACTGCACGCCCGCCGCCGCGCACAGGACGCTGACGTAGTGGTGGTCAACCATCATTTGCTGTTTGCAGATCTGTCCCTGAAGCAGACCGGGTTCGGTGAAGTGCTGCCGGGTGCCGATGCGGTCATCATCGACGAAGCCCATCAGATACCGGACGTTGCCACGCGCTTTTTTTCACGCAGCGTCAGCGCCTGGCAACTCAGCGAACTGGCGCGCGACAGCCTGGCGGCCTGCGCCACGGCGAGCGGCGCGCTACGCCTGCTGCAGGAGCCAATCGACCAACTGAAAAGCCGATTGTCGTTGACGGTCAGCCACGCGCATACGCTGCCCGAGCGCGGCGACTGGCGGCGGCTGGAGCCGATCATGGGCAAGCTGCAGGATTTGCTCGATGCCCTGGTCGACCTGCGCAATGCGCTTGAGCCGCTGCAAAGCCAGAGCCGTGAAATGGCCAGCTGCCATGATCGTGCTGCTGCGCTGACGCAAACGCTGCAGGACTTGCTCGGTGGCGAGTCCCGCGGCGTGCGCTGGTTCGCCTGCAAACGCGGGCGGCTGACGCTGAACCTGACGCCGCTGGACATTGCCGAGCCGTTTCGCCAACTGCGCGATGAGCTTCCATCGACCTGGATCATGACCTCTGCCACGCTGGCAGTCAATGGCCAGTTCCAGCACTTTACCGAGCGCCTCGGACTGGATTCACCGGCCACCGAAATCGTCGCCAGCCCGTTTGATTACGCCCGTCAGTCCAGGCTGTGGTTGCCAAAGGACTTGCCCGAACCCAGCGCCACGGATCACACCGAACAATTGCTCAAAACCATCCTGCCGCTGCTGAACGCCAGCCGTGGTCGCGCGTTTTTGTTGTTTACTTCGCACCGGGCGCTGCAGCGCGCCGCGACCTGGCTGCGCGCACACAGCGATTTCCAACTGCTGGTCCAGGAAGAAGCCCCGCGCGATGCGCTGCTAGCCGAGTTCCGGGCCCGACCGGGCAGCCTGCTGCTCGGCGCAGCCAGTTTCTGGGAAGGCGTGGACGTGCGTGGTGATGCCTTGTCGGTGGTCGTCATCGACAAGCTGCCGTTCGCCGCACCGGATGACCCGGTGCTGTCGGCCACGATCAGCGCGGTCCGCGAACGCGGCGGCAATCCGTTTTCCGAACTGCAGATCCCATCGGCCGTGCTGGCGCTGAAACAGGGTGCCGGACGACTGATTCGGCACAGCAACGACACCGGCATTCTGGTGCTGGGTGACCCGCGCCTGACCACCAAAGGGTATGGCCGCATGTTCTTGAACAGCCTGCCGCCGATGCCGCGCGTGGACTCCAGTCAGGATTGCATTCAGTTCCTGAACGAGCGCGTCCGATGAACCTGCTGGCAATCGATACGGCTACTGACACCTGCTCGGTTGCACTGCTGTGCGACGGCCAGGTCCTGAGCCGGGAACAAACCGAGCCGCGCGCGCACGGCCGGCTCGTGCTGCCCTGGATTGCCGAGCTGTTGGCCGAGGCCGGCCTGACCTATGCTCAGCTCGACGCCATGGCCGTCGATCGCGGTCCGGGCGGGTTTACCAGTCTGCGCATTGGCCTGAGCGTGACCCAGGGCATCGCGCTGGCGCACGATTTGCCGATCCACCCCGTCTCCAGCCTGGCCGCACTGGCCTACAACGGACGTCCCGATGGTTTTACAGGAACACTACTGGCGACATTCGATGCACGCATGGGTGAGGTCTACGCCGGCTGGTTCGATTTCAACCAGCACCTCCCGAAGCTCGTGGGCCGCGAACGCCTGTGCGCACCACATGAATTGGTCAAGCTGAATCTCCCGGCGGACGCTGCAGCAGGCAATGCCTTCAGTATCTACGCAGCAGCACTGGCGGACTGGCGCTCCGATTTCAGGGGTCCCGTTAACGTCGAGGCGTATGCCAATGCCGATGCCATCGCCGCCCTATCGATAAAAGCCGATCCAGTCGACGCAGTATCGCTTGAACCTGTCTACCTGCGCGATCGGGTCGCCGAGCCGCCAAAGAACAAGTAAACCTCACCCGCGTGCTCGAATACCTCAGCTGGATCAGTTCAGCTCAAAACCATCTTCAAACAACCCGTCTACAAATCCACTAAGCTCAACGATCAGCAAGCCGGGCTGACTCGTGAACGGCACATTGAGTTCGGCGATGCGCAGGCCGGCAGTGGATGGATTGAAACTGATCTCGACACTGCAGGCATCATCGACGCCCATTTCTGTGCCTAGGGTCTGGCCACTGCAATTGTCCGCATGAATTGCAAACTCGGCCGAAGCTGCGCCTTGAAGGGACAACGACTCGATGGTGATCGGGCAAGCGCCTGGATTTTGCACAATCAGCATTTCATCGACCGTCGCTGACCCAGGTTCGGGATTGCCGAAATCCAGATTGTCGGGATTGGCAGTCAAACCAGGACCTGGTTTCTCCTCACGACCGAAAACCACGTAGCTCGCGGCTGAGCTGTCCGGCGCATCCGGCATGCCCGGTGCACCGATGACGACATCGTCGAACCCGTCGTTATTCAGGTCGCCAATAGAACTCAGCGCAGCACCCGATTGATCCGACGCGATCGTGCTGTCGAGACGAAAACCGTCGCAGCCATCAAGTGAATTCAAACCAACAACCTGCGCAAAGTCCCCTGTGATGGAAACCTGCCTGCCGAATACCACGAAACTGCTGCCGCTATCCTGGGCACCGAGGTCGGAAAGATCGGCGCCGATCATCACATCGGAAATGCCATCGCCATTCAGATCGCCAGCCCCACTCACCGCTACGCCGGCATTTCCACTCGCGTTTCCGCTCGCGATGAAGCCTGTATTACCGTCGAGGGAGCCCAAATCAAGGGTCGGCTGAAAATTGCCGCTGATCGCCGTATTTCTTCCAAACAGCACTTCGCTTTCACCTGCACCCGGGCTGCCTAGCACCACGTCATCGATGCCGTCACCATTGATATCGCCGGCAAAACTAACCGATGCGCCCGATCGGCGAAAACCAGCGGCACCTTGCATGACGAAGCCATTGTTGCCGTCCAGACCACTCAATGAGATTACTGCGGCAAAATCTCCGTCAATCTGAGCATCTCTTCCAAACACCACATAGACACTGCCGGCATTGGTTTGCCCGCCTGTATGATCGACACCGGGCGCGCCGATCATCAAATCGTCGAAGCCATCACCATTGATATCGCCGGCTCCGTCGATTGCAGCACCGGACGTATCGAAATCAGCGAGTCCGTCGAGCCGAAAACCGATACTTCCATCGAGGCTGGCAACGCTCAAGACGGAGGGGAAATTCCCGTCCTGTGAGGTATTCCGACCGAACACTACATAGCTTTCGCCGGAATCGAGCGCCGTGCCCAGATCACCCTGATCGGCACCCGGAGCACCGACTGCCATATCCTCCAGGCCATCGCCATTGATATCGCCTGCGCGACTCAAGGCAACGCCGATCCGATCATAGAACTGTGCGCCATCGAGCCGAAAACCGTCACTCCCGTCTAGAGCAGATAACGAGATGACGGCTGGAAAAATACCGTCCAGGGCCGTATCTCGGCCAAATACTACATACACGCTGCCATCGTTTCCGAAGGTTGGGTCGGCGTTAATCGCACCGATGGCAATATCGTCCACCCCATCCCCATTGATATCGCCGATGTCACTGACGGAGTAGCCAGCGTTGTCGCCTGCCGCGGAGCCATCCAGGCGAAATCCACTGCTTCCATCCAGCGCGGAAAAATCCAACCCGGCCGGAAAATCACCGGACTGGACGCTGTCCCGACCGAAAATCACGTATGCGCTGCCAGAATCATCACCGTTGAAATCAGCGAATGGAGCGCCAGCAATCAGATCCGGAATACCATCACCATTCACGTCACCCGCAGCGCGAACGGAAAAGCCGGCCTCATCTTGTTCGTCGGCATCGTTGATCGAAAAGCCTGTGCTACCGTCCAGGCCGTTCAAATCGAACACATCAGGAAAAATTTGCGCCTGACTGATTGTAGAGAATGTCAATGCAACGACGCTTGAAACTGCAAGCGGCAGCAGTGCTTTACGATGAAGTCTGATCTGCGTTTTATTATTCACATCCACGTTTATCACCCTCAGTTTCAAAGTATCGACCTACATCACCGGCAAAAACTGTAACAAGTCAGGCATCGATTGTCTTATTCAGTTTAGACTTTCTCAATGCCTGCAATCCTGTCTTTTCCCTTGTACGGACCCAGCCGCAGGGCCGATGTACCGGTGGTCGAGGTGCGGCTGGATCCACGCGATCCAAAGTTTCCGACCCAGTGCCCGAGCACCGAGCAAGTCATGGCGCGCATTCAGGCCTTGCCGATGGCGAGCAAATTCAAGAACATCGGGGTCAAGTGCAGCACCGAGTCATTGCCGCTGCGGTTTGCCGAACTACTCGGTCAACTGGCGCTCGAACTGCAGCGTATGGCTGGACATCCGGTCGATTTTCTGCGCGTCCGAAAGCGGCGCTATTCCGATGATCAGCTGCTGGTCCTGATCGAACATGCGCATGCCGAAGTCGGCACAGCAGCAGTTCAGCTTGCAGCGCTGTTATTGAGCCCGCAGCACGCTGCCTTCGCCGAGCAGTTCGCGCGGTTCGAAGCGTTTGCCCGACAACATGTGCTACCCGCCTTCAGTGCAGCATTGGTCGAAGCGGCCCGGCGTCATGAAATTCCGGTGCTGTTCCCGGCCCGACCGCCGCTGGATCGGATGATGCGCGTGCCCGGTCATCGTGGCGGACCCGATCTTGTCCAGCTTGGCCAGGGTGCCCGACATCACGTGATCGAGGGGACGTTCGACCTGAGCGCGGCCGACACCGCACTGCATGTCCTGCGTGAGAATCCGGAGCAGCTGGAGCCACTGCTTGCGCCAGTGAAAAAGTCGAACGGCTCGCGCACGACCCGGATGCGTTTGATCGGCGTTGGATCGTCATGCTGCCTGGCTTTGCAGCATGAGGATGCGCAGTGGAAGCCGATCGACGCCCTGCATGAATTCTGGACGGAACGCATGGCGGCCCTGTTGAACAAGACTCAGGGCCAGATGGTCATGCTCGAAGCCTTTGTCGATGAACCGGGTCAACCACCGGATGAAAACAATAGTCAACTATCGGGCATCACGCTGGGCCCGGATCTGGCCTTCCTGCGCCAGTCGCCTGATCATGGAATGCTCGTCAACGCCGCAGAGGCGCTGCTTGATGCGCTGTTTTCCTCAGCGGATTCGGCCAGGATTCCCGTCATTGCCGTGACCGGCACCAACGGAAAAACTACGACCACGCGCATGGTCGCGCACATTCTTCGACACGCCGGCTTGAACACCGGCATGGTCACCAGCGAAGGCGTCAACATTGATGGACAGCCGTTGAGCCACGAGGACGCCGGCTCGTTCATGGGCCACACCCGCGTGTTGTGCGATCGTCGCACCGAAGCCGCGGCCCTGGAGACCCACCATCGCGGCATCGTGGTTCGTGGCTTCGCTTTCGATCATTGCGATGTCGGACTCTGTCTGAACGTATCGCCGGACCACATCGGGCCCAATCAGGTTGAAACCATGGCCGAGATGGAGGCCATCAAGGCCGCAGTGCCTGCACACGCTTCACAGGCCGCCGTCCTGTTTGCCGACGATGCGCATTGTTGCTCGATCGCTGAGCAGGTAAAGCCACGAACCTTGTGGTGGGTTTCGCTGAAGCACTCGGCAGAGGAACTCGCCGGCTGGCCTGGCATCGCACAACGAAGCTACTGCACGGTAGAACAACACGAAGGCGATGAATGGATCGTTGTGCATCAGCGCAACCAGGCCACCCGTTTGATGCGCGGCACCGACATCCCGGCTACGTTCGATGGTGCAGCGCGCTTCATGCTCAGCAATGCCATGCACGCAACGGCTGCGGCGCTCTCGATCGGCATACCACCGGAGACCATTGCCAAAGCCCTATCCAGTTTTGAAGCCGGTTCGCAGATGACGCCGGGCCGCTTGAACGAGTTTGACGGCCTGCCCTTTCGGCTGATTTGCGATTTTGCGCATAACCCCGACGGCATTGCAAAAGTGGCCCAGTTCACCGATCAGCTGGCCATCGAGGGCCGCAAGATGCTGGTCATAGCCGGCATGGACAAACGCGATGACAGCGTCAATCGCATGGCCGCCGAAGCCGCAGCCGGGCATTACGATCATTACTTCTGCAGGGACTACACGCCATCGCAGCCACCGCTTCGACGAGCGCTGGCATCGTTCATGCAGCAGAGCCTGATCGACGCCGGGGTTGAAGCCGACCGGACGACGTTATTGGGCTATGGAAAAGACGTGTTGTTCGGTATATTGGACGCCTGCAAACCAGGCGATCTGCTGGTCTGTTTGATCGGCAACGCAGAGAAAAAGGTTATTCAGGACCACATCGAAGCGTATCGCCGCTCGCGTCTGCAATAAGCCGCCTCCCGGGCACCTGCGCCTTATTCGGAAGGAACAGGCCATCTGGGTGACCCACTGCCTGATCGAGTCGCACAGGCGGGTTCAGATCAGCTTTTCCAGCTCGGGAATGATCTCGAACAGATCCCCGGTCAGGCCATAGTCGGCAACGTCGAAAATCGGAGCTTCGGCGTCCTTGTTGATGGCAACAATCGTGCCTGCATCCTTGATGCCGGTCAGGTGTTGAATGGCGCCTGAAATGCCGATGGCAAAATACAGCCCGGGTGCAATAATCTTGCCGGTCTGGCCGACCTGCAGTTCGTTGGGCACATAGCCGGCGTCCACCGCTGCACGTGAAGCGCCCACTGCAGCACCGAGCTTGCCGGCAAAGTTGAAGATCAACTCGAAATTGTCCGACGAACCCAGCGCCCGCCCGCCGGACACCACGCGGTCTGCGGTCTGCAGATCCGGGCCTTCGCCACCACTGCTTTCCAGCCCGACATAGCGCGTATGCTCGGCTGCATCAGCGGCCGGCGCACAGGATTCGACGGCCGCGTCGGACCCGCCTTCCTCGGCAGCAGCAAACGATGCCGTGCGAATCGTCGCGACCAGCGTATGCCCCTCGGGCGCCTTGACGGTGACGATCGCATTGCCGGCATAGATCGGTCGCTTGAAGGTATGGCTGTCGATCACTTGCTGAATATCCGAAACCTGGTTGACGCCAAGCAGGGCCGCAATACGCGGCATCAAATCCTTGCCAAAGGTCGTCGAAGGACCAAGCACATGGCTGTAGTCCGAAGCCAGTTTGGCAATTTCCGGCGCAATGCGGGCCGACAACGCTTGCGCAAAATCCTGATGTTCGTAGGTCAACACCTTGCGCACGCCGTCCAGCCTGGCGGCCTGTGAAGCCACATCAGCGACCGCATCGCCCAGCACAACAATGTCGATGGCATCGATGCCCAGCTGGCGGGCACCGGACAACGTCTTGGCGGTCGCCGGATTGAGTTGATGGTCTTCGTGTTGAGCAACAATCAGTACGGCAGTCATTACAGCAATCCCTTGTTTTTCAATGCATCGACCAGTGCCTGCGGTGAGTCCAGCATTTCGCCACGCTCACGCTTGGGCGGCGGTTCGAAATGGGTCATCTGCAGGTCGGCACTGGTGTCGATATCAAGCTCGGCCAACGGCTGTTCTTCGAGCGGTTTGCGCTTGGCCTTCATGATGTCGGGCAACTTGACGAAGCGCGGTTCGTTCAGTCGAAGATCCGAGCTGAGTACTGCAGGCAAGTCGATTTCGAGGGTCTCCAGACCGGCATCGACCTCGCGCGTGACTCGGGCCGTGCTGCCATTGACTTCAACTTTGGATGCATAGGTCGCCTGTGGACGGCCCCACAATGCGGCCAGCATCTGTGGCGTCTGGTTATTATCGCCGTCAATGGCCTGCTTGCCGAGAAACACGATCTGCGGTTGTTCCTTTTCAATCACATTCAGCAACCCGCGAGCGACCGTCAGCGGCTGGACTGCCTGGTCGGTGCTCAAATGGATTGCGCGGTCCGCACCCATGGCCAGCCCGGTGCGCAGTTGTTGTTGGACATCAGCCGAACCGATCGAAATCACGATCACTTCTTCTGCAATACCGGCTTCTTTCAGACGCAGCGCCTCTTCAAGCGCAATTTCGTCGAATGGATTGATCGACATCTTGACGCCGTCCGTTTCCACGCCGGAACCGTCGGATTTCACGCGAACGCGCACGTTGTAGTCAACCACGCGCTTGATGGGTACAAGAATTTTCATTGGCTGTTCAGTCGAAAAGGATTTAAATTCAAATTCAGTCGCATAGTGTAACAATTTGATGTCGGCAGGATGCCCGAGCGGCATTGCTGCTGCCGAGAATCACTGCGGTGAATCGCCGACCTGCACGAGGATTGACGGTTCGACGGCTGCGCGGTACCAAAAGCAATCAATCGGGTCAGTCCACCCTGGACAATTCACGTACAGTAACGGCATGAATGAGTCTTCGGCATCCAACATCACGCTGTACGGCTATTGGCGATCGTCGGCCAGCTACCGTGTGCGCATGGCGCTGAATCTGAAAGGCATCGACTACCAGCAGCAACCGGTTCACCTGGTGCGCGATGGGGGTCAGCAGCATGCCCCGGCCTATCGTGCGATCAACCCACAGGGCCAGGTACCCACGCTGCTGCATGATGGCCATCAGCTGATTCAATCGATGGCCATCCTGGAATATCTCGAGGAGCGCTTTCCAGCGCCACCCTTATTGCCGGACCAGCCGGCTGGGCGGGCACGCGTGCGCGCACTGGCCAACGTAATTGCCTGCGACACACACCCGTTGAACAATCTGAGAGTATTGAAATATCTGACGGGTCCGATGCAGCAGGATGAAGCGGTCAAGCAGTCCTGGTATCGTCACTGGATGGCCAATGGCATGGATGCCTTCGAGCAGCTGTTGCAATCGAGCGATCACACCGGGCAGTTCTGCCACGGCGATCAACCCACGATTGCCGATTGCTGTCTGCTGCCGCAGGTTTATAATGCCCGCAGGTTCGACTGTGACGAATCGGGTTGGCCTGAAATTACCCGTATCGCCGAGAACCTGCTGGCAATTTCTGAAATTCAACACGCTGCACCGGAAAACCAACCCGATGCCCAACACTAAACGATGCAATCTGAATTCGAGCACGCTCATTGTGCTGACCCTGCTCGGCCTGATGCTGTCCGGCTGCGCGACCACGCCGACGGATCCAATCCTGCTGACACCGGCTGACGATGCCATCGCACTGGCCGAAGAGGCTGGCGCTCGCACCCACGCCGTGCTGGAGCTGGAAGAAGCCGAAGCCCTGCGGTCAGAAGCCGAACGGCTGCTGGATGAAGGCGAAACCGATGCGGTCATTCGGCTGATCGATCAAGCTGTGCTGCAGGCACGACTGGCCGCAGTCCGCAGTGAAGGCGCAAAGGCACGGCAGACGCTGGCCGAACAGCGCGCCACGCTGGACATGCTTGAAGAAGATCTGCTTGAAGCCTACGGTGATCAAATCGACCTGGAACCGCAGCCATGAATGTTCAGCGTATACATACACGCGGGGTCCGGTCCGGTCCTGCCACGGCATTTGCTGCAGTACTGGGGCTGACCGTATTGCTGAGCGGCTGCGCAACACCGCCACCGACACCCGGTCTGGTCGACAATCTGAACGCTGACCTGCAGGTCATCGTGCAGGATGAAGAAATCAATGGGCTGGCTCCAGTGGCCGTTTCCGATGCCCGCAACGCCGTTCGTCGCGCCTCGATCGAAGGCCTGAGCGCCGAAGAGCAGGCGCATCGCGTGCAACTGGCCCGCACCAATATCGAGATCGCCCGCGCACAGGCCTTTGCGCAGCGTGCGCTGAATGAAATCGATGCCATCGAACTTCGCAGGAACAACCTGCTGCTGCAGGCCAGTCGACTGGAAGTCCAGCAGGCCCGGCGGGACGCCGAGCAGGCGCTGATGATGTCGGCCGCGACGCGCGAACAAATGGAACGCGCTCAGGACCAGGCCATGACGGCACAGCAGGAACGTGCAATGGCCGATGAACAGGCCCAACAGGCACGAGAAGAAGCGGCGCAGGCACGACGACTCGCTGAAGCCCAGGCTACCGAAGTCGAACTGGCCCGTCGCGAGGCAGAGTTGGCCTCACAGGCTGCCGACAGCCTGCGCCGCCGTCTTGAATACATGGAGTATCGCGAAACCGATCGCGGCGTGGTGATCACGCTTGGCGATGTGTTGTTCGAGGTCGGACAGACTGAATTATTACCGGCCGCCCAGCAAAACCTGAACGACGTTGTCGATCTGCTGACCAGCGAACCCGACAAGGCGATTCGCATCGAAGGGCATACCGATGCAACCGGACCGGCAGCGGTCAACCTGAGGCTGTCTGAACAGCGCGCGCGATCCGTGCGCGATGCACTGGCTGAGCTGGGGATTGACAGCAACCGTATGCAGGCCGTCGGTATGGGTGAAGACTTCCCGATTGCCAGCAATGAATCCGAGCAAGGCCGTGCGCGAAATCGTCGGGTGGACGTCATTGTATTGAACAATTAGCAACGCCTGCCCGGTCGTCTCCAGGCGAAGGGTTTGTCAGCCTGAGCCATGATATGTACAGTCGAAGGGCTGCGCACAAACCGATCGTAAATTCCCCCTTGTCTTTTTCTTCAGGATGCGCGAGACTGATGACCAGGTCAGGCGGAATGGATCGTGCAAACAGCAGCATCTGATCAAGAAGGTTCGCTCATCGCTCAGTCATCATCTGGGCCAGCTGCGCGAGCACAAATCAAGCCCTCCTCCGAATTCACTACGGTTCGATCAACCCCGTTGGTCACGTCGTCTGCGAGCACTGCACGACGGTCGACCACGACCCTTCACAGCCATACCCAACGTTCTCCGGCACCGCTGCCGGTCGATTGTCGTATGCGCTGGCATCCCACCAACCAAAACAGGAGACGCTATGTTTGAACATCGTCAGGAACAAATGGATACCATGCTGGAAGCCAACAACGATTTCCGCAGGCTCTACAGCAAACACCAGAAAATCGAAAAGCGCGTCATTGCAGCTGAAAACGGCACGGCGCCGATTGAAGACCTGGCTCTGAACCAACTCAAGCGTGAAAAACTACATCTAAAAGACCAGTTGAATCGCATGATGGAACAATCCGAAGCCGGTTCCAATACGGTCAATTGATCGGAACAGCCTGAACAACATGCAAAGCCTGCCTCATCGAGCGCAGGCTTTTTTTTGCCCGAACGAAGCGCTTAGCGGGCCTCGGGGCTGGTCCAGCCCAACTCGGCTGCCGTGACCGGACCAATGATCGTGCGATTCAATGACGGCGCCTGTTCAGCACGCGTTTGACTGATCGGGATTCTGCCGGCCATGATTTCAGCCGTGCGCTGGGGATAGCGTGGTCGCCGATCGGGCTCTGCATAGCCCTGCGGATAAATCGGACGATTGTTGGATAGATCGTATTTATCGGTCGCACCAACGGTATGCAGCACCTCATGCAGCAGCACGACCCGATTCTCACCCTCCTGTCCACGGCTGGCAAACAGATTGGCTACAGCAATGCGCACCCGTTCCAGGCCGGTTGAATGCGGTAGCACCCGACCTGCGGTCGGCGCATAGTAATTGGCAATCACCAGAATATCCGGATCGCGCCCCTGATCATCAAACTGCCAGCGCCACCAGCGGAGCTTGAGCACCCACCAGGCGCGCTCCAGTACATTCCCGCCGATCGGCGTCGGTGGCGGTGGATTGTCGGTTTGTTCGGCCAGCTCGATATACATCGGCGTATCCAGCGTCAGCCCCCAGCGCTGCGCTTCGATCTTCATCTTTTCTGAAATCGCCTGAAACTGGGCGCTGGTCAATCGCGACAGATATCGATCAACGACCTCACTGCCATCGGCATTGATTGGATAGACCGTGATGAACAGCGGTACGTCCCAACTGGCAATGCGTGCTCGATCATTGAATACGTTGTGGATGACCAGTGCCAGAACAATCAGCAGCAGCGTAATGCGCAGCGCCTTGAAACTCATCGATCGGCACGCCGACGCAGGTAATTCAACATATCGACGCGCGTAATCAAGCCAAGAAAGCGCTCGTCATCGAGCACGATTGCCACATGATCACGATCGAAAATGGGTAACAGCGCATCGATTGGCTGCTTGACCTGAATCGATTCCAGCTCGGTGACCATGGCCGAAGCAACCGGCTCGGCAAAACGTTCCTCGTGGTTATAGACCGCCATCAGCACATCGGATTCATCGATGATGCCCACGATCTGACCGTCATCGAGCACCGGCAGCTGTGATACGTCATAGAGTTTCATGCGCTTGTAGGCATTTGACAGCGGCTCATCGGAGCGCACGGTCACCGCATCGTGCGTGGCCAACGGACGCGCAATCAGATCGCGCAGATCGCCGTGACTCTCGATGTCGATCAGACCCTGATCACGCATCCAGAAATCGTTGTAGACCTTGGACAGGTATTTGTTGCCGGTATCGCAGACCAGCGTCAGCACCCGCTTTGGCTCGGTCTGCTCCTGACAATAGCGCAGGGCTGCGGCCATCAGCGTGCCGCTCGACGAACCGCCCAGCAAACCTTCTTTCTTCAGCAGCTCGCGCGCGGTCAGAAAGCTGTCGCGGTCGGAAATCGAATAGGCCTTGTGGACCCGGCTGAAATCACTGATGGTCGGCAGAAAATCCTCGCCGATGCCTTCCACCAACCAGCCACCGGCATCGTCGCGCACGTGCCCGGTGGCGATGTATTCGGCCAGGATCGAGCCCTCCGGGTCGGCCAATACAATGTCGAGATCCGGCGCCACCTCGGCAAAAAATCGCGACAGACCGGTCACCGTTCCACTGGAGCCGACGCCGATGACGATGGCATCCAGGTCCTCATTCATCTGGCGCCAGATTTCCGGACCGGTATCGGTTTCATGCGCAAGCGGATTATCCGGGTTGCCGAACTGATTGATGAAATAGCTATCCGGCGTCTGCTCCGCAATCGTCCGCGCCAGGTCCTGGTAATACTCCGGATGGCCCTTGCCCACGTCCGAACGGGTAATGATGACCTCTGCACCCATCGCCTTGAGGTTGGAAATTTTCTCCCGGCTCATCTTGTCCGGGATGACCAGAATCAGCCGATAGCCTTTCTGGGCCGCAACCAGCGCCAGCCCAAGCCCGGTATTGCCGGCCGTGCCCTCGACCAGCGTCGCTCCGGGCTTGAGCTTGCCCGACTGCTCGGCCTGCTCGATCATGACCTTGCCGATGCGGTCCTTGATCGATCCCCCGGGGTTCTGGCTTTCCAGCTTGGCGTACAACTCGCAGGGGCCGGTATCAAGGTGGTTGATGCGCACGATCGGCGTATTACCGATCAGGTCTAGGACGTTGTTGTGGATGGACATGAAGTTTCCAGATTGATTTTTTCGATGCGGGTTTGATATTGCATCGGCTAATACGTCAATTTTACCGGTTGGCAGCATTAAAGGCAGATCGTTGAGGACTCATCTTCAATGCAATGAATTTTTTGACTTTTTCAGAATGGCTTCGCAACCTAAGACCTATTTCGAATACAAATAATCAAAGGCAGTGCACCGCACGGCTTCACCGGCTGATGACCGGCTCCTTGAATTACTCAAGAAAATCAAAGGCGTTGCGCCACCAGCTGCGCTGGCTGATGCGCCCTACTTTTTGAAGGAGCAAAAAGTAGGCCAAAACTCCCTCCGCGACTTCACCGCCCGGCTGCGCCGGATGCCCTGCAGTGCTCGATTGAGTCAGGAGCCGCCGAACTCGCTGCGCTCAAACATGCGGCGTCTCTTTTTCTGACTAAATCTCCGCGCTTCGGCGGCTCACACGCTCACCAAATTCAAAGACAAAATCTTTTCGTGCCTGAATTTTAACG
>JGI12109J20283_10032075_pt1 | contig 19918 bp, 16 predicted proteins | sample ElkSlonscriptome_12_FD_20283 | JGI IMG/M metagenome (IMG submission 20283)
CCTCGCCGACCAGAGCGGGGTGGCCGATACGTCAACGCGAGCCGATCAACTGGCCATGCTCGAGCGCTTGGGGAAAGAGCACGCCACGCCGCCGGAGACGGTTGCGCTGATCCATGCAGCCGGAGCACGAGGTGTGCCGTGTCAGCGGATGGACCGCCCGCCGTTCGATCCGGTGGAGGGCGCATTCAGAATCCGGCCCAACGGCCTGCTCAGGCTCGGACATGCCCGGCATCGAAGGACCGTCGACGGCACTTTCTGCGTCGAGCGAAGCGGGCCGCTGCACGGCCTGGTGCGGGACCGGGTTGCGCTGACGAAGCATCTCAAGCAGGTCGGCCTTGACCTGCCGTTCTCCATGGGGGTCGAACCGCGCATGGCCGCCAGCCCGAATCGAGCCGTCCGGATGGCCCGCAGGGTCGGTTTCCCGGTCGCGTTGAAGAGCGCAGGAAGAGGAGACGCCGGCGCGCGAAGCGAGCTTCGGGACGAAGAATCGGTTCGTGCGGCAGCGCAAGACCTGCTGCGATCGGAAGACGCGGTGCTGATCGAGGCAATGGCGCCCGGCGAGGTATTCGACACGCTGTTCGTCGGCACCCGACCGATCGCGTCGTTTCGACAACGCGCAGACCGCAGCCGCGAACCGGTTTCAACCGATGATCTGCCGATCCACGCGATCGAGTCCATCGGTCGGACGCTCGCAGAGATCGACGTCATGTGCGTCGCGGTCACGCTGAGCTTCGATCGATCGAAGCCCGAAGCGACTGCCGTTATCATCGACTTCGATATCGCCCCGCGGCTGGACCTTCTGTTCGGCGACGATTCCCGAACGCTGGAGCGGGCCGCACGACAGATGCTGGAATGGCTGTTCCCTGCCGGTCGAGATGGACGCATCCCGGTCGCGGCGGTTACCGGCACCAACGGAAAGACCACAACCAGCCTGATGCTGGCGCGGATCGTGCGCGAAAGCGGGCAGTGCGCCGGGCTGGCGTGTTCGATCGGATCGTTCGTCGACGGCCGGTCGGTCAGCTCATTCGAAGACGGCTATCTGCCGGGACACTTGACGGTCCTCGATCATGGCGACGTCTCGATGGCGGTGCTGGAAACGACGCGCGGCGGCATGCTGAGCACGGGAATCGGCTTCGACAAGGCCGATGTCGCCGCCTGCATCAACGTCACCAACGATCATCTCGATCCGGATTCCGGTGTCGCCACCGTCGAAGACATGGCGCGAATCAAACAATGGATCGTCGAGCGCGGACGCCAGGTCGTGCTGAACGCCGACGACCCGCACTGTCTTGCCATGGCCCGGAAACTCTCCGACCGAAACCCGGTCCTGGTCTCGATCCACGACGATATTCAGGCGCTGCGCGCCGAGACCGGCCTCGGAGAGACGGCGTGCGTTCTGGAATCCGTTTCAGGTCGCGAGTGGATCACCCATTACCGGACTGAAACGCGCGTGCCCATCGTCGCCGTTGACGAAATACCCGCGACCTTCGACGGCAAGGCACGCCACAACGTGATCAACGCCATGCACGCAGCGGCGATGGCGATGACGCTGGGCCTTTCTGCCGATGCAATCGCTGCTGGACTGAAGGCACTCGATCCCGATCTCGACCAGATGCCCGGTCGCCTCAATCACTACCGGGCCGGCGGCGCAGATTATGTTGTCGATTACGCCCATAACCCGGCCGGCATCGCGCACCTGGTCGATTTCTGCGATCAATTGAACGTCGCCGGTCGAAGGATCATTGCCTTTACGCTTCCTGCCGACCGCGGCGACGACTTCGTGGTCGACGGTGCAGCCGGCGTCGCCGGTCACTTCGATCTCTACATCTGCAAGAACTACCGGATCCGCTACGGTCGCGAACCGCACGAGGTCCCCGAACTGATGACGAAAGGACTGGAACGCGCCGGGGTACCCGGCAGCCGGATCGTTCGCATTGAGGACGAAGACGCAGCGGTCGCGCACGCGCTGGAGATTTCGCGCCCCGGCGATCTGGTCGTGCTGGTGGTGGGCAAGGGTTTCGAAGACCTGGGCCGAAGGGTCCAGCGGTTTGCCGCTGATCGAATGAGTGAAAGCAATTGAGCGCTGGCGCCGCTTCGCGAATCGAGACCGATTCAATGGCAACACTCGCCGAAAAAGCCCGCGCCTGTCGGGAATGCGAGTCCGTGCTGCCGCTCGGCCCAAGACCCATCCTGCAGGTCCATTCCGATGCGCGCATCCTGTTGGCCAGCCAGGCGCCCGGGCGGATCGCCCATCAAAGCGGCGTCCCGTTTCAGGACGCCAGCGGCCGCCGCCTTCGGGACTGGATGGGTATATCGGAGCCCGAATTCTATGCGCCCGAAAACGTCGCGATCCTGCCCATGGGTTTCTGCTATCCGGGGCGCGGTGCGGGGGGCGATCTGCCGCCGCGCCCGGAGTGCGCGGCGATATGGCGTCGGCAGTTCCTGTACCGCTTCGACGGGATCCGGCTGACCCTGGTCATCGGCCAGCACGCGCAGAAATGGCATTTCGATCGGAAAGCACCCGGTAGCGTCGCCGAGCAGGCGCGGCGGTGGATGGAGCAGGGCGGTGACCGCGTTCCGATGCCCCACCCGAGTCCGCGCAACAACGTCTGGCTTTCGCGCAACCCGTGGTTCGAAACCCGGTTCCTGCCCCGGCTGCGCTCGGCGGTCAGAAACGCGCTTGCCGGCGAATGAGGAGCGCAGAGGCTATTCCCTGCGCATCCAGATACTGCCGCCCGGGTTTCGCAAGCACAGCGGCATGTGACGCTCGAAGAATTCCGGGTGCAGCTGATGCATGTAGGTATTCATCAACAGAACGCGAAAATCACGGTTGAACGACAGGAACGTTCGAAGAAGGTAGTTCTCGTTCCAGGCGCGGCCATCAAATACCCAATCCTTGGGGTATTCGAACGGGTAGGCAATGTCGTGGAAATGGACATGCACCCCCGCGCGGAGTCGCGGCAGCACGTCGAAGAAGATCCGGTTGACGTCGCTGCCGACCTTGCTGACGTGGGTACTGTCGACGAACAGGATGTCATTTTCGCCCAGCGCATCGAAGGTTTCGAGCGCCACCTCCTGCACCGGGCGATCGATGATTCTGACTTGCTCTAGATCGGCAGGCAGAATGAGGTCCTGCAGCAGTTCAGGGTAGGGTTCGATGAACGTCGTGTCGATCGAGCCGTCGAAGAAACGATCACTGGTATCGAGCATCACGCACGAAGAGTATCCCGAGCCGATTTCGACGATCCGACGCGGCTTCAAGTACCGGATCATGCAGTGCAGCATGATTGCATCGGAGTAGGAATAGGCCGGGTTCTCGTAGTGATAGCGCAAACCGTCACTGGGTTCCGGCGTGAACGGCAGGTCGCCGTAGAACTCGGCAAAGCGTTGAAGCAGCTTCAGCTGGTCGTCGGCATTCAGCTCCAAGCCGGGAAGCGATTCCGGTGGCTTGCCGAAGATATCGCTTTGACGCGCCGAGATTTCATCCAGGTCGGGGATCGGCGAATAGAAATGCCCGGGCGGCACGAAACCCTGCCGGCGCTTGAGGTCTCGCATCTCTGCCCGTAGCGCTTCCAGTTGTTCGGATGCTTCTTCGAGCGCCTCGGCCGATTCGACGCAGCGCTGCTCTGCCGTGCTGCGCGCATCGTTCAGACCGTCAAGGCGCTGCTGCAATTTGTCGCGCTCGTCGCGCAGGACTTCCCGAGCCTGCTGGAGCGTGGCGATCTGGTCCTCGAGCCGCAGGCATTCCGAAGCCAGAGTATCCCGCTGTGACGCGACGCGGCGTACGCCGGGAAGACTGAGAAAGAACTTCTTGAGTGGTTCACGCATCGGGGGCGCTCCGTATCGAGCAGGCAGGACTTTTCTGGCGGCCGGCCGTTGCTGTGCCGGAATCGTTGGACAAGGTGCCTAAAGGTAACTCGTTTTCAGCTTTTCAGGGGAGTCCGTCAATCCCGAATGTCGATCGAGCCGAGACCTTGGTGACTGCGGGCACGGCCGGATTGCCGACGAAGCGTTCACCTGTTTTCGATCGTTCCTGTCGTCGGGTTAACATCCCTTACCTCCGTCCACCGCACGAGGAGCCGGGATGTCCAACCGAAGTATCGGGCTGAGTTCGGCACTGCAGGATTACCTGATTGATCGATCGCTCCGCGAGCACGCGCTACTTGCCGAATTGCGGGAGGAAACCGCAAAGCTGCCGGAAGTCGACATGCAGATCGCGCCGGAGCAGGGGCAGTTCATGGCTCTGTTGGCCAGGTTGATCGGGGTTCGACGGTATCTGGAAGTCGGCACCTTCACCGGCTACAGTGCGCTGGCTGTGATGCTGGCGCTGCCGAAGTCGGCCGAGGCGACCTGTCTGGACGTCAGCGAACAATGGACTGCCGTCGCCGAACGATTCTGGATTCGCGCCGGACTCAACGACCGAATGAATCTCCACCTGGCTCCAGCCAGTGAAACGCTCGCCCGGCTGATTTCCGAAGGATGGGGCGGCGATTACGACATGGCGTTCATCGATGCCGACAAGACGGGCTATCCGGACTACTACGAGCGCTGTCTCGAACTGGTACGTCCGGGCGGACTGATCCTCGTAGACAACACGCTTTGGGACGGGCGGGTTGCGGATCGGGAAGATCACGACCCCGACACCGTGGCAATCCGCGAATTCAACCGCCGACTCAGGGACGACGAGCGCGTTGATCTTTCGCTGTTGCCGCTGGCCGACGGATTGACGGTCCTGCGCCGCCGGAGCTGATCCGGGTGGAGTCGCTGGGCTGGATCGTCGGCGGCGGCCTTTTGATGAGCCTGATTGCGCTCAGCGGCGCCTTCTCGCTGCTGCTGCCGAAGCCGATGCTGGAAAAAGCGCTGCTGCCGTTGGTCGCGCTCGCCGCCGGGACGTTGCTGGGCGGCGCGTTCCTGCACATGATTCCGCACGGTAGCGTCGAGCTGAGTCCGGTAGCCGGTGCGCTGTGGATTCTCGCAGGATTCACGACGTTTCTCGGCGTGGAACAATTTCTCCACTGGCATCACTCGCATCGACATACCGCCGGTCGTACCCGCCCGTTCATCTACCTGGTGCTGATCGGAGACGCGATCCACAACTTCATCGGCGGACTGGCGATCGCCGGCACGTTCCTGATTTCTCCCGAGGCCGGCGTCGCTGCGTGGTTTGCCGCCGCGGCGCATGAGGTACCGCAGGAGCTGGGTGACTTCGGTGTGCTGGTCCACGGCGGCTGGAGCCGGCGCCGGGCGCTGGCCTGGAATCTGGTCTCGGCGCTGACCTTTCCGCTCGGAGGCGTCATCGCCTGGATGCTTGCGCAAAGAATCGACATCGCCTGGCTGGTCATGTTCGGCGCGGGAAATTTCATCTATATCGCAGCATCCGACCTCATCCCGGAGATCAAGGCGCAGACCGATCCGCGTCTTGCCTTACGCCACTTCGGCGCCTTCGTTTCGGGACTCGCGCTGATGACCGCCCTTGCCGTCGCGGTAAGCCAGGCCGGCTGAACCATTCACGGTAAAAGGTCTGCCTGTTGGTTTGTCCGGTGACAAGATGTGCCGTCCTACCGGAGATTTCCCGCATAGCGACCGTCACAGACCAGACTGCGCCACGAAAAGCAGCCGGAACCTTGTGTCAGTTCACAGAAAATCCGATTGGCTTGTAAATTGCATCCTTATCCTTGGTCGCGAACCGGTCCGGCATCCAGCGCCGCGCCTGCTTGCGATCGAGGAGACCCGCATTCGAAGCGGGCTCCGACAACGGGAGAGGGCAATGAACAACGAACAACGCTTCGGATCTTTCCATGAAGCCACTGGCAAGACTTTTCGTTATCTGCGCGATCGAGTCGATCTTGACGCGTGGCTGATCGTGCGGGCCCACGAAGCACACTGGGTCGTCGTCGACGCCGACGATCGGATATTCGGCTTCAAGCAGGGCGACAGCATCCGCTGGGATGCACCCAGGATTCAGGAGCGACGGAACCAGCCGCGACACGATCTTGCTCATCTTGCCGACGGACGGGTTCGTTTTCCCGGGCGGGCTTCGACAAATGTGCACGAACTCGGCACGCTGGCTGCTTTCCCCATGAAATCAGCCGATGGAGCGGTCCTCGGCTTCCTGTGCGGCATCCACACCCGATCTTCCTCCGCCCTCGGGGAAGAAACGAATCAGCTGCTTGAAATGATCGCCGGACTGCTCGGCCATCTGCTGGAAAACGAAATCGACATGAATTCGCTCACCCGAACCAACAAGCGCTTGGGCTACGAGGCAATGACCGATGCGCTGACCAACTTGCCGAACCGGCGAGCCTGGGAGGAAAAATTGCTGGACGAACAGCATCGGCTGAGCGACCTTGGCGAGCCGACGTTCGTCAGCGTCGTCGATCTCGATGCCCTGAAGCAGATCAACGACCGGCACGGGCACAACGCGGGTGACCGGCTGCTGCGCGAAACCGCCCACGTGCTGCTGCGCGCGGTTCGAGATACTGACTTCGTGGCTCGCGTCGGGGGCGATGAGTTCGCAGTGCTGGGCATCCAGCCCGGATCGATCGACGCCGAATGGGTCTCGACGCGGTTCAGGAGCGCGCTCAAGGCAGCCGGCATTTCCGCCTCGGTCGGTACAGTGCTTGCCGAGCCCGGCTCTTCGCTGGGGCCGGCATGGGCTGACGCGGACATGTTCATGTACGAAAACAAGCGCTTGCGCGCCAAGCGCGCTCAGCTGATCAACAGCTGAATGCGCTTTCCGGCGGGCGACCGCCGCCGACTCCGACGCGGGCGCTGCACCCAACTGTTGTCCGGAAGACTGCAGGAATGCGGCCGGTTCGATTGCTCGCACGACTCGCGTCGGGGCTACTCTATGACCTGGCGCCGCTCTTTCGGTTGGTGATGATCGGGTCGCGGCTCGTGTTGCTCGGCGTTGCCATGACTCGAGCGATGTGGCGATATTTCGCATCGCAAGGAATCGTGATGTCGGAGCGCTTCGACCGCAATGACCGCCGGGTCGGACTACACGATCAGGAGGGCACGATGAATGATGATCGACAAGCCGAAGCGACCGAACAATCGGTCCGGCTTCTTGAGCGGGTAGGGAGTTCCTTAATCGGCGATCGCCGAAGAAGCGAAGCCAGGATCTGCGCGGCGCTCGCCGCAATCGGTCTGTTTGCCTCGGCCGCGTTCGCCCAAAACGCGGGGACCGAATGGGTGGAGCGCGAGGACTGGAGCCGCCATTTCGATGCTGCAGGGATACAGGGCACGGTCGCCGTGCTCGACCGTCGTGACGGTGCCGAGCGACGGCTTGTCCACGACCCGGAGAGAGCCGGGACGCGTTTCTCGCCGGCCTCGACGTTCAAAGTGCCGCATACGCTGTTCGCCCTCGACGCAGGGATCGTGACCGACGAATTCGACGTATTCGAATGGGACGGCGAGGAGCGCTGGCTGAAGTCGTGGAATGGGAACCAGAATCTCCGCTCAGCGATGCGCAACTCGGTCGTCTGGGTCTACCAACGCTTCGCTCGCAGCCTCGGGGAGGCCCGGGAGCGCGAATATCTTCAGCGCATCGGCTACGGCAACGCCGATCCGTCGGGGGACATCGGGCGCTTCTGGCTGGCCGGTCCCCTGCGCATTTCCGCGTTCGAACAGGTCGAATTTCTCGAACGTCTGTACGACAATGCGCTTCCGTTCCGCGAGGCGCACCAGCGATTGGTCAAGGACCTGATGATCAACGAAGCCGGATCCGACTGGATCTTGCGCGCGAAAACCGGCTGGTCGATGAGCGGGACCGAGAATATCGGCTGGTGGATCGGTTGGATCGAGCGAAACGAGGGGCCGACGTTCTTCGCACTGAATATCGATATGCCGAGCGGCCGCAGGGATGCACCAAAACGCATTTCGATCGTGCGCCAGGTCCTGAAAGACATCGGGGCGCTGGACCACTGAGGCGCGCCCACTGCCTGATCGGGTGCGCGAAGAACCGAGCCGGCAGCGGAAGTACAATCCGCCGTGACCGGCGGCCCACATCCCCCTGCGCGATAGAGCAGATCAACGGCAGGGTTGCGCTCGCCCGTTCACGCTTCCGTTGACCAAGGAACCTCGTCCATCGGCCCATGTCCCTATCCAGGCTTTACCAATCTGCGCTGCTGGCCCACAATCGAGCGCCGCTGAACCATCACGAGATGGCGCACGCGACCCATGTTGCGCGCGGGACGGACGCGCTCTGCGGCGACGACATCCAAGTATGGCTTTCGATCAAAGCCGGCCGAATCGGGCGCGCCAGCTGGACCGGCGAAGCCTGCGCGATCACCACGGCAGCGGCATCGATGCTCACCGAATGGCTGTCGGGCCGACCGGTTGATGCGCTCTCAGAGGCAGCTGCCCGATTTACCGATCTGCTCGACGATCCGGAGAGGAGCGATATTCCGGAATTAGGCGACCTCAACAGCCTGCGAGCGGTCGGCGAGTTTCCTTCGCGCCGTCGCAATGCGTTGTTGCCGTGGAAGACTGCGCTGCGCGCGGTGGAGCAGGGCGCTCGACAACGCTCGAACTGAGCACTGGCCTGCAGTGGGGCTTGCTCGGCGACCTGGCCCCGTCCGACGATCCCCCGGTTTCGGGGTCGCGGATGAACAGCCGGTCCTCGACTCGCATCATCCGTCGGTTGCCCTTACCGGCACCACGCGGAGCACCCGGCCGTCGGGCGCATCGGTGAGCAGGTACAGAGATCCATCGGGCGCGACCGCTACGTCACGAAGCCGATCGCCGATCTCCCCGAACAAGGGCTCGGCCTCGGTCAGATCTTCGCCGTCCACGGTGATCCGGCGAACGTCGCGCGAGACCAGCGCACTGGCGAGCAGATCGCCCTGCCATGCCGGGAATTGCTCGCCGCGATAGACCTCCAGTCCGGAAGGCGCGATCGACGGGGTCCAGACCAGCAATGGGTCGACCATGCCGGGTCTGGACCGAAATGGTGAAACGCGAGCTCCGGAGTAATCGATCCCGTGAGTCGCGATCGGCCAGCCGTAGTTGCCGCCGGCTTCAATTCGATTGACCTCGTCGCCGCCGCGCGGGCCGTGCTCGTGCGACCAGAGCGTGCCGGTCCCCGAGTCCAGTGCGAGGCCCTGAATATTGCGGTGACCGTAGCTGTAGATTTCCGGCCGTGCACCGGGGGTGTCGACGAACGGGTTGTCGACGGGCACCGAACCATCCCGACCGATGCGAACGATCTTGCCGAAATGATTGTCCAGCGCCTGCGCCTGCTCGCGGTCGTCGAATCCGTCGCCGAGCCCGATGGCCATCATGTCGCCGGGCAGGAACGCCATCCGTCCTCCGTAATGCACCGGCGTGTCTTTCGCGGGCTCGGCCGTGAAGAGGACCTGGACATCGCGGAGATGCCGTTCCTGCAAGCGGGCGCGAATCACGCGCGTCGCGTTTGCATCCGGCCCGCCATGGGCGAACGACAGGTAGATCCAGCGGTTGTCGGCGAACTCCGGATCGACCAGGACCTCGAACAAGCCGCCCTGGCTATTGGCGAAGACCGGCGGGACGCCGGCGACAGAGTCGTCCTGCAGATTTCCATTGACGATCATTCGCAGCCGCCCCGCGCGCTCCGTGACCAGAGCCTCGCCGCCCGGGAGCCACGCGATCGACCATGGATGCTCCAGACCTTCGGCCACAGTGTGGATCTGATAGTCTTTCGCGGCAGCTGCACCGGTGTACAGAAGGGCGACAAGCACGGGCAAGCAAAGCAGGCGTTGATGCATTTGAAGGGTCCCGTCTGGAATGAGTATGGAATGGTACCGCGCAGCCGAAGCCACCGATGAGAGGCCTTCACCGCAGCCGGCAGATTCTGAATCGGCTCATCGCGTCAGGAGCAGGAAATGAAAGCAATCCGACTGGTTCTGGGCTGGGGCATCGCGGTCGTCGTCACCGTGCTGATCGGCAGCGTGGTGCAGACGCAGTTCAACCTCGCGGCAATCTCCGGGCTGGGCGTCGAAATCGGCCCGGGCGAAAGGATTTCGACCACCTGGCACGATCTGCTGTCATTCACTCCGCTGTATACGGTATTGGTGGCGCTGGCCTTCGCGGTCGCCTGGCCGGTGGCTGGATGGCTGAAACGTTGGCTGCCCGGTCACCGCACGCTGCTATTCACGCTCGCCGGGTTCAGCGCCGTGTGGGTAACGATCGCGTTGATGAACCGCGCGCTGCCGATCACGGCGATCGGCGCGACGCGGGACCTTTCCGGAACGCTGGCGCTGGCGGCAGCCGGTGCTTTGGCCGGATGGCTTTACTCGAGAATGATTGAAGCATCCTGACCGCCTGAGCAACCGATCGCGCTTGCAGCCAGCGGACTCAATCGACCGCGTATCCCTGTTCGGTCAGCCAGTCGACATCGCTGTCTTCACTGATGCCGTCGAACAGGAACGTCGAAAGATAGCGTTCTGCGGTATCCGGAATCATGGCGAGCAGTGTCGAACCCTTCGGTGCTTCAGCAGCTGCCTTGAGCGCCGCGGCCACCGTTCCGCCGCCGGAAATCCCGGTGAAGATGCCCTCCCGGGTCGCCAGATCACGGGCCGTGTCGCGCGACTCCTCGTCGGTCACCGTAATGATCTGATCGGCGATCGCGGTGTTCATCACCTTGGGCAGGAAGTCCGGCGTCCAACCCTGAATCTTGTGCGGCGACCATTGCTTTCCGCTCATCAATGCTGCCGCCTCCGGCTCGGTCGCAACCACCTGGAGCTCCGGACGCGCCAGCTTCAGCACCTCGCCGGCACCGGTCATGGTGCCGCCGGTTCCCCAGCCGGTCACGAAATAGTCCAGCCGATGACCGGCAAAGTCGCGCAGGATTTCGGGACCCGTCGTATTCCGGTGATAGGCCGGATTCGCTTCGTTCTCGAACTGGCGGGCCAGGAACCAACCGTTCTTCCGGGCCAGTTCCTCGGCCAGCCGCACCATGCCGGTGCCTTTTTCCTCCTTGGGAGTGAGAATCACCTTTGCGCCCAGCGCCTTCATCAGCTTTCGTCGTTCGACCGAGAAGGTCTCGACGATGCAGGCCACGAACGGATAACCCTTGGCCGCACAGACCATGGCCAGCGCGATCCCGGTATTGCCCGAAGTCGCCTCGACAACCGTCTGTCCGGGCTTCAGCTCGCCGCGACGCTCGGCGTCTTCGATGATCGCGATCGCCAGGCGATCCTTGACCGACGCCATCGGGTTGAAGAATTCGACCTTGACGAATAGATCGACATGGTCGGGGCCGATCTGGTTCAGGCGCACAACCGGAGTGTTTCCGATCGTTTCGAGAATATTATTGTAAAGCATTGATATTCCTGTATTATGGCTTCATTGAATCAGGACAAAACGGAAGGACGGTCCAACCGTCACTCGATTTCCGGGGCCGGGAGCCGATCCAGGCGGGTCGCGACCGACCCCAGGATCACCGACCGTATTTCGCCCACTTTTGTTTCACATTCACATCGTGCCATGCCGGCGTCGAGGAATTTTCGCGTTCGAGGATGTGGACAGCGTCGGAGCCGCGGCGGGATCGTCCGCGCGAAGGTTTCGGCTGAATCCTGCAGGATCCGTGATTTACGAATGGCGGCCTGCTTGATTGCCGGGGTATACTTCCCAGCGCACAGTAGGCTTCTGACAGCGTGAAATGTGGCACATGGAATCCCGCAAAACCGCGAAGATCTGATCGGTCGCGAATTCGGCAATGTCGTCCTGGTCCGTGAGCTCGGTCGAGGCACGATGGGTGCGGTTTTCGTCGGCTATCAGAAGTCGCTGAAGCGCCAGGTCGCGGTCAAGCTGCTCCCCAAGGCGGATTCCGAGAACGAGTCGGCCCGTATCCAGTTCCGCGACGAGGCCGAAACCGTCGCGATCCTTTCGCATCCGAACATCGTCCCGATCTTCGAGGTGGGGGAGGACGATGAGTTTTATTTCCAGGTCATGCAGCTGGTCGTCGGCTCCGACTTCGGTCGGATGATCCGGGATCGTCGCAAGCACCCGCTGCCCTCGAAGCGCCTGCTGCCGCCGGAGCGAGTGATCGAACTGGTGACCGGTGCGCTGGACGGACTGGCCTGTGCTCATGCAGAGGGCGTGATCCATCAGGATATCAAGCCGGCCAACATCATGATCGAGGAATCCTCGGGCCGACCGCTGCTGGTCGACTTCGGAATTGCCAAGACGGCCCGGATCGAGTCGTGGTCCACCGGCAAGATCGTCGGCAGCGCTCTGTATCTGGCGCCGGAGCAGGCGGCCGGTCAGGAAACCGATGCCCGCGCTGATATCTATTCAATGGGTGTGGTGCTGTTCGAGGCGCTGGCCGGGCAACTTCCGGTTCGGACAGAGGAAGACGATCGGCAACTGCTGGTGCGCAAGATTCGCGCCCCGGAGACGGTGTGGCTGCGCTCACCGACCGAGTCGTCGCCGAATATCGACAAGACCATGGATCGAATCATCCTGACGGCAGCAGCTCCGCATCGCGGCGATCGCTACCCCAACTGCGCGGCTTTTCGCGACGCGCTGAAGGCATGGCGACCCGAGCCGGCGCCGAATACCGAGGGCGCGGGAAGGTGAGCGAGTCGGTCGGCGAACGCTCGGGCGTCACGCAGCGCGAGGCCGATATCCTCGGACGGCAGTTCAATTCGGCGTTGACCAACACGACGGCCTATGGAGCTGAACATCCGGTCACCGGCCGTACCTACGCGACCTTCCTGGACAGCCTGACGCCCGCGCTGGAGCAATCCGAAAGCGTGACCCTGATGTTCGATCGGGGGAGCCTGTTCATCGAAGACATGCCGCTGGACGGAAAATTCAACTCGCGGCGGCTCTCGACCATTTTCAGAGCGCTCGGTCTCCAATCGATCCGGTTCGGGAAAGGCATCGATGCAGGGGCGCTCGAGCGGTTCATGCGCATCCTTTCCGACCATGATCAGTACGACGACATCGGTGCGGTCCGAGAAACGCTGCAGGCCGACGGAATCACCTCGATCCGGGTCAACCACGTCGTCATGCGCAAGTTCAGCGAAGACGAAGCCGTGATCAGCCGGGAGGGCCTGAGTGATCTGACCGACCTTGCAGAAAAAGCTGTCTCGCCCGGTGCAGGCGGAGGATCCGGGGGCAGCGGCTCGATTGCCGGCGACCTGATGGAGCGCGTCCAGCAGGTATTCACGATGCGCGACCTGGTCGATCAGCCGGAGAACCTGACCGGTCAGGTGCTCGCAACGTCGCGAACCGGCTCCGGACAGGCCGACGTGGTCGAGCAGATTCGCAGCCTGCGTCGCGAAGTGACGACCTCCGGTGCACGCGATGTGTCGATCAGCGAGGTCATGGATGCGCTGGCCCAGGTTCGCGGCGACTTGTCCAGCGCGCTCGCCAGCCAGGACGAAATCGCCCGTTTCCTCGCCGAAAACGGAGGTGACGTTCTCGACGAAGTCGATCGCCTGACTTATGAAACGGTGCTCTCGATCATGGTCGACGAGTATCGCAGCGGCACTACGTCGGTCAAGCGTCTCGCGCAGATCATGCGCCGGATCATGCCCGACAGCCGTGATATCAAGCGCTTCGTGCCGATGCTGAAGCAGGGCCTGCTGGCCGAAGGAATGCCGCTCGATGACTACGTGCGCTTCGTCAACGAACTCGGCGAGGAATTGAAGAGCGACGCGTTGATCAGTGCGCTGGAGCGCGGTTCGGAGAGCGTCGGCCTGTCGGTCGACGAGATTGTCGGGGAAATCCGCCGGAACCCGGACGAGGCTGCGCGATTGCTGGTGCTGGCCGCTGAAATGCGCCACGCCGGCGGGGATGAAGCACGCCTGTCCTCCGTGCTGGCCGACTACATCGAGCGCGCCAGCGGCGAGCTGGTATCGGAAGACGAGCAGGCGCATGCAGGGCATGTCGCAGTGCGGGAAGCGTTGCGCAAGACCCAGAAGGAACTCGTCGAGAACCTTTGCTCGCAGGGCGTTAGCGACTCGATCGGCGTGCGCATTCGCGACGACCTCGCCGAACGCGTGGACGAGTCGGTGGAGCAGGTCCGCGCACGACGCCTCAGCAAGCTCGTTCGCACTTCCGCCGACATCGACGAAACCGAAGTCGTCAGTGCGCTCGAGCACTTTGTGTCGAGAAGCTCGGAGCTCGAAACGCTGAGCGAGACGATCCGTGTCGAGCTAGAGAGCATCGGCTATTCCGAAGAGGTCATCAACCGAATCTATGCCCAGACCGAGCGCCGTTTACGCGGCCGCAGCCGTCTCGAGCTGCTGCCGAACGGCATGCTCGAACCGAACGTGCTTGCCTACCTCCTGGAACGCGAGATTGCAGGAAGCCGCCGCCACGGCACCTATTTTTCCTGCGTTTTGCTGATGGTATCGCGCATCCGCGAAGACGAGGAGGGTGCTCCGTGGCGCGCGGTTCAGCCGACCGAAGTCGAACAGATCATCCCGCAGGTATTCGCATCGCTGCCGCCGCACGTCCGAGACGTCGACCTGCTCGGCAGCCTCGGCAGCAAATCGAGAAATATTCCGCTGGTGCTATTGACGATGACGCGCGATGAAGGGGCAACGATCGTCAGGGAGCGCATGATCGAGGCGTTGAACGCGGAACGATACAAGGTCGACGAACGCAATGTCAGAATCCGCATTATCGGGGTCTCGGGAAGTTTTTCCGCCAATGAAACGCCGGATCGGAAAAGCTATCTCAAGGGACTGCAGGCGCGCCTTGCCAACGAACTGGTCAGCAGCCTCCGCGGGGAGTCCGAGCCGAAACCGGCGCAGGATCCCGTCGAATCCTGATTTCACTCGATGTCCATTTTGCGGCAGCTCAGCCTCCTGATTCACTTCCTCCGGCGCGCAACAAGGCTTCGAATTGATCCGGCGGCAACGGCGGGCTGCACAAGTATCCCTGGTAGAACTCGCAGCCTTCCCCGACCAGGAAATCGAGCTGCGCCTGGGTCTCGACGCCTTCGGCGATGACTTGCTGACCAAGGCGATGCGCCATCGCAATAATGGTTGATGAAATGGCGGCATCTTCCTGATTTCCCGGCAGTTCACAAATGAATCGACGGTCGATCTTCAGCGCCTGCGGCCGAATCTGCTGGAGATAGGCGAGCGATGAAAAACCGGTACCGAAATCGTCTACCGAGATATTCAACCCACTGTTCCGCAGCGATTGGATGCACGCGAGGCTGCCTTCGACATCGGTCATCAAGCGGCTTTCTGTCAATTCCAGCTTGAAGCAGGAGGCCGGCAGTCCGCCCGCCGACAAAGTCTCAAGAACCCTTGTCGCGAGATTGCGGTCGGTCAACTGCAGCGTCGAGAAGTTGAATCCCAGGCGGAGATCCAGGCCGTAGCTTGCGCGTATCCGGGAGAAAAACCGGCAGGCTTTTTCCAGTAGCTGAAAAGTGAGCCGGTCGATGAGCTTCGACTCCTCGGCGATTGCAATGAACTCATCGGGCGCGATCGAGCCTTCGGTCGGATGCGACCAGCGCGCCAGCGCCTCGGCACCGGCCACTCGCCCGGTATGCGCCTCGACGATTGGTTGGTAGGCCAGCTCCAGCGCTTGCTCGCCGATGGCCTTGGCCAGTTCGTCACGCAACCACAGCCGCCGCTCCTCGGCAACTTCGATTTCGCGATGGAAAAGACGATAGCCGCCCCGATTGAGCTTCTTGGAGTGATTGAGCGTGGCCTCGGAGTGCCCGAGCAGTCGTTCAGCCGTCTGGCCGTCCGCCGGATAGAGGCTGGCACCGGCGGTCATCCGGATTTCCGGGAGAAGTGTCGACCGACACTGGATCGGCGCCTTGCCCCGTTCGAGGACTTCGGTGATTCGCGCATCGACCGCGGTGAGGTCTCCGGGCTGCTCGAACAGAAGAGCGAACTCGTCGCTGTTGATCCGGCCGATCAGGATGGCTCCCGCGCCTCTGAACATGAGAAACCGCTGGGCGAGGGTGATCAGTACTTCGTCGCCAACCTCAGTCGAATGAATATTGTTGAGCCGGGTAAAGTCGTCGATTCCGACGACGACCAGACAGAACTCCAGGCCATTTTTTGCTGCGCGTCCGACCTCCTCGTCGAGCCGAACGACGAACTCGCTTCGATTGAACAGGCCGGTCAACGGGTCCATGCGTTCCAGGCGGTCGAGCTTCTCCCTGGATCGGCGAATACTGGTCAGATCCGTGAACACCGCGGCGTAGTTCTGGGCTGCGCCGGTTTCGTCTCGGATTGCCGAAATCGTGAGCCACTGGGGATAAACCTCGCCGCTTTTCCGTCGGTTGAAAATTTCGCCCTGCCAGTGCCCCTTACGTTCGATTTCTTCCCACATCCGGGCATAGAATCCCGCGGAGTGACGGCCGGATGAGAGGATTCTGGGATTCTTGCCGATGACTTCCGAGCCGGAGTAACCGGTGATTCGAGTAAAGGATGGGTTGACCGCGACGATGTTGCCCTCGGCATCGGTCACGCTAATGCCCTCGTTGGCGTTCTCGATGATTCGCTCGGCTTTGTTGACGTTGGCTTCGGCGCGTCGCCACTCGGTGACATCCTCCATCGCGCCTTCGAAAAACGCGCGACCGAGCTCATCGGTTCGACGTCTCGCAGTCATCCGCACCCAGATCTGACGACCCTTGCGCGTCAGCATGCGATGGATGGTGACGCTGGTGCCATCGGTATTGCTGACCGGCTCTACGAACGCTCGGCGTCCGTCCGCATCGGCATAGAAACTGGCCGGCTCCTCGCCGATCAGCTCCGCCGGAGACGCCACGTCGAGGATGTTGCACAACGCCTGGTTGGCCATCAGTATGCGGCCGCGCTGATCGGCGGTCGTTCGGAACACCCCGACAGGGAGATTGTCGATCAATTCTCGATAGCTGATCAACTCCTGGTTGAGCTGAACGATGCCGGCAGCATCTTCGATCACGAGTTGAAGCAGCAGCGAGTCACCGGCTTGTCGAGCACGCAGGACAAACACCGGACAATGACGAATCTGCCCGTCGTGGATGCGATGGGGCAATTCGATGCGAGCGATCTCGGCCGAAGCTGCGCGGCGGAGTTCGGCAGCCAGCTTCTCCGGTCCCAGTTCGATCACTCCATCCAGCCCGGCCTCACGCAAGACGTGGCGAGACTGGCCATAGAAATTCTCCGCGGTTTCGTTGGCGTCGACGATGCGCTGCCGATAAACGTCTACCAGCAGCTGCGGCAGCCGGAGGTCGCGAAAAAGGACCCGATCGACCGATGTCGGTATCTCATGCGGAAACGCCGGGCGGACGATGCAAAGGTTCAGGCTTTCGCCGGGGTGAAACTTCAACGCGACCGGAACGACTTCGCCGGTCGAAGAAAAAAATTGCCGTTGGTGCCACGTATCCCAGCTTGGGCGCTCGAAAAATCGCGGCCAGAATTCGCTCGCAGAATCGCTATCGAGTTCCGAGACGTTGCGGCCGACAATGTCGCCTCCGCGGCACTGCAGAAGACTGCACGCCGACTCGTTGGCACAAGCGATTCGGCCATCGGAACACACGCCGAGCGCCGCGTCGACCAGCCCGGAAAGCAGGTCGGAAAGCGGGCCGGGCCTCGTGTGCGTCTCGGAAACCATTGCTTCCCCTATCCACCCCTCCCTTTTAACGTATCGTATGCCAAAGTCCCGGCGTGCCGCAACTCATGACCCGTAACTCTCGATCTCGCAACAGTTTCCTGCTGACCCGCGCACATCTCGAGCGCGCGCTCGATGAACTCGCAACGCGGGATCGTCATATCGAAGCTGCACTCGAACGGGTGGGGTATCCGGCCGAGAGACGACATGGCGCGCCGGACTACGAGCAGTTCCTGCGAATCATCGCCGGACAGCAGCTATCGGTAAAAGCGGCCGCCACGATTTTCGGGCGGCTCGAAGAAACACTTGGGTCGGACCGATCACCGGAAAAACTTCTGGCACTCAGTGACGAAGAGCTCCGCGAGATTGGATTGTCAAGGCAGAAGATCGATTATTCGCGAAGGCTGTCGCAGTCCGTGCTGGATGGCAGCTTCGACATCGACGCGCTCGCCGGACTTCCCGATCAGCAGGTCGTCGAAAGGATTACAGCGCTCAAGGGCTTCGGGCGATGGAGCGCGGAGATGTTCCTGCTGTTCTCGCTGGGCCGTCCCGACGTCTGGCCGGCAGACGATCTCGGCATACAGGCCGGCGTGCAGCGGATCAAGAACATGCGCAGCCGACCGGATCGGAAGAAGACCGACGCGATCGGCAAGCGCTGGCAGCCTCATCGCGGTGCGGCAGCAATCTTCATCTGGCATTACTACGCAAACGCCCCGATGTGAATCGGCGTCGACACGAGCGTGAACGCGCGTTGCGTTACCATTCGGAAATACTAATTATCAACTCGCAGGAGGTCATCATGGGCAAGTCAGTTGACGACGCGATCGTACCGATCATTAAACGAACGCTGCAGAACGACGACTTCCGCGATGAGGTCATTACCGGTAAACAGTGTCAGGTCGTCCTGATGACGATTCAACCAGGCGAAGAGATCGGCTCGGAAGTGCATGATGATCACGATCAGATCCTGGTCCTGGTCGAGGGAAACGGCCAGGCGGTGCTGGATGGGCAGGCTCGAGAAATCGGCACGAACGATCTGGTGTTCGTGCACGCTGGTGCTGAACACAACTTCATCAACACCGGGTCGCGGCCGCTCAAGCTCTATACGATCTACTCGCCACCCGAGCACGCCGAGGGCACCCGGCACGCGACCAAGCAAGAGGCCGACGCGGCCGAAGAACACTGATATGGCCGGCGGATGGGCACGCGATGGTGCGGTTCAAGAACAGATCGACGCAAGCGTATCGGACGGGGTGGCGCGTGCCCGGGCTTCACTGGGGGACGGCAAATCAAGGAAAGAGTGCGCCGAATGCGGCGAGCCGATACCCGCAGCACGTCGGAGGGCGCTTCCCGGCGTCCGCCTGTGCGTCGACTGTCAGACCGAAGTCGATCGGGAACAGCAGGCCGGCGGTCCGATCAACCGTCGAGGGAGTAAAGACAGTCAGCTCCGCTGATACCATGCCGCACCTCTCGGCACGCAATGAATAGCGAACCTGCGGGAGCCGTCACGCCGCGGCCCGAGTCGCGTCGGCCGCCGCACCGTTGGCTGCTGATGGGCAGTCTGATACTTGCCGGCGAAAGCATCTACATGCTGCCGTATCTGCGCAAGAGCTTCCAGACCAGTATGGAGGCGACATTCGGGCTGTCTGCTTTCGAGGTCGGAACGCTCAACGCGCTGTTCGGGGTCCTGGCGCTGGTCTCTTATCTTCCCGGCGGCTGGCTTGCCGACCGGTTCTCGGCGCGCCGGCTACTGACGCTATCCCTGATGGCGACCGGCACGGGCGGCCTGTACATGGCGACGCTGCCGGACTATATCGGGCTCCTGATGGTGCACGCCTTCTGGGGCGTTTTCGCGATCTGTACGTTCTGGGCCGCGCTGATCAAGGCCACCCGGCTCTGGTCTCCGTCGGACGAGCAGGGTAAGGCTTTCGGCATTCTCGACGGTGGTCGCGGTCTGGTCGGCGCCGTTCTCGCGTCCAGCGCAGCGCTCGTCTTCGGCCTGTCGGCGACGGTAGAAGGGGGCCTTGTCAACGTCATCGTGATCTATTCGATCGCACCGATCGCCGCTGGCTTCGCGGTCTGGATGCTCGTGCCGGACGACCACGAAACGTTTTCGGAGCATTCGCCCGATCGACACGGTATCCACGTGTTCGATTCCATCGCGAAGACGGCTCGCACGCCCGAGGTCTGGCTGATCACCGTGGTGATTTTCTGCGCCTACCTGATGTTCCTGGGCAGCTACGATTTTCCGGCGTATGCCGAGCGGGGTTTCGATCAGAGCAAGGAATTCGGAGCCTGGCTGGGTGCATTCCGGGACTGGCTCCGTCCGGTCGCGGCGATCGCGGCGGGAATCATCGCCGAC